>Ga0209542_10004896_pt1 | contig 27191 bp, 39 predicted proteins | sample RifCSPhighO2_01_FD_184028 | JGI IMG/M metagenome (GOLD analysis project Ga0209542, IMG submission 184028) | Soil microbial communities from Rifle, Colorado - Rifle CSP2_plank highO2_0.1 (SPAdes) (version 2) | ecosystem: Environmental > Terrestrial > Deep subsurface > Rock core/Sediment ...
GTCCTTTCGTTCCCGGCGTTCCCGTGGTAGTAGTAGAAGATACTGTTACTACGGGAGGAAGTGCGCTCCGCGCCATTCGTGCAGTAAAGAACGCAGGCGGAGTCATACTTGGGGTGCTTGCTCTTGTGGATCGCATGGAAGATGGACGAGAACATCTTGCGAGCGCAGGTTACTTACTTCGGGCGATTTTCACAGCCCCTGAATTGCTGGCATGATGGGCCCGGTTCGACGAAAGTCGGACTGGGCCTTGCATCTTTTTGGGGGTTTTGCTAGGATACTTCCACTTGTTCGCAAGTTGGCAATTATTAATTTAGCCAAGTCCTCCAATTTCCACACATAGTTACTCGCTCGGGAGCTATGGGGATACGAGGCATATAAATCATATGGCAGCAGAAACATTTGATCGTTCTAAGCCACACGTTAACGTGGGTACAATTGGTCACGTTGACCACGGTAAGACTACATTAACAGCAGCTATTCTTCATGTCTTGGATATGAACAAGGCGGCGGGTTATGGGGCACGCGTAGAGTCGATTGATAATATTGATAAGGCGCCTGAAGAGAAGGCGCGCGGTATTACGATCTCTCTTCACCACAGTGAGTACTGGACACCCAAGCGCCACTACGCGCACATCGACGCTCCCGGTCACGCAGATTTCATCAAGAACATGATTACGGGTGCCGCCCAGATGGATGGCGCTATTATCGTAGTTGCCGCCACTGACGGCGTGATGCCCCAGACGCGCGAGCACATCTTGCTCGCTCGCCAAGTAGGTGTGGAGAAAATTATAGTTTTCTTGAATAAAGTAGACATGGTGGATGATCCAGAAATGGTGGGTCTTGTGGAAGAGGAAGTGCGCGAGCTCTTAACTAAGTATAAGTACGACGGAGCCAACACGCCCATAATCAAGGGTTCCGGTCTTAAGGGATTAGAGGCGAAGTCTCTGAATGATGAGTGGGCCAAAAAGATTCTTGAACTTGTAGATACGATTGATACTTATATTCCTGAACCTAAACGAGAAATCGATAAGCCATTCCTTCTCCCCATCGAAGACATCTTCTCAATTGAGGGTCGCGGTACTGTTGTGACTGGAAGAATTGAGAGAGGTAAAGTGAAGGTTGGTGAAGACGTGGAACTTGTCGGCTTCGCGCCCACAGGCAAGACTACCGTGACTGGTATCGAGATGTTCAACAAGCAACTTGATGAAGGGTTGGCGGGTGATAACGCCGGCATTCTATTGCGAGGTTTGAAGAAAGAGGATATTACGCGCGGTCAGGTGATAGCCAAGCCTGGTAGCGTTACACCTCATACTGATTTCGACGCTGAAGTATACGTGCTTACTAAAGAAGAAGGTGGACGCCATACGCCCTTCTTCAAGGGCTATAAGCCACAGTTCTATATCAGAACTACGGATGTGACGGGCGAAATTACTTTACCTGAAGGCACGGAAATGGTTATGCCAGGAGATACAGTTAAGGTTAAGGTAACACTAGTCGCTCCGGTCGCCCTTGAGGCCCAACAGCGTTTCGCTATTCGCGAAGGTGGTAAGACCGTGGGCGCTGGTGTGGTTCTCAAGATCAACGCATAAATCAGTCAAATGGTAGTAGCAGAGAAAACCAAGAAGCCAGGCACAGCAAAGCCAAGGCTTGCTAGCAAGAATAAGGTTAAAGCAAGTAAGAGCAAGACAGCTCCGATTACGAGTGCGATTGGTAAACTGCGGATTAAAGTAAGTGCTTACGAACACAAAATTCTTGATATGAGTGTGCGACAGATTGTTGATACGGCCATTCGTCACGAAGGTCAGGTCTACGGTCCGGTACCATTACCGACTGAGATTAAGAGATACACGGTTAATCGCGGAGCTTTCATTGACAAGAATTCGCGCGAGCAATTCGAAATGCGAGTGCATAAGCGAATGCTCGAGATTGTCAATCCGAACGCCAAGATTATCGAGGCTCTGACGAATATAGAGTTGCCGTCGGGTGTAGGAATTGACTTGAAAATGATGTAAGACAGATGTTTTTGTCAGGTACTAGGTACTAGGCTTTAAAACCTAATACCTAACATCTGATACCTGTTACCTAAAATTATGAAATTCCTAATAGGACGAAAACAGAATATGGCCCAGGTGTTCGATACCTCGGGTCGGGTACAGCCCGTAACTGTCATTAAGGCTTTGCCTGTGATTGTTACGCAAAATAAAACTCTTGAAAAAGATGGTTACGAGGCATTGCAAGTTGGATATGGTGTGCAAAAAGAAAGTCGAGTGAATAAAGCCCAAAAGAAAAAAGGTAATTTTATTGGCTACAAAGAAGTAAGGCCCCACTTCGCTGAGGTTTCGCTGGGTGAACTTGAGAAATTTGAAGTAGGCGACACTGTACAAATTTCCGGAGTCAGTAAGGGCAAGGGCTTCCAAGGTGTGGTTAAGCGACATGGTTTCCATGGTGGCAGACGCAGTCACGGCCAGAAGCATTCCGAACGTGAGCCGGGGTCAATCGGTGGCGCAGGCAGAGCAGGAGGCAGAGTGGCCAAGGGCATGCGCATGGCTGGACGCATGGGTGGGGATCGGGTTACGGTCAAGAATCTGAAAGTTGTGGATGTGAATGATACAGAAGGAACGATTTATATATCGGGTGCGGTGCCTGGTCGCCGAGGTACGTTGCTCGAATTAAGAATTATGAATTAAGAATTATGGCCACGGCTCCAATATACAATCAAGAGGGCAAAGAAACAGGCAAGATTAGTTTGCCTGAAAAGATATTCGATTTGAAATGGAATGCCGATCTCGTGCATCAAGCCGTGACCACGATACAGGCTAATTTGCGTACGCCCGTGGCTGATGCTAAAGACAGAAGTGAAGTACGAGGCGGTGGCAAGAAACCTTGGAAGCAGAAAGGCACTGGTCAAGCGCGTCATGGTTCTATTCGTTCGCCACTCTGGGTGGGTGGTGGCGTGGCACACGGGCCTAAGAAAGAGAAGATCTACGCTAGGAAGCTTAACCAAAAGATGAAGAATAAAGCCCTAGCCACTATGTTGTCGCAGAAATTGCGTGATGAAGAAATTATCTTTTTAGACAAAATAAGTTTGGATAAACCCAAGACGAAATTTGCGATCGAAGTGTTGGCCAGTTTGGGTAAAAAAGAATTCATGTACAAGAAGGGCAGACGTGTTTTGTTGGCATTACCTACACGCGATGATGCAATAGAAAAGAGTTTCCGTAATATCCCCGTAGCACATATTGATGAAGTCAGAAATCTCAATCCACTATCAGTCATGACTTATAAATATCTGATTTTGGTTGACGGGCAGAAATGTGTGGATGTTTTAGCTAAGCGCATGTGATATTAATATGATTATAATTCGCCCATATATAACAGAACGTTCGAACGATTTGGCCGTAGACGGCACATATTGTTTCGTTGTTGGTAAACGTGCCAATAAGCCGGAAATCACCAAAGCTTTGGGGCTTATGTATAAAGCCAAGCCAGTATCTATTAGGATTATTAATCTGCCAAAGAAGAAGACTTCACGAGGGGCGAAGGTCGGCTGGGCTCCGGGTGTTCGCAAGGCTTATGTTAAATTCCCCAAAGGAACGAAAATAGAATTCGTATAGTTCAGCAAAGTCACTATAAATAATTATCATGAAGACGTATAGACCAACAACGAAATCACGCCGAGCCATGACAGGTATTAATTATCGCGAGCTTTTGACTGCGAGCGAGCCACATAAGGGTTTGTCTAGCGGCGGCAAGCACAGACAGGGCCGGGCTTCCTGGGGTCGCATTACTATGCGCCATAAGGGCGGTGCATCGAAGCGATTATTCCGCGATGTAGACTTCGTGTACGACAAACTTGATATCCCCGCGCGCATAGAGACTCTCGAGTATGATCCTAATCGCAGTGGCTTCATCTCACTTGTTGTATATGCCGACGGTGAACGCAGATATGTGCTTGTGCCAGGAACAATGAAAGTGGGTGATACTTTTAGTGTAGGCGAGAAAGTCTTGATTAAAGTAGGCAATCGTTTACCACTTTCTAAAATTCCCACAGGTACTTTTGTTTACAATATCGAGCTTGAGCCGAGAGGAGGAGCTAAATTAGTGCGTAGTGCAGGAGTTTTCGCCGAAGTGCTTGCTCGTGATGCTGGCTTCGTGAACGTTAAATTGCCCAGTTCTGAAGTGCGCAAAGTAGACGAGAATTCGTGGGCAAGCGTCGGTTCAGTTTCTAATCCAGAAAATATGTTAGTCAATTTCGGCAAAGCAGGACGTTCACGCTGGAACGGTATTCGTCCCACAGTCAGAGGCACAGCCATGAACCCGGTAGATCACCCATACGGCGGAGGCGAAGGCAGGCAAGGTCGCGGTACACGCAGAGCCAAAACACGCTGGGGCAAGCCATCCGGCAAAGGCCAAAAAACCCGCAGTCCCAAGAAGTACTCGAATGTGTTCATAATCTCGAGACGTAAAGTCGGAAAGAAACAGAGTGTGTAAAGCTATTTGAGGGTTTTGTATCTGTCTGCTATAGTAATCCTATGGCTAATACAACTTTAAACAAAAAAGAAATTGAGAAGCTCATTGACCAGAAGGTTAATGTGGCTATGCGCCGAGCTCTAGGGGATCCTGATTTCGGGCTTGAGCTAAGGCCAGTATTTATCAAGGAGATGAAGTGGCGTCTACAACACAGACCTAAAAATCTGATTCCCTTTGAGGAAATTAAGAAAAAGTATTTGTAATATTCCATGGATTGGAAAATTGGATTTTACCCAAGAGCTAGGAAGGATATAGAAAATCTTGATAAATTAAATCGTAGACGAGTAAGTGAAAAAGTAGACTGGCTAGCAAGGAATTTCGAAGATACTCGGCATGAGCCGTTGCAAATTCCTCTTGATGGCCACTACAAATTAAGAGTTGGCAAAATTCGAGTAGTCTATTTTCCAAACTATAAGAGTGGAACTATCGAAGTAGAGTACTTAAACTATCGCGATAAGGTGTACAAATGAATAGAAATTTTATCATGGAAAAATCTACGATCAAAAAATTTCTTAAGGACTACCAGTTAAATTTACTCCAATTTAATCCCGTATCAGCAGGGGTTGAAAATGAAAGCGCCTTTGTAGATACAAATAACGGCCGTTTTGTTTTACGAGTTTACAATAAAAGTAAATCAAGAAAAGAGATTAATCTTGAGTTGGCTTTTATGGATTTCCTTTCGAATACGATGCCCATACCCAGAATACTTCGCAATAGCAAAGGATTATTGCTAAGCACAAAAAATATAAATGGAATAACGCGAAATTTTATAATCATGGGGCGTATTGAGGGTAGTCACCTATACAGTTCGCAACTGAATCTGATTTCAGAGATTTCTAAATATCAGGCTCTGATGCATAAGGCAGCAATAAAGTTTAAAAGGAACTACAAAAAACCAGCAGATACAATTATTCAGGATATTATTTTTTTTAGAAATGAGCTCAAGAATGCGAAGAAGATTTTATCTAAGGATCCAGTTGGTACAAATTGTTTGATTTTGGCAAAAGCCTTAATCAAGGAGATGGAGGTCAATCTTGATGAGCTTATGAGTTTACCAGCAGGATTAGTGCACCGAGATTATGATAGCGACAACATAATTGTGAAGGATAAGGTTACGGGAATCATTGATTTTGACGACCTTTCGCATAGACCTTTTGTTTCTGACCTTGCTGGTAGTCTGTGGTGGTGGCTTTACGGAAATAGAGGTAGAGCTAGTGAGATATTTAAAAAATACGTAGCAGGATATGAAAAGTACCGGAAACCCACAATAAAGGAAAAAGCCTGGATGCCGTTATTTATGAGGGCTCGTAACATCGCCATCGGCATCCTTCTTAATGCAAACAGAAAGCGTAAACTTGATTATCTTGAGCTTAAGAATGCATTAGCCTTTGACAAGCTGGTAGCGAACCTTCAGGGTGCATAAGATTGTTGGGCCGGTTTGACTGTGATAGGATTTAGGTATGCGAAAGAGATTGAAAAAGAATATGAGTATCGATGACTTAGCTGTAATGGTCCAGCGCGGTTTCGAGAATACAGCCACTAAAGATGATATTGCGGATATGGCGACAAAGAAGGACCTCACGGGTGTGGCGATGAAGAAAGACATCGAAGATTTGAGAAATGAATTAGGAAATAAACTTGAAGGGATTAACCGCAGATTAGATGCAATGGCGGATTACAATCGTCGCATTGCTCGTATTGAGAGATTAGTAGATGGTCTGGTTGCGCGCTAGGAAAGGGCACTTGACAAGAATAATTGATTTGCTAGGATTAGAGTAATGATAAACGTAAGCACAATTTCTCGTCCCATTTGTATGAGCACTAAGATGTGGCTCTTTAAGCACGTCTATTCTAATAATCATATGCGGGTGTAATCTTAATTAAATTCTAACCTTAGGAAACCCCGCATAACCTGCGGGGTTTCTTTTGTCCCGAGGGGAGGGATCATCAGTACTGATCTCCCCCTGGGGCAAGAGAAAGGATTTCTTGTCCTCTCGTCGCATGAGTGATGAGGAGGTCTCAAAAGGTTGGGAGGGAAAGATGTGCAATCGCCGGGTAGAAATCCCATGGGCCACTGATCCATGGGGGAACATGACTCCGGAGGGTATTCGAGGTCCCGGCGTTGAAGCGGGGATCGAACGCGATCCAGGGCCGGATTCACGGAAGTCAGATGAGTGTCCGAGGGGATCCTCGGATGAACACAATGACAGGAGGGAGGTGAGATCGACATGAAGTACGGCTTCATCCACGGCGGGAAGTAGTCCACACACCACGGCCCCCCTAGTTAGCACCCCCAGCGCTTCGATGATTTCATTAGAATAATCGAGGGCTGGGGTAACTTGTCACTTAATCATTATTCGTTAAAAAATAAATATGAAATTTATTTTTAGGGAAAATTTGTCGAAGTTATTGAAGGGCGAAAAGAAGGTGCGAGTTAAAGAAGAAACTGTGCGCAAGCAAATTCTAGAAGTGCGTAAAATTATTGTTGATGCTAAGACGGCGAAACAGAAAAAGGTTGTGCTCAATATAGCAAATATAGGTGCTGAACTTGGAGAGCTAATTGCCCGAGAAATGCTCTTGGCAAATTATGAATTTACTTCGCACAAGACAGAACCAAAAGAAGGATGGAATTTTGTGGATGAAGTAGTTTTCGTCGGCCTACATTCGTTGACAGGTAAGGAAAGTCAGGAGTTTAAGAGGAGTGTAATGAGAGGTAGGATTATAGCCGAGGAAGTGAACAAAACTCGTGAGCTCTCGAATACTCCGGGCGGGGAAATGACTCCCGTAGTTTTGGCCCAAGCCACCAAGGATGCATTTAAGGGTCTACCTAACACAAAAGTCACAGTGCTGGGGAAGAAAGAAATGGAAAAACTAGGCATGGGTGCGGTTTTAGGCGTGGCTAAAGGCTCAATACATGAACCGCAGTTTATTGTGGCGGAGTATTGGGGTACTGAAAAAACGGAAGTTAAACTTTCGCGGAAGTTTAACTTCCGTGAACGGCCTATTGTGTTAGTTGGTAAGGGTGTGACTTTCGATACTGGTGGTCTTAATATCAAAACGGAGAATTACATGTACACCATGCACTTAGATATGTCCGGTGGTGCTGCTGTGATACACGCTGTGGCTCTAGCCGCCAAACTAGGGGTGAAGAAAAATGTTGTGGCCATTGTGCCCACGGTTGAGAATATGCCCGGTGGAAATAGTTACAGACCAGGTGATATTCTCAAGTCAATGTCTGGTAAAACTATTGAAGTACTTAATACTGACGCCGAAGGCAGGGTGATCTTGGTTGATGCGCTAACCTATGCCAAGCGCTACAATCCCAAGCTTGTAATAGATGTAGCTACACTTACGGGCGCGGCCTGCGTAGCCTTGGGTGAACGCGCAAGTGCAATCTTTACTCGCGATGAGGTACTTGAGAAGTTGACGCGAGAGCTGGGTGAGAAGTCTGGCGATTACGTTTGGCCGCTGCCCCTATGGGAAGAATATGAAGCGGAAGTAAAAGGTACCTTTGGCGACGTGGCTAACTTGGGGAAGAAAGGCAAAATGGGCGGGGCCATCGCTGGGGCTGTCTTCTTATTACAGTTCACTAAAGATTATCCTAAAGATTGTAAGTGGATGCACATAGACATGGCTCCAACCACGATAGCTACAGATGACGAATTCTTAAGCAAAGGCGCCAAGGGCGCGCCGGTAAAATTACTCCTATCGCTTATTGAGAGCTACTAGTATATAATCAGGGCATTAAATTACTAACAGCTTATTATAATAAGCCAAACAATAATATGAGTGACGAAATGAATCCGGTAAGTATGGGTGGTGCGGTTGCCAGGAAATCATCTTTGGTACCTATCGTTGTGGCTCTTGTTGTGGTCGTGGGAGGCGCTTATCTTTTCCTGCAGAATAAGAGCGTTAACGCTAACGCCCAGGAAGTACTTGATCAGTCCATTACCAGTGCGCTTGAGATGAACTCGTCTACTTTCGCGGGGAATGTTGATGTCGATGTGAAAGGTGAGGATATTGGGGGTGGTGTTAAGTTGACCTATTCCGGTGCTAGCGAGAAAAGTGTACTTTCGAGCGGACTCCTTTCTACTGAAGGAATGTTCAAGATAGGATTTGATTTTGGTTTTGACGACGAAGGAGAAGAAATGGATGGCAGTGGCACGATAGAGGCAATTATTAAAGACGAAGTTTTCTATGTCAAGGGTGTACTTTCTGATGATTTTTTGAAGCAGGCACCATATATAACCGAGTTTAATGATACTTGGATTAAAATCAGTTTGGATGAGATCAAATCATCGGGCATTGTTCCGCCCGAAGTTCTGTCTCAATTAGACACACAGGGCTTGCGTGGTAATCAAGCCTTGCAAGAAAAAATCGTGAAGCTTCTAGTGGACACCAAAGTTATCAAAGCCCTATCTATTAAAGAGGGAGATAAGATTGATGGCAAGGAAACTTATGTAGTCAAAGTTGCGGTAGATCCGACAAAAACGGGAGATTTTATGCTTGCTTACTTTAAGATTGTTGCAGAAGAGATGGAAAGCGCGAGCCCGTTTGGTGAACCCACGGAGGAAGAATTGATCGAATTGGAGATGGCTGTCGCCAAATATACCAAAGATATAGAGTTTGAAGCGACGATAGAGAAAGAAACTCACTTCTTGAGACGGGGGAAATTCCATCTGCCGATTAAGGACGAGGATACTAAGTCAATCGTATCTATTGATGGTTCGCTTTCCTATGACAATATCAATGAGCCAGTGGAAATAAGTGCTCCTGCAGAATCGACCTCAATAATGGAAATTTTAGCTCCATTCCTTGGTGGCATGAACCCAGCACTTAGATAGTAGATTAATTCTTATAGATTCTGCTTGCACATGGGTTAGCCCCATGATAGTATCCGAGAGTCCCGTTTACCTCGCATACTGCGGGGCAAGGCGGGACTCTGCTTACTTATATGTCACGATCATTATATAAAGGCCCTTACGTTGATCCGCGCGTAACCAAGAAGATTGCGGGCAAAGACCCGATGAAGACCGGGCTTATTAAGACATGGGCACGAGATTCTGTTATTTCTCCGGAAATGGTCGGATTTAACTTCGGAGTGCACAATGGCAGAGATTTTATTGAAGTGCGAATAGTAGAAGAGATGGTCGGGCATAGACTAGGCGAGTTCTCTCTTACTCGTAAATTCACCAAGCATGGCGGTAAAATGCAGAAGGAAATTGAATTGAAGAAGAAAGAAGCCGAGATTGCTTCAGCTAAAACTGCTAAAGAAGTAGGTACAGAAGCCAAGAAATAATATGAAAGCGAGCTTAAAAAATTACAGACAGTCACCCCGTAAAGTTAGACGTGTGACAGACCTGATTAAGGGTAAGAGTGTAGAGCGAGCGCTTGCAGAATTGAAGCACTTACCCAAACGTGCATCGGGTCCCGTGCTTAAACTTTTGAATTCAGCCATCGCCAATTCTAATGAGAAAGATAATTTGTATGTTAAGAATATTAGAGTAGATAAAGGCATCGTGCTAAAGAGAAGCATGCCAATGGCTATGGGCCGAGCCTTCCCCATACACAAACACAGTAGTCACGTACACATAGAGTTAGGCAAAAAAGAGTTAGGTAAAAAATCATGAGTCATACAGTTCATCCATACGCACATAGATTGGGGATTCTGCGAGATTGGCGTAGTCGTTGGTTCGTGGGTAAGCGCAGTAAGCCCTTATATCGCGAGAATCTAAAGGCAGATGTGCTTCTACGCGAATACTTAGAGAAACAATTACGTACATTTCTGGTAGATGCTATCGAGATGGAGAGAGGCCAGAATTCTTTGCGGGTTATTGTGAAAACTGCCCGTCCGGGCATGATTATCGGCCGATCCGGTGAAGGTTCTAATAAAGTTAAGGACAATATAATTAAATTTTTGCGCAAATCGAAACTTCCCGTCCCTACGGACTTGCGATTGATTATTGAAGAAGTTAGAAGTCCGGAGAGTCATTCCGGGATTGTAGCGCATATGATAGAAGAGGCTCTCGAGAAGCGCACTCCCTTCAGGCGTACACTTAAGCAAGCGATTGAGAAGGTTATGGCCAATAAGGATGTGAAGGGCGTGCGAATAACATTGTCCGGTGTGCTTGATGGGGGTTCTATGGGGCGTACGGAGTCTATCTTGAAGGGCCGATTGCCCCTACAAACGCTTAGGGCTGATATTGATTATGCCCAAGGCAGAGCGAAGGGTACATTGGGCGCGATAGGTATTAAGGTTTGGATATATAGAGGAGAAATTTTTGAAGCTGATTCGAAAAATAAAAAATAGTTATGGGAATGCTTGTACCAAAGAAAGTTAAATACAGAAAGTGGCATACCATGCGTCGCAATCCTAAACGTGTGGGTATGGAAACTCGGGGAACTGCGTTATCCTTCGGTTCCTTCGGTTTACAAGCTATTACGGCCGGCCGGATAAAGTCTATTCAACTTGAATCGGCTCGTAAGGCAATTTCGCGTTCAATAAAAAAGACTGGTAAGGTCTGGATTCGCGTTTTCCCCGATATGCCGTATACTCAGAAGCCGGCCGAAGTAAAGTTGGGAAAGGGCAAGGGGGATGTTCAGGGTTATGTGGTGCCAGTCAAACCCGGGCGGATACTTTTCGAGCTCGATGGTTTGACAGAAGAAGAGTCGCGAGATGTGTTACGTAAGGCGGGCTCCAAATTGCCTGTTAGAAGTAAAATTGTAACTCGTCTAGCCTCGAATAGATAATTATATGAAAAGTAAACAAGATTTCAAAAATAAATCGAACGAAGAGCTGATTAAACTTATAGCCGAAAAGCATGAGTTTTTACGGGTATTCCATTTTGATCTCTCCGGCTCGAAGACCAAAAATGTGCGAGAGGGTAGAGTTATAAAGAGAGAGATTGCTCGTGCGCAGACGGCTATTAGTGCCAAAGCTTAAATAATATGAAAAGCTCAAACAACGAAAATCCCAAGACAATAAACAAGAGACGCTTCTCCGGAATTGTTGTGTCAGATAAAATGGATAAGACACGTGTAGTTGCTGTGGAAGATTACAAGAAACATCCCAAGTACGGTAAGTTTATTCACACAAGTAAGAAGTACAAGGCGCACGATGGGGCTAATGTTACTCACATAGGAGATAAAGTTACTATCGAGGAGTGCCGACCCATATCGAAAGATAAGCATTTTGTAATTATATGATACAACCAAGATCAATAGTGAAAATAGCAGACAATACTGGAGCTAAGATAGGTCGCATTTTCAAAGTTCTTGGAGGCAGTAAACGACGCTACGCTTGCATCGGTGATTTGGTGGTATTGTCTGTGCAAACAGCTGAACCGCGCAAGGCGGTTAAGAAAAAAGAAGTAAGTCGCGCGGTGGTTGTGCGTCAAAAGGCGAACTTGCGCAGGGCTGACGGTTCTTATATACGCTTTGACGAGAATGCTGTAGTTTTGGTCGATCTTAAGAATGAACCTAAGGGAGGAAGAGTCTTCGGCCCAGTACCAAGAGAACTTACAGAAAAAGGTTTCCAGAAGATTGCCTCGCTTGCACCTGAAGTCGTGTAGTCAGAGAGTAGTCATAAATATATGAAGATAAAAAAGGGAGATAATATAATAGTTCTGGCTGGTAAAGATAAGGGCAAGAAGGCCAAAATTCTAAAAGTGTTTACAAGTACTGGGAAGGTGCTAGTAGAGGGAGTGGCTGAAGTTAAGAAACGACGTAAAGCTAAGAAAAGTAACGAAAAGGGTCAGACACTCACGATCTCTCAGCCCATAGATATTTCCAATGTGGCGCATTTCTGCCAAACTTGCAAAAAGGGAGTAAGAAGAGAACATAAACATGACAAATAAATCGATAGATGTAAAAGAGAATTACAAGAAAGCTGTACCCGAACTGCGCAAGCAATTCGGCTGGAAGAACGATTTAGCTGTCCCCAAATTATCTAAAGTGATAATTTCTGTTGGCACAGGTTCGTATAAAGACAAAAAGAAGATAGATGTCGTTACGAATCGTTTAGCTAAGATAACAGGCCAGAAACCGAAGCTTACCCAAGCCAAGAAATCTATTGCCACTTTCAAACTCCGACAAGGAGACGCCTCCGGAGCGATGGTCACTTTAAGGGGACAAAGGATGAATGATTTTTTAAATAGGCTTATTAATGTGGCTATACCCCGGGAGCGAGATTTCCGCGGTCTAAAGATTACTTCAATAGATGAAATGGGGAATCTTTCATTGGGCTTTAAAGAGCACACTATATTTCCAGAAACAGCGGATGAGGATCTCAAGGATGTTTTCTCTTTCGGTATTACTATTACTACTACGGCGAAAAATAAAGAAGAAGCTTTGGCTCTTTTCACTGCCATCGGGATTCCTTTTAAAAAATAGCAAGCTTGTTTATCTACTGATTTTATTGGGTTTTTGTCTGTTTTGACGTGCTATAATCCACTAGCATGAATCTTAAGCGTTTTTTACTTATTTTAGCATTTGTTTTTATAGGAAGTAGCCTTTTTCATACTAATAATGCTTATGCTGCCACCCGCTTTTGGGACGGCGGAGGCGGAGCAGATACCAACTGGTCTACTGATGCAAACTGGTCGACTGATACCGAACCGGTATCGGATGATACTGTTGTCTTCGATGCCACTAGTACCAATAGCTCTATTATTGATTCTGATTTTGCAGGCACTGTTACTACGTTCACTGTAAATTCCGGTTATACCGGTACAATAACTCTCGGTCGGGCGCTTATTGTTAGTGGCACGATGACACTTACTGACGGTACTTTGACCACCAGTTCCTCTGACTATGCCATGACGATCGCAAATCTTACGATCGATGGTGGTACTTTGACGGCAAATGGTTCTACAATTACGCTCACTGGCGGGACCACTGTATTTACGCGCTCATCGGGCACATTCAACGCCGGGACATCAACGGTGATCATGAATTCTGCTTCCAATGGCATAGCTCTCACTTCCGGTACGATTACTTTCTATAATCTACAAATCAGCCCCACTATTTCGCAAAGTAGGGGTGGCTCTTTTGGCTCCGGTGCAATTGTCGTAAGTAATAATTTCGATATCAACCCCACCTCGTCCGCCAGCTTTGAGTACACAGTAACTATGGGAGCGAGTCTTAATGTTACTGGAACAACTACAATAACAAGAACGACCGGAGGGATTGGAACTCTTTACACCTCAGGTTCGAGCTATGCGTTCACCACCGGGGCACTTGTCATTACAGCCGGAGGTGTACTCACTGCCAATGGTTCTGCGATATCAGCGGGTACTATAAACAACGCAGGCACAATAACCGGTGGTACCGCCACTATTACCTTAACGGGGACAGCCAGCCCTCTCTTCACTAACACTGGCACCTACACATTAAACACTTCTACTTTAGTTTTCAGTCCCGATGCTGATGTGACTTTGACAACTGGAGCTTTGACTCTCAATAATGTTACTTTGAGTCCGACGATCACCGCTAATCGCACCTACACGTTTAATGATGGCTTACTCACTATCAGTGGTAATCTTAGTATAAATCCAACCGCAGCGTCAGCGTTGCGTTTGACTGTTAATTTGGGTGCGGCCGTTACGGTGGCTAGCACCAAAACAACAACCATAACCGGCACGACTTCTGGCGTTTCAACACTTGATACCACCGGCGCGAACTACACTTTGACCAGTGGCTTTATCAACATTGCTTCGGCTGGGACACTTACTGCCAATGGAGCAACTATCGCCCTATCTGGTACTACCGCCTCGACGCTTTTCACCAGAGTGGGAACTTTCAACCAGGGCACCTCAACTGTATCTTTAACTTCCAATACAAATGGGGTCGTTCTCACTTCCGGTACTGTAACCTTCTATAATCTCCAATTAAGTCCAACGATTTCTTCAGCAAACAAGAGTGCCCAATTTTGGACGGAGGCCATAATTATCAGTAATAACTTTGATATTAACCCAACAGCGGCCTCTTCCTTGTTTCTTCGAATAAATCTTTGGTCTGGAGGTCTTACTGTTACGGGTACTACCACTATTACGCGAACAAGTAGTGCGACCAGTGAACTCACGGCAAGAGACGCCAATTATCCGCTCATAACAGGGAACCTCGTGATTGATACTGGAGGTACCTATACTGCAAGAGGGTCGACCATTACAGTAAATGGTAATTATAGTAACGCGGGAACTTTCACCACTGCCACTTCGACCCTACTCTTCGCCGCAACCGACACAGACAACACGTTCAATCCCGGTAGCTCCTCATATTATAAAGTTACCTTCAATGGTGTGGGCGGGGCTTGGGATCTTACAAGTAATACTCTTACAGCAACTAACACCCTAACTATCAGCAATGGAATTTTTGATTTAAATAGTAACAACCTCACTCTCACTGGTGCTACGTTCTCTAACAACGACACGTTACGCTTAGCCGGATCCGAAACTCTGACTGGCGTAACTATGGATACTGACTCTGGCACTACTACATATGATGGCACTAGTTCATATACAGGTCTTGCGGCGGGTAATAGTTACTACAATCTCGGTATAAATGGCTCTGGTGGGACATTTACACTTTCTGCTGACGCAGATGTTAATGGCAATCTCACTATCAGTAATGGCACACTGGATGCATCGGCTACAAGTTACGGCGTCACTGTTGCTGGGACTTGGAATAACGCCGGCACATTCACAGCCAGATCTGGCACTGTCACATTCGATGGCTCAAGCGCTTCAAGTGTAACTTCGGGAGGATCAAGTTTCTATAACTTTTTACATACTGGTTCGGGCACGCAAACCATTCTTGATGCTACAACCGTCAGTAATACATTTACAAATTCGGGAGTGATGGTGGAAAGCCCTGGTTATATCAAGCATTCCGCTTCGTCACTCACGTTCGATAAATCCAGTTACAGTTTAAGCTCGGATACGAGTGTAGTTGTGACGCTTACCGATACAGACGAAAACTTAGACGCGAGTAGCCTAGATACCACTACTGTTACACTCGCACTTTCCGGCAGTGGCGATAGTGAGACGGTCACACTTACGGAGACGGGCATAGCGACTGGTATATTTAGCAAAACTGTCTCGATTACCACAATTGCAAAAACTAGTAGCAACGGCACATTAGAAACGACTGTGAGTGATACACTTAGTGCAACATATACAGATAGTGAAGATAGCGCGGACACTATCTCGGCCATAACGGCTTCAGTGACCCCAGTTGCTTCATCGAGTAGTAGTTCAAGTGGTGGAGGCGGTGGGGTTATAGGCGGAGGGGTGTACTCCTATGGTTTCGTCAATACAAATCCCACCCCGACGTTTTCTGTCGCGCCCACCGTCCCCACTGTTAGTATCGCCCCGACAGTGCTACCAACTCTCTCTGTAAATCAAACTGAAGCCAGGTCATTAGTCGATGTATCAATAGGTATTACGACTCCGGCCGTTATTCCCGTAAATCCAAAGCCTCCAATAATAGAAATTACAAAAACCCCAGAGACACAACTATCAGTATATTTAGGTAAATGGAATTTGCTTGCCCCCGAACCCATTGAACACTACGTTTTCCAGCCCCTGCCCGAAAATATACAACTGCTCGCCAAGCGTTTACCCGAACTGGCCAAGATCTTTAAGACTACGGGTGTGCATACTATGAATGATTTTGGTAAGTTGATAGGTGCTACATTCAATATTACTCGTCCCGGGTCACTCAAGGATATTCCTACAGACACAGTATTATTGGGAAGTAGTAATGGCATACCTAATTTTAACACCAGCGTGGCTGTGCATGATGACGGAAATGTTGAGTACTTGATTCACTCGCTTGTTAATCAAGAAATAACACTAGCGGTCAGGCCCGGAGCGGGAGTACGTTCTGTTAAGGGCTATGTCTTACTCAAGAAATCTATATTTTCTAAAAATCAGGATAAAAAATCTACAATAATTTCGGGTGCTTCACTTACAGCAGCGCTCATTCTGCAATCTGGTGAGCAAACTAAACCCATAGTACCAGCGCAACTCGAAGCGGGATTATTACTTAGCACTTTTGATTATTCTGACCCCGATCATGACGGCACTTGGACGGCTACTATTAAGGCTCCGGCTACAGCAAGTGATTATGAAATTCACACTGTACTAGAATTCTTGGACGAGAAGTCACAAGCCCGCGCTTTGAGCTTAACTTTAGTTGTTGACCCTGAGGGTTATGTATTTGAGGCTTTCTCCGGCAAAGAAATTCGTATACCTAATGCTAAAGTTACACTATTAGAATATGACAGCGCTGGCAAATCTAGAGTTTGGCCAGCGAAAGATTTCCAGCAAACCAATCCCCAAACTACGGGCAAATCCGGCAATTACGCTTTCTTGGTGCCGACTGGCACGTATTCTATCAATATTAGCGTTGATGGTTATCAAGATTATGTGGGTGAGCAATTTAGTGTGACGCAAGGTAATGGCGTGCACGAGAACATAGAACTTAAAAAAATTAGTAATTTTTGGACTAAGATTATGGGTGTCTGGGGTATCGCTTTCTTGCTCTTATTAACCATAATAGTTTTATTGATATATAATATCTTTTATAAAAAGCATGAATAAATATGAATAACCCTAATAATTCAAAAATATTTTTAGTTATATTACTTGTACTCGCTATTGTCGGCTGTGGCTATTTCGCCGCTAAAGCTTCAAGGCTCGACAAGCAGGTTGCACAGTTACAGCAAGAACCTCGAATTTCACTCGAAGCCGGCAAGACTCTGGTTTTTATGAAAGATTTTATCGCTAACGTAATTGGCGCAAGCACAGAAGTTGATTTTGATACTAGGTTGAGGTTAGAGAACGAAGTGCGAGATTTAAATGACGCACAAATTTTAACAAATTGGAAGGATTTCATAGCCAGCAAAACTGAAAAAGAAGCCCAAGAGCAAGTGCTTAAAATTCTCCAACGTCTAATAATTGTTATCGAACAAGGAGCCGGGGAGTAACCTATATTTCAAGAAGCAGTAGCTTAAATAAAATTTTGTGTTAGGATGAATTGGGTTTGAGAAGTTCTCGAAAATAAGGAGGAAACGTGTCGAGAAACGGGAATAGAGGCAAGTGGCAATGTGGTGTCTGTCAGGGTCGATTCAGGCATGATTCTAAGACACCCCAGAGGGCAATCTGCGGTAAGTTGATGTGCGCGGGTTGCACAAGGGTACACAGAGCTTGTCACTCCGGTCGTTGCGTGGTGGTAAAATCGTCAACGACCCAAGAAATCCACGCCGAAGGTCACTGCGACTGAAAGGAGACAAGGGTGCCTAGCAAAAAGACTTATACCGTTTTCAACCCCCAGTGTTCTGAGTTGTTTCAATCAGTTTTCTGCGTGGCGGGGACTGACGAAATTACCTGCGAGCTATGCGGGCGAGAACACGTCGCCCCAGACACCGACTTCGACACATCAGAAGCAGATCGGGCTCGTATGCGAGCAAGCGTTGCCGAAGATCCCGACAAGTATGTTGATCATGGTGATGAGTCGATTTTCCACGGTAGTTTCCAAGGTAGGCATGCCGTGTGTGGCTGTCCGTGTGGTTGGGACGGTCGCTATGAGCAATTCGTTCTTGGCAATGCCCACCAAATCGTGGAGTTTCTCGAGAAGCAAGCCAAGCGACTCAAGGAAGAAGCCGAGGAAGCGAGGAGTGTAGCTGGGAAGGGGCGAAGAGCCCTCAAGTAAGCCGAGCGACGAGCAAGTATGGGGCTGGTGTTGGTGCGAACCGACACTGCCCCTTGTTGTTTTATGGGGGTATGATAGGATATCACCATTAGTGAATGTCCTGCCATATCGGCCCTTTTACAGGGAAATGATGGTGAGGAGATTTATTTTTAAGAACAAGTGGCAAAAAAGTCAACAATTGCGCGGTCGAAGCGAACGCCTAAATACAAGAGTCGGGTAGTTCGACGTTGTTTCAGATGTGGCCGAGGACGGGCTTACATGCGGGATTTCGATATGTGCCGGATTTGCTTCAGAGAAGCCGCGAATGAAGGTCGTATCCCCGGGATTAAAAAAGCCTCATGGTAGATTCATTGCAAATTGCAAATTTTCATATTTCATCATTAAAATAATATGGATCCAATCGCAGACATGTTAATTAGAATCAAGAACGCCGGAAGAGCTCGACAGGAGTCTACGGTCGTGCCTTATTCTAAATTGAAGTTTGAAATAGCGAATGTTTTGCTTAGTGAAGGTTATATTAAATCTTTTTCTGTTAAGGGCAAGAAAATCAGGAAGCATTTAGAAATAGAGATAGCTTATTCGGCTGATGCCTCACCTCGTGTTTCAGGAGCAGATCGTGTTTCCAAGCTTTCTCGCAGAGTCTATGCTGGCTTTAATGATATACGTCCAGTTAAACAGGGCTTGGGCTTGTTGATGCTCTCGACTCCCAAGGGGATTATGTCGGGTAAGGAGGCGAGAAAATTGAAAGTCGGTGGTGAAGTTTTGTTTAGTATATGGTAGTTCGACTTCGCTCACTATAAATAGTTCGACAAAATATAAAAATATCATGTCACGATTAGGTAAAAAAGAAATAAAGATCCCCGCCGGAGTAACGGCAAGTCAAGATAATAATATCTTGCATATTAAGGGACCCAAAGGTGAGCTCTCCCGTAATTTTCTTTCTGATATTACCATCACGATTTCGGGAGACATAATTACCCCTGCTCCTCGTGGTAGTTTGACTGTTTTTTCGCGAGCTCTCTGGGGCACATATAGTTCTCATATTAGAAATATGATTAAAGGCGTCACGGAAGGTTTCGCCGAGAAGCTCTTAATAGAAGGCACGGGGTATAAATGGAGTGTAAATGGCTCGAATATTGATCTCGCTTTGGGTTTCTCTCATCCGGTCAAGGTCGCTATTCCAACGGGTGTTGCTGTTAAAGCGGAAAAGGGTGAACTCTCTCTCTCGGGTATTGATAAAGAAGTTTTGGGTAGTTTCACCGCGTATATCCGCAGTTTAAAAAAGCCAGAGCCTTATAAAGGCAAAGGCATAAGATATTTCGATGAGGTTATAGAACGTAAACAAGGCAAACGATCAACTGCATAAATTTCTAATATCTAATTACAAATGAAAACTAGATCAAAATCAAAGCAAAGGGAGACCAGACATAAGCGTATTCGTGCTAGTGTGAAGGGCACTGGAGTGCGTCCTCGCTTGTCGGTCTATCGTTCCAATAAGACTATCTATGCGCAAATAATAGATGATGATAAGGGCGTAACTTTAGTGGCGGGTAATGACGCGGTTGAACTTTCGAAGAAGGCTTTATCCAAGGGTATTAAAAAAGTTACTTTTGATAGAGGTGGGTTTATTTATACTGGTCGTATAAAGCAGTTTGCCGAGACTGCCAGAAAGGAGGGCTTAGAATTTTAAATTTATGGCTGACGAAATAGAAAATAAAATAGAAGAAGTGCCAGAGAAAAGAGCTAAAAAGACCTTCTCGTTTGTTGGTGTAGAAAAGGGTAAAGGTAAGGGCAATCGTGGGTCGAAAGGCAAACGTGAACGATCTCGTTCTGACCTTGGCCAGAGTATGATTAGCATACGTCGCGTAGCTAGAGTTGTAGCCGGGGGACGCAGATTTTCGTTCTCTGTCACTATGGTTGCGGGTGACAGAAATGGTAAAGTAGGTGTAGGTATGGGTAAGGCTGGAGACACAACTTTAGCTATTGATAAAGCTTTAAAGCACGCCAAGAAGCACATGATAACTGTGCCATTAACGAAAAGTAAGAGTATCCCCAGAGAAATTCAGACTAAGTTTGCCTCATCTGTTGTTTTTCTTAAGCCTGCGCCGGGCAAGGGTCTCGCGGCCGGTGGTTCAGTGCGTACAGTTCTTGACCTTGCCGGAGTGACAGATGTTAATGCCAAGATTCTGTCTCGGAGCAAAAATAGATTTAACAATGCAAGGGCTGCGATTCTCGCTCTATCAAAATTACGCTAACATGCAGATACATCAACTAAAACCAAAATCTCGTAATCACAGAAACAAGACTGTTGGTCGGGGCGGTAAACGTGGTAAAACGTCCGGACGTGGTACCAAGGGGCAACGCGCCCGAGCGGGTCATAGGATCCGTCCCGAGATTCGAGATTTAATCAAGAAATTACCAAAGCGTCGTGGCCGAGGTAAAAGTAGCATGAAGTCTCTTGCTCCATGGGTTACCTTCTTGAATGTTAGAGACATAGAGAAGCATTTCAGTGCCGGCGATAAGATTAATCGGACTACTTTGACCGAGAAGAGGCTTGTAAGGAAAAACGAAGGCAAGGGAATTGTCAAAATATTGGGTGGAGGAAATTTGACCAAAAAATTTTCATTTTCTGGAATTATTCTTTCAAAACCGGCCAGAGAGAAAATTGAAAAAGCGGGTGGTACAATACAGACATGAAAGCTTTCTTGGAAAAGTTAAGACTTTTATTTACTGACCGTAGTTTGCGCAAGCGGATATTGTTTGTCTTTGGAGCCTTAGTAGTTTTCAGGCTTCTGGCGGCTATCCCGATTCCTGGAGTATCTTCTGCTTCACTTGCAGAACTTCTTCGGCAAAATCAATTTTTAGGTTTACTTAATATTTTCTCTGGTGGTGGCTTGGCCAATTTCTCTATTGTTATGCTTGGGGTTAGTCCATACATTACGGCCACTATTATCATGCAACTTCTGACCATGGTATTCCCCAGACTTAAGGAGATTTATCACGAGGAGGGCGAGGCTGGAAGGAAAAAATTTTCTCAATATTCAAGATTATTGAGTGTTCCCTTAGGGATGCTTCAAGGCATTGGCTTGTTGGCCCTTATCGCCTCGCAAGGAGTTTTCCTCACTCCATTGGTAGGGTTTGAAAAGTTATTAGCGATTATTGTTATTACGGCCGGCTCGATTCTGCTCATGTGGATAGGTGAACTTATAAATGAGTTCGGCATTGGTAATGGTACCTCGATAATAATTTTCTCGGGTATTGTGGCTGGCTTGCCCGCTTCTATATATAAGACTCTTTTCTCTAATGATTTCTTGCCGAACTTGCCACTATACGTACTTTTCCTTGTTGTTGCGGTGGTTATTGTAGCTGGAGTGGTGCTTGTGACCGAAGCTGAACGTCCCATACCTGTAACTTACGCCAAACGCGTGCGCGGGACAAAGATGTATGGTGGCATGTCAACCTATCTCCCGTTAAGATTAAATCAAGCTGGTGTGATACCTATTATTTTTGCGCTTTCAATACTTCTGTTCCCCCAGATGATTACTAATCTCTTGGCGAATTCTAGCAATAGCATAATTCAGAGTATTACGAGCTTTGCTAATATGATTCTACAGAATCAATGGATTTATGGCATTCTGTATTTCTCCCTAGTTTTTGTTTTCACATATTTCTACACGGCCATCACTTTCGATCCTGCAGCTACCGCGGAGAACCTGCAGAAGTCCGGAGCTTTTATTCCCGGCACACGTCCCGGGGCTTCTACGACTGAACATCTATCGCAAATTGTTACTCGCCTTACCACATTCGGCGCACTATTTTTAGGCGTTATTGCCGTTTTGCCGATTATTATGCAAGGGGCTACGGGCATCTCTACTCTAGCCATAGGTGGCACCGGCTTGCTTATTGTAGTGTCAGTAGTGATAGATTTAATGAAGCAGTTGAACGCCCAATTATCTATCAGAGAGTATTAAGTCTAATGCAGACAAACAATAGTTTACTCAAAACTTTTATTTTTATGGGACGATCTGGTTCCGGAAAAGGCACTCAAGCTAAGTTGCTCATGGATGAGATAAAAAGGCGAGATCCTAGCTCGCCAATTTTTTATCTTGAAACTGGCAAATTTTTTCGCGAATACATAGCCAAAGAGGGTTTCACTAATAAGATTGCTAAGGAAATTGTTGAAGGTGGTGGTAGGGTTAACTCTTTTTTGGCTATCTGGATGTGGACTAATGCGCTCATTGAGAATATGAAAGGGGACGAACACTTGATTATAGATGGCTCACCCAGAACAATTCAAGAAGCGCAGGTTATGGACACTGCGGTTGATTTCTACAAACGCCAAAATCCCATAATCGTTTATATTAATACTTCGCGAACTTGGTGTGAGGAACGACTAGTCGAACGACACAGGAATGACGATTTAACGATAGAACATATCCGCAAGAAGCTTGATTGGTTCGAATCTGATGTTGAGGGCGCAATATGGTGGTATCGTAATCAGGCTAAATACAAATTCGCGGAAATTAACGGTGAACAGAGTGTAGAAGAAGTGCATAAGGAAGTAATGATTAAATGTCTTTAATTTGCACAAATAAATTATCTGGCAAACAATGTGCAAATGATGAAAGTTAAAACTCAAAATGAGATTGAAATTATGCGTGAGGGGGGCAAACGCCTATCGCATATTTTGCAACAAGTTGCATTGCGTGTAGTGCCCGGCGTAAGAGACAGCGAATTAGACAAATTGGCTCGTGAATTAATAGAGCAAGGAGGCGATAAGCCGGCGTTTCTACACTACAAACCAGATTTTGCCAGCAAACCATTTTCTGCAACTCTGTGCGTATCTCTCAATGACGAAGTCGTGCACGGCATTCCCAATGGGCGCGTGCTGAAAGATGGCGATATTGTGGGCCTGGATTTGGGTCTAGAACACGGGGGTTTATTTACTGACATGGCCGTAACTGTTGCAGTGGGGAATGTGAGCGAGGGAAATTCACGCCTGATGCAAATTACCAAAAGCGCGCTTGAGGCTGGAATTACGGTCGTAAAAGAAGACGCCTACGTGGGGGATATTGGTAAGTCAATCGAGAATCTGGTTCGTCCGGCGGGCTTCTCGATTGTAGAAGAACTCGGTGGGCATGGAGTTGGGCGAGCTATTCACGAATCGCCCTTCATCCCGCATTTCGCAGGCAAAAAGGGAGAGAGACTTCTGGCTGGGCAGACTATTGCCATAGAACCGATGATAAATACTGGAGGCAAAGATGTAATATTCGATACAGTAGATGGTTACACCGTGCGCACAGCAGATGGCTCAAACTCAGCCCACTACGAAGTGACGATAGCTGTCACCTCGAAGGGAGCACTTATTCTGACCCCCATTTTTTGGTAACTTGGCTGACAGTCAGCCAAGTGGAGTTAGAAGAGTAGTTTTTGAAGTTCTTTATACTCTGGTCTTTTTTCGAGCATACTAGGAAGAGTTTCTAGTGCAAAATTTTTGTAAGAATCGTTTTTTTTGCCTGAAAATCGACCAAGAATAATATCTTTGGTACAAATATCGCCAGATTCATCTGTATATTCTAGCCAACTCGAGCGTACCAAATTTTTTAGTGGTTCAGATAGACTATGTACGCTATCGTTTAGGTTTATATAAGCACTTAGATGAAGGAGATACTCGTTACCAGTGATGTGTTTTGCTTTAAATGGTCCCTGGAAAAGTGTGCCTTTTCGTCTGTGTCGAATGTTAAAATATTTAGAATATCCACCAGCGAAACTTCGCATAAAGCGACTTATTCCATTTTCGACAATTTCCTCAATTAATAAGTGTAAATGGTTTGGGTTCAGACAATAACAGATAATTCGTACAAGAGGAGTAACCTTATCAAAAAGTTCTTTTTGAAAGGATAGCTCGTGAATACTTCCAATCGGTTTTATTGCATTGAATGCAAGCAGACTTTTCAAAAGTCTGTCGGCATCTTTACTGTCACATACAATATTTCGTTTATCTACCCCGCAATTGTAGATGTGATAGTATTAACCTACGGTAAAGTTAATTTTACGCTCCATGTTCAGGAAGTATACCACTTGGCTGACAGTCAGCCAAGTGTACAAGAAATGAGGATGGGGCACATTGTCTTGGGTCAGCATCAGGTAGATTTTTTTATTGAATTAATGTAAAGTGACAGGATGTTTATAGGGAAAAATTTGGTGCTTATCGGGTTGGGGGGAGCACTTGTTCTGGCGGGAGCAGGGTATTTAGTGTTTGACGGGGAATCGGGAGTAGTTACGGAACAGGTGATAGTTGCGAGTACCACTACTATAGTAAAGGGAAAAATTGAGGAAGTTGACGGTGTTGATAAACCAGTCGAGCCGACACAAAAAATAAATCAGGCGGTAAATCAGACCGCAGTAACTAAGGTAGGAAAGGAGGAAGTTCACGTAGACGAAGTTGTGGTTACTTCTCGTTTGATGCCGATACAAAGACCGGCAAGTGTTACTAAAGTAATTAGAGTGATATATTTGGTTTCTGCTGATAGGAACGAAAGGGAAGATTATCGTCAAGGGGTTGAGAATGCGGCAATAAGCTTGCAGGTATGGTATAGCAAACAGCTGGGTGGTTATACATTCTATTTTAACGATGGATTGGTTGAGGTAGTAAAATCTAACAAGAATGCAGATTGGTTTACGAGTAATCCAAATGGTACCAATAGGGATGATTGGGGATTCAATAATACTTTGGCCGAAGCCGGGCGTTTAGTGGGGGCGAAAATGAGTGACCCGAAGAATATCTGGGTAGTATATTCCGATGGTCCGGGTAATAGCGGTCGAGGAGGAGGTGGCGTGGCCTACTTGCCAGAGGATGATCTTCTGGGTCTCATTGGCAAACATCCAACTCAACCGGATATACAGCGATGGATTGCCGGTCTTGGACATGAGCTTGGTCATGCACTCGGACTTGCTCATCCATCAGACACAGTGAAAGATGCAAACGCAATTATGTGGACCGGAATATATGGTAAGTACCCAGATAAAACTTATCTTACCCAAGAAGACAAGAAGACAATGTATCTAAGCTCGTTTATTTATAACAAAACCGGAGCACATTATCCTAACGTGCAAATTGAATTGGAGAGATATACCCATTCGGGCGGTGCTTTTGCATATTATCAAGATAGCTTCGACAAGAGATGGAAAGAAGAGGATAAGAACGGCAATATCAGTTACTACTTTGATGAGGTATCTCGTACTGCAGAAAAGATTGTAATTTTAGATAAAGGTCGCAACCTTACAATCGAAATCCCGAGCTTAGGAGGCGAGAGTCGTATATCTACAAATGGTGGTGTTACGTGGGCACCTTTTTATATGCTCACAAAATAAAAAATATTATGAAATTGAAAGAAGAGCAGACTTATGTGATGATTAAGCCGGATGGGGTACGCAAGGGGCTGATAGGGGAGATTATTAAACGCTTTGAACAGCGGGACCTGAAGATTGTAGCCCTTGAAATGTTTCAGCCTACAACGAAGCAAATAGATGGTCATTATCCCAAAGATAAGGCTTGGATTACACGCCTGGGAACTAAGACACTTTCCACTTACGAGCAGTATAAGATGGACACGAAGAAGGATTTTGGTACTGATGATCCCTTTAAGCTTGGCACAATGGTCCGTAAGTGGCTCATAGACTATATGGTTTCAGCGCCTTTGGTGCGCATGGTGGTGCAAGGCTTACATGCGGTGGATGTAGTGCGTAAAATTTCCGGTCCGACGCTACCATTTAAGGCCGAAATGGGTACTATTCGTGGGGATTACTCGATAGATTCACCCGCTTTGGCTAATAAGGAAAAAAGGGCCGTTATGAATCTTGTACATGCAAGTGAAACGCCAGAAGAGGCTATGCACGAGATAAAATATTGGTTTGGTAAGACGATTATTTATCAATACAAGCGCTTTGGGGTAGATGAATAATTTCCTAAGTAATTAGTGGATAAGTCTGTGGGAAAGTCGGGGATTAATTCTTGAAAACACGGCTAATTGAGAGTTTGGAAAACTTGACGAGCTACAATAGAGCGCTACACTTTTAGTAGGGTTACTTTGTGCCAACTAGCTGCCACGTTCAGGGATCTCGATGTCGGGTAACACCTTGGTGTCATTCGCAGAGAACCCACCTAGTGTAATGCTAGGGCATGGCACGGAAGTAGCCCTAAAGAGAACCTCGCCAACTGGCGGGATTTTCTTTTTTATGTATACTATACTCATGACTATTGCAACAGCAACAACTATAAAAATTTCCCCCAAGTCCCTAAATGAGGGAGTAGTGGTAATAGGGATGAAAAAATATCGCGAGATTCAAATGCGGTTAGCCCCAGTCTATTACTTGAAAGGGAAGAAAGCTTTAGCTGCTGACAAATTGGTTAAAGATAGTTTGCGAGATCATAAGGCAGGCAAAACTTTTGAAATTAGAAGCCTAGCTGATTTGCGCTAGGAATGAGAATTTTAGTACACCCCCGCTTTAATAAAAAGTTTCGCAAACTTGAAACTGCTTTGCAAGACAAAGCGGAAGAACGTGAATCTATTTTTATTGTCGACCCATTTGATACCCGTCTTGAAACTCACAAGTTGCATGGTAAGGAAAAGCAATACTGGGCTTATTCCATAAATAATAAATATCGCATCAAGTTTTCGTTTTTAGAAAATGGAGATGTTTTGTATTTAGACATTGGAACCCACGACGAAGTGTATTAGAAATTTTTCCATGGTAAGATTGCTATACCAATGGCCATTAGGGCGAAAATTCATTTTTTCGGGGGAGCCGGTGATGTGACCGGTTCTAATTTTCTTTTTGAAACTACAAGCCTGCCTAAGAATATAAAGATCTTAGTTGACTGTGGCATGTTTCAAGGGTCGCGCTTCTGGGAGGCTAAAAATAGCGAACCTTTCCCATTTGACCCC
>Ga0209542_10004898_pt1 | contig 27188 bp, 32 predicted proteins | sample RifCSPhighO2_01_FD_184028 | JGI IMG/M metagenome (GOLD analysis project Ga0209542, IMG submission 184028) | Soil microbial communities from Rifle, Colorado - Rifle CSP2_plank highO2_0.1 (SPAdes) (version 2) | ecosystem: Environmental > Terrestrial > Deep subsurface > Rock core/Sediment ...
CGGTAATTGAAGTGGTCTCTACTCCTGCTTGTGGTTGAGCAGAAAGCATAGCAGGACTTGAGTAATTTGGCTTCTTGTCGTAAGCATAGATGGCGTAGTGGTATGTCTTTGTGTTGTCTAGGTCTATATCACTAAACTCTTCTTTTGAGCCTTCGTAGATTAGTGTTCCATCTGTTCTGGATGTTGGAGGAGAAGAGGTGTTTTTTACAATTGCTACACGTATGAAGTCTGTATCTGGAGGATTCTTCCAACGTAGAGTAATCTGGTTGTTTAGAGATGTGGTTGTGGCGTTGGAAGGAACAGAAGGAGGAATAGTGTCATCGAAGTAACCACCGCCTCCACCACCAGAACCACCTCCACCTCCACCGCCTCCACCACCAGATGGTTGTGGTACTGGAGGAGGTGGTGGTTGAGTTACTGCAAGAGTTGTAAATGTAACAACATTAGAGAGAAACGATGTATTCCCTGCTGAATCGGTGGATTGAATAGCTACAAAGTAGGTGGTAGACGGAGAAAGACCAGCAAGTACATATACTTCTGACAAACCTGCTAGTTTTGGTGTAGGAAGACCTGTGGCTTGTGTGGTTGAATTAAAATTAGCATCGGTAATAGCAGATGTTGAATACCGTAAATCATATGAAGCTGATGTTCCTTCAATGCCATTGTCTCCTGTTGAAGTCCACGAAATGTCTGCTGAGGTTTGAGAGATTTGTGAAGCACTGAGATTAGTAATGGCAGAAGGAGGAGTTGTGTCTGGAGTAACACTTGGCAATGTGGTAAAGGAACGATTGATGCCTATGGTTTCGTTGCCCGAAGAGTCAAACGCATGGATTCTGTAGTTGTATGTTGTGCTTGCAGAAAGATTGTTAAGAGTAATTGAATGATTTGTGGCAAATGATGTTGTTCGAGGAGTTGATGTTCCATAACTTGGTGTAAATCCATATTCTATTTGATTGGTGGCTGGTTCATTGGTTGTCCAGATGATTGTTGCTGATGTCTGTGTGACAGAAGAAGAGCTAAAGGTGATTGTAGGAGGTGTGGCGTCTGAAACAGTCAGGGTAAAGGTAGTGGCCTTAGTTGTTCCCCCGCCTATGGCGGTAATGGTAAGGGTGGAATTGCCAACAGGAGTAGAAGCAGAGGCGTTGATAGTGAGGGTGGATGAGCAGTTTGGTGAGCAGGAGACGGGAGAGAAGGAAGCCGTGGCGCCAGAGGGCAGACCAGAGGCAGAGAATGTCAATGAAGCTGGCGTGCCAGTGGTAAGAGTAGCGGTAATTGTTGTCTTGGTTGAGCTTCCTTGAGAGACAGAGAGATTACCATAGTTAGAGAGTGAGAAGTCAAAGGAGGCGGGAGGAACGAAAGTGCCATATTCAAAGGCGCCAATGTCAGGCGCGGTGCTGGAATATGGAAAAGAGACCCCCATGCCAGGCATAGCAGTAATAGACTGATCCGCTGTTATTGCATGAGTTTGATAGTCAACTGAAATAATTTGCACATCTTGAGCGCCAACCCGAATGGTATCCGGAGTCAAAAGCCCACCCCACCCATCTTGAAAATACCAGGAATTTCCGACAATAAATGTTGTAGGGTTTGTTTGTGAAACAACAATCGTAAGCGGTTTTCCTGCATCAATTGCCGCGCTTCCACCCAGAAGAGCGTAATTTTTTGCCGCAGCATCTACAAACAACTCTGATTGATTTTGTGTCGTGACCTTACCATTTGGTTCTTGATCCAGCGCCGCATTGAAACTTGCCAGACCGGCTGCATTGGGGCTAAAAGTCCTGTTGTAACTGTTCGGGCCGTTTACGTTAATGCCCGATGGATTCCCCGAAAGAAATTTATAAAGATTAGAATCAAAGACTATTGAGGAAGTGTCAGGAACAGCCTGATTACCGATGTTGACTATGTAGCCTGCTGCGTTAACAAACAGATTGTTTTTTACCTGTGTCCCGCCAAAATTCAAACCGCTCACATTATCGCCATTTCCCCAAAATTGCACGGCTTCACCCGGGTTTACTACCGTATTATGATAGACTGCGATTTTGGAAGGTCCTTCATAAAACACAAACCCAGTTCCGGTTAAGACGTTCTTGCGAATGATGCTGTAGAGCGGTTCATTGTTCATCTTGACCGCCACATCCGCTGGCCCTGAAACCTTATTGCCTTCGTATATTAAATGATGCGACGGAGAAACCAGCGCATTTGTCCCACCAGCATCAATAGAATCTCCTGCACAAGGAGGACCGCTCGGCCCGCAATTGTCACGAATAGTATTATTCAACACCGCGACATACGGAGTGTTATAAATTTCGATACCATCGTAATTTCCCGTGCCCACGTTGTTATAGATTTCATTGTTTTCAATAGTGAAATATCCTCCGGGACAGTTTCTCACAAAAATTCCTTCTTGCTGGTTGTGGTGCGACTTGGAGTTGATGATACGGCTGTCGCTTCTGGCGTTCACATCTTGGCAGTTGAACCTGATGCCGCCTCCATTGTCATGGGCATCAATGTTTTGAATCGTTATGCTAACCGGCCGCAAGGAGATAATACCGTCAGCAGTTGCATTCCCAACCTCTAAATCAGCAAGAGTCACATAGGATGTATTCGCGTTGAAAAAGACAAGACCATCAGAAGAGGAGAGAGTTATCCCTGTTCCATCAATAATCGCCTTTTCTCCGGGATAACTCTTAAAGGTGATAATCTTGTCTGCCTGGCCAGAACGCGACAAGGTAACTTTCTCATTATAGACTCCACCTCGAATCAATACGGTATCCCCTGCAACAACTGTATTTGCTGCTTTCTGGATTGTCCGCCACGGCTGTAACTGCGTGCCGGGATTGGCATCATTGCCGCCTGTCGAATCCACGTAGTAGACCGTGCCTGCAGGCGGCGGGCCGTTGTTCACTGTAACGGTAACAAGAGAGCTTGTGGTGGTATTGCCTGCGGCATCCCTGGTTGTGGCCGTCAAGGCATGGGAGCCATTGGTGACGGTGGTGGTGTCCCAGGTAATGGAATAAGGACTGGCGGTATCTTCGGTTTGGAGGTTGGCGCCATCAAGTTTGAATTGGACTCCGGCGACACCTATATTGTCCGAAGCATTTGCAGTAACAGTTGTGTTGCCAGAAACTGTTGAGTTGCTGGCTGGAGCGGTAATAGAAACAGTCGGTGGAGTGGTGTCAGAAGAAGGAGTGCTTTGGGTGGTAGCGTTAGCGCTGGTTGATTGGGATGATTCATTGTTGGCCGCGTCATAAGCGGAGACCGTGTAGGTGTAAGCCGTAGCAGAAGAAAGATTGGTATCTTGGTAGGAAGTGCTAGGAGCAGTAGCTAGTTGAGTAGTAGGGGTACAGCCAGTTCCTTGGCAGCGGTAGATTTTGTAGCCAGTCACTCCGACGTTGTCAGTGGAGGCAGACCACGTAAGGTTGATTTGCGATTGGGAAATGGGAGTGGCGGTGAGATTGGTAGGTTGGGTAGGAGGAATCGTATCGCCAGCTGGAGCAGCCACGAAGAATGAGATTGAATAATCATCAGAGTTGGCATTGGGAGTTGAAGCAGTATCCTGACATCTTATGTAATAGATATAAGAAGAGCCGTTAGATAGACCACTGATAGTGGTGGAGTGCGAAGTGCCGCCAGTGGTAGAGAAAGTATTGGCCATGGAGCTGTAGGCAGTATTGGCCGAGGTGGCATACTTGCAAGTGGCATTTTCATCGGTGGAAAAAGACAGGGTGGTTTGGGTGGTGCCGGCCGAAAGTTGACCTGTGGGTAAACCGTTGGATAAGATTGGTGGGGTGGTATCTTGCACCTCCGACGGAACATTTACTGTAAAATCATCAATATAAAATGTTCCATTTGTACCCATGTCAACACTGCTTGTAACTATAGCTATTTGCTTAAGTGTGTTGTCGCTAGCATCGTTCGTCGTCTTTTCACCGACTAAAACGTCATTCACATAAGCTCTGATAATTCCATTGCTTTGGCCAACGTCCGCGGTTTTTGAATAAATGGATATCTTATACCAGGCACCAGTAATTATATCGTAATAAGGAGTAATTGGCTGGCTATTGCAAGTACTTATTTGATTTGTAAACTGGAATTGCAGAGCGCCATTTAAACTGCTCCTAATCCACAGTCCGCCTGGCAGTGAACTGCCGCAGCTTCCTCCTGGATACAAATAAAAGTTATTATTGGCCGGAATTGTAAAACCACCTGCGAATTTAATATAGAAAATGACTGTTCCTTCTCGCTGTCCTGAAAACGGTGGGTTACTTGTCTTTCGAATATTAAGATTCTCGGTATCATCAATATTGATTCTTAAGCTATATTGTCCGGAATGAGGATCTTCTGCCGAAACACTCATATCTCCGTCCGTCCCAAGATTCCTAAATGAATCCCAACTGTTAAGATTTCCCGTCTCAAAATCCTCCGAGAAATTAGATGTCTGGGCTCTCGCTTGTTCTGGAGAATAGAAGATGGCAATAAATTTTGCCAACAAATCATTGAGAGATTGGAGAGAAATAGAAAGGGCCGCGAGTTGATTGGGAGAATAAGATGAAACAGATTGTGCCAGCGCCAAAGAAGGAACCATGACAACCGCAAGAAGAATAAGCCCTAGTATGGTTTTTTGAAACCTTAACCAGTCCTTCAACATAAAACATCGCATGTCTTAATAATACACGACATTTATTATTCAATCAAAGCGGAAATAGTTATTGACTGCAAATTCATACTGTTGCATAAAAAGCTTTTTGAAATAATTTATATTATTTTGCTCAAAAAACAATAGAACGGCTTTTTTATATTCTGCCTCATTGGCACTCCGATAGGAAAGGGGGCAGCTATTGTTGACCAAAAGAATAGCATTACTTAAAATACGCGCCGTTCTTTTGTTTCCATCCTCGAACGGCTGAACGTAGGCAACCATAATTGAAGAAATAATGGACTTGGCAAAAACATCCTCCTCGCTATTTATAACTGCGCAGCTTTTTTCCAATGCTTCTTTTATCTGCCACTCGTTATCCAGAGGTTTATATTTCGTGCCAGTAACGCCAACTGGTGATTTTCTGATATTTCTCGGGATTCCCAAGTTTTTCGTAATCATAGAGTGGATGTGCTCGATTTTTCCCAAGGTGATTTTTTTAAATTCATTGTTGTTTTTTAAAATAAAATCTAGCGCGTTTTTATGATCAAGAATCATTATTGCTTCTTCTTTTTTATGTCCTGCGGCTTCTTTACTTTCTTTTATCAATACCTCAGTTTCTAAGAGCGTGTAGGTATTGCCTTCTATTTGCGATGATTTCCAGCTAAATTCAATAATCAATCGCTCCATTTCTTGTTTTATTATAGTTGCAGAAAGATGTTTTGTATTATTTTGATATTTTTCATTTAAATCGGTGAGCCATATTTTTTCCTCATTGGTAAAAATATTTTTAAAAAATGAAAATATCTGGAAATTAAATCTATCATGCGCCGTTCTTCTGTCTGGCTCTGTTTTAAAATAATTTTCTACCTCTATTGTTTTTATAAGATTGTAATGTTCCGAAAGACTATAAAAAACAGCTCTTCCTTTGCCTTCTTTTTTTATAAGACCGAGTTTAATAAGTTTCTTAAGATCGCGATTAACAGTAACCTTTGATACGCGTGCAATATTTTTTATCGTGGCTTCCATGATTGACGAAATAGAAAGACCGCCTCTTGTTTCAAAAAGAAATATTATAAAATCTTGTCTTTTGTTGGTTTTATTGGTTTCGATGGCCATAAATCAATATTTATATCGTATCATTTATACAGTAAAATCGTATCAAATATGATACGATTTTACAACTACCCCTAATCTCACTCAAAAATACGCTCATGCTTCTCTATTGGTTATTCTGCCTCTCCCTCAACACTTTGAGTTTTCCCTGCAACTCCTTGAGCTGTTGAAGAGGTTGTTGGATACGTTCGGCGTTGGTTGTTGGTTGAGGTTGAGCTTTAAATAAGTTCTGGAGATGTTAATAAATATTAAAATGGTGTCCGGTGTAGAATGTAGTAAGAATCATGGTACCAAGCACAGTACATATCAAAAGAGAAACCAGCGCCGCGCGTACATGATTCTCGCTTTGACCGCGATACACAAAGTATAGTACTGCGGTGGCAACCACATACCACAGCGCAGAAAAAATGCTCTTTGACGTCCAATGATGGCCGGAAAAATTCTTCAGCCAGTCCTTGAGCGGCGAAGAAAGTTCTGCCCATACCGTAATGACTACCACAAATACGATAGTGGTGATTGCCGCAAGCGCTGATGCAAAAATAAGTCGCGGTTTGTTCATGTTGTTGTTTTGGTAATCATCCCCACCGAGCCGCGGCAGAAATAATAAAACCCATGGCGCCAATGAGAAGACCGAGCGCGGCAACAGTGCCGGAAAGCCACATGGCAAGTCGGCGAAGCGCGAGCCGCTCCATATCATCCTTCTCAAGTAATGTAATACATAATACCGTCATCGCAAGAGGGATAACAAACAAAAAAATGTGCTCCTTGGTCTCCATGATAATGTTGTGAGCCCACGGAGCAAAACCGCTTTTAATGACCGGTTTCACCAATGTTCCGTAATAGATGACATAGTAATAACCGCCAGTGGTCCAGCTTGCAACGAAAGCGGCAACACCGATTGCGGCGGTCATGATTCGGCTCTTCCGCGAGCCGCCGTTGTCCTTGAATTGCCCCAATAACCACAAAAACGCATCAATGCCGACGATAGCAAAGCCAAGATGAAAACCGATGAGAACTGGTTTACTCTGAAGAACAGCAAATATATCCATGTCATTTATTGTAACCTATTGTGCCTTTAACCGCAAAGAATTTACAACAACGGAAATTGAGGAAAACGCCATTGCGGCAGCGGCAAAAATAGGATTCAGCAAAATCCCGAAAAACGGATACAGAACGCCCGCCGCCACGGGAATAAAAGCAACATTGTAAAAAAACGCCCAGAAAAGGTTCTGTTTTATTATTCTCATTGTGCGTTTTGAAATCTTTATGACTTCCGGGATAAGCATCAAATCTCCTCTCATTAAAGTTATGTTAGCCGATTCCATTGCTATATCGGTTCCTTCGCCCATTGCAATGCCAACATTGGCTTGGGTAAGCGCGGGCGCGTCGTTTATACCGTCACCGATCATTGCCACAATTTTCCCTTGATCTTGAAGCTCGCGCACTTTTTCCGATTTCTTGTCGGGCAATACCTCGCTCATGACATTGTCTATTCCAGCCTGCACCGCGATAGCGCGAGCGGTGCGATCATTATCTCCGGTAAGCATCCAGACATCTATATTGTTCTCTATGAGAGTCCGCACCGCTTCACGTGATTCTTTTTTTAACACATCAGCAACAGCAAACGCGCCATGTATCGTGAGCTTGTTGAGCCCATTAATCTTTTTATCAACAGCAAGAATCATCACTGTCTTGCCTTCGTTTTCAAGCTTGCTGATAGCATCTTCGTATAAAGAAATATCCAGCCCAATGTCCGCCATCAAAGCGCGATTTCCTAAATATGCTTCTGCCTTATTATTATTTATTTGCAGCAGCCCACGCAATCCTTTTCCCGATATAGCTTTGAAATCTTCCAATGCATACAATTCAACTTTTTCTTTTTTCGCTTTATCCATAATAGCCCGCGCCAAAGGATGTTCCGACCGCTGCTCCAAGGAAGCGGCGAGATTAAGAATCTCTGCTTGGCGATTATCACCGAATGCAACAATATCAGTCAATTGCGGTTTTCCTTCCGTAAGAGTGCCTGTCTTGTCTAAAATCACCGTGTCTATTTTATTGGCAATTTCAAGCGAAGCGGCATCTTTTATTAAAATCCCCTTATTTGCCGCGCTACCCGAAGAAACCATAATAGCCATGGGAGTAGCAAGACCAAGGGCGCAAGGGCACGCGATAATCAAGACCGCCACGAAATTTATAAGTGCGAAAGCAAACATGGGTTCGACAAGCTCGCCATAAACTGATCCGAAGAAAAACCAAATAATAAAAGTCAAAAAAGCAATAATGAATACCGCGGGGACAAAATAAGAAGAAACGAGATCGGCCAGCCGCTGAATCGGCGCTTTGGAACCCTGGGCTTCTTCCACCATTTTAATAATCTGCGAAAGCACTGTGTCTTTGCCAATCTTCGTCGCGCGGAAGGTGAAAGTCCCGAATCTATTTATGGTACTACCGATAACCGCGCTTCCGACTCTCTTATGAACCGGCATTGACTCTCCGGTAATCATTGATTCGTCAATTTCTGATTCTCCCTCGGTTATTTTCCCGTCAACCGGAATCTTTTCTCCGGGCCGAACAATTATTAAATTGCCCACTATAACATCGGCAATTGGTATTTCAATCTCATTTCCGTCTCTTAAGACTTGTGCTGTCTTTGGCTGTAAACCAATAAGTTTTTTAATTGCCTCCGAAGCTCTTCCTTTCATCAATACCTCAAAATATTTTCCCAAAAGAATCAAAACGATGATTATCGCCGAAGTGTCAAAGTAGATTGCCGGCGCTATCGCTCCTGTTGTGAAAAAAACGGGGAAAATTGTGACTGCCACGCTGTAAAAATATGCGGCCAACGTCCCAATAGCAATTAGGGTATTCATATCGGCAGTGCGATATTTAATGAGAAGCGTAAGCCCGCCGTAAAATTGCGAGCCAATCCAGAATTGCACCGGGGTAGTCAAAACGAGAAGAATCCAATTATTATGTAATATCTGCGGCACAAAAAAGAACCACTCCGGGAAACTGCCGAAGAACACAAAAAACGAAAGAATGCTGCCGATAATCAGCTTCTGCTTCATGGTTTTTACTTGTTTCTCCCGCTCAACTTTTTCCTTATCTAAGATTTCTTCCGCTTCGCCTTCCTCTTCAATCGGCTTATAGCCAGCGTCCGTAATAACTTTGAAAATTTCGGCACTATTGATGAGAGATGAGTCAAAAACCACTTTCGCCCGCTGATTGGGAAAATTAATATCGGTGTTTTTGATACCTGATAACTTCTTCAGCGCGCCCTCAACAACCATTGCGCAATGGGAAGAATCCATGCCTAATACTTTCATTGAAATGGTTTCAATTTTTTTATTGGCAACGCTTTCCTCAAGGTGGTAACCCACCGATTCAACAATCTTCGCAAGGCCTGATTCAGAAATGATACTTTCATCAAATTCAATCAGAGCAGATTCGGTGGCAAAATTGACCGAAGCCGAATGTACGCCGGCCGCCTTTAAAAGCGTGCGCTCAATTGTTGCAACGCAACTGACGCAACGCATCCCTTGAATTTTATATACCACTTTTTTCATAACGAGGCGTTATTGTCTTTGTCTTCTTTGTTTTTGTCTTCATTGCCAGCCACGGAAGATCCTTTATCAGAGTGTTTATGCGATTTGCTCATCATAAAGAAGTGGGCAATTATCATCACAGCAATTAAGCTGAAAATGACCCATGTCGGAGCGCCCGATGCTTTTCCGCTTGTACCAAGGATGAGAATAAGAACAAGCGGCATGGCACAACAAAGTACCATTGCCCACATCATCCATGGGCTTTGTTTGTTTTCGCCGTGATTATGCATAGTTTCGATCTAAGTTATCTTGTATCGCGGACTAAACTCGAATTGTGCATCCAGACGTAGTACCAGGCGAATATCCACGCGAAAACGAACATATAGATGGCGCCAAGAAGGAAACTACCAAAACTAAGCCATGTAAATCCCGGAAGAGTTTCGAAAAGTGCGTGGTGCAACTCTATTCCTCTCGCGCTTCGGATCGGAAGAAACCCTCCAAGAATACAAATAACATAGGCGACTTCCGCGCCCAGCACGCACTTCCAGCCGTATAATTTAAACGATAACTGTTCCATGTGTTTTTACTTATTTGATAATGTATATATCTTAATGAGCTCTCTGACTGCCATTGCCTCTTCTCTTTTGTGCTGCAGCTGATGTTTTACATGAGTTCGCAGGTGATTTTCAAGGAGAAAGGCGTCTAAGCTCTTAAGCGACCTTTGAATTGAGAGCGATTGCCCCAAAAGATCGGGGCAGTATGCCTCTTTCTCAATTGCTTTGATAAGTCCGTCTAGCTGGCCGCGAATAATCTTTGCTCTGTGAATTGCTCTCTTTTTTAACTTTTGATTTACCATAATCATACCATATACCCCCATGCCCTATTTGTCAAAAACTAACTGTGGATAGCATACACAACGCTACACTCCGCAGCCGCCACCGCTTTTTTGTGCCGGTTCGGTTACTTGAAGCAAAATCTGTTGATATCCGGAGCCGCTTGAGTATTTTGCTCCCAACAGTTCTTTAGGATCAGCGTTTTTCCATTCAATACCTTTCGATGTAAGATATTGAGCAATGGTAAGATACGTGTCGGGAAACCAATATGCGTTTACTTGAAGCGCCGCCGTATACATTTCTTTCTCGCCTACTCCTTGTGATGCCATAAGTTCTAAAAGTCCCAACATCGCCATACCGTGATTGCAATCCGGGAAATAGGTAGGATTGTTGCAGCATGGACGGTAGATATTTTTTGAGACGCGCTCCACAAGCGCCTGCTGATCCGCAGTAAGCGCGACGAATTGATGTTGTGAATAATGTTCCATTGAATCTCCGCGCGCTACCGTCCACCCGCCGGTAGAAGCAAATCTCCCCGCACCACCATAGCGCGGATCCATCATCGGACCATTGTCTAAAATATCGTTTTTGTTGCCTAACCCCAGTGCCCACAAAAGATTAAGTACCTCGCCGGAGTTTTTCGCAGTTATTTTTATGGCGCCATTGTTTTCTCCGTATAGCAGCGCCTTGGTTTCGTCGCTTAAACCTCCGCGGCCTTCGTAAAGCGCTTCAAATCTTTCCGCATCAATAACGCCGGCGCGCGCCATTTGAATTCCTAAATCACCCCACACGACCGGTATCACAACTCCTTCGGGCGGCAATACCGTATCTTCAAGCGATATGACGTTATCCTGCGGCGGCATTGTCTCTTCAAGCAATTCCACAGGATTGGACACGTTTGGCAATGGCAACGCCTCCGTCGTATTTTTCTGAGAAGGAATCTCGGTGGTAAAAATCCAAGCAGCCGCGAAAATAAACGCAGAAATAACAATACTTTCTTTTATACCGAACTCGTTTTGTTTTTGTTCTCGTTCCATATATTTCAATAATTATTTAATGCATTACCTTAAACGTTAACAACAATTTTTCATTTTTTCTTCAAGGTCTTCTGTTGTTTTGCTCGCACCATTACCCTGCGCGCGCTGTGCGAATACACGTAAAAACAAAAATGCGACAAATGCCAGCGCCATAAGTGCCGCGAAGAATACCGCTAACCGCCCCATAAGCAAATGGTATACAGCGACAAAGCCCATTGGAATAAAAAGTATTTTATAGAGCAACAACTTACTTCCGACCAGTTTTCTCTCAGCTTGATACGCAATGCCGACCACAGAACCGCCCATGGCTATCGCGGCTACCAGTAGCCAAGCCCCGCTACCAAGTAGGCCAAAGTACATACCTGCTAAAATCCAGAGCCACGTGCCAGAAACACCGGCGCACACAGGACAAATCCCAAGCCGCAATATATTATTGAACGCCCATATCGCGCCGGTGATGGTAAGTATTGATGCTGTTGCAATGAAGATTTCCATAAGAACCGAACAATTAGAGTAAGAGTATAATAACGCCAAGCGTCATCATGGCAATTCCGCCCCAAAGCCGCATTGCGCTTTTTTCTTTTTGCTGCCACTCCGTCACCTTCTCCAAAAGCGTCTCGTCGCTTGCGATAAAAAGAATGATCGCAAGCGGCGCGATAAAGATAAGGTTGTAAAGAAGCAGGTATCCGACTCCTTGAATGTAGGTCGCCGCATCGTACAAAAGCCCGAGCACCATAAGATATGGCCCACCCGTACAGGGAAACTCACAGAGTCCGACCAATCCGCCCAAAAGAAATGCTGTCGGTGCGGAACTTTTTTCCATCAACACTGCCATTTTGTGATGCGCTGATTGTGGAATGCGGAGCTTGATGGGAAATGCGGGAAAAAATTCATTGATCAGATTAATCAACCCGAGCGTAATTAAAAGACCGGCGCCAACCTTTGCCATGAAATGCGGCGTATTGAATATGTGCAATGCCTGCAAAAGCCCCAATCCAATAAGCATATAGGCAAGAAAAATGCCAAAGATATAAAATCCACCGATTTTTAAGATGCCGGAACGCAGCTTGCCGATGCTGAAAAGAAACGCGATGGTAAGCAAAAGAACCGAAAACGCGCAGGGATTAATGCTATCAATGAGCGCGGATACTGCAACCAGCGGCAACAACCATTTCCCGCCGCCAGACAAATTCCAAAGAGCCGCTGTTCCAAAATTGCTGTAGCGAAAAAACAACAGTGCCGCTCCAATTAAGACGGCCGCGCTGACCAGTGCGATAATTTTGAATTTTGATTTGTCATTGTGCATTTTGATTTCTATTACGGGGTTACCATTGCTGATATTTGAAATTCAAGCAGATCGCCCGCGCTATGTTCAACATATACTACCCGCTCGATTCTACCGACCCCCGCAGGACCGTGTGCCGCAGGATCAAATACAACTTCTACCGTGGCTTCTTCGCCCGGACTGATCGTTTCGTTAATTTTCGGAACAAATCCGTGGCCCGGCATTCCATACGGACCCTTTTGGCGATCACCGACTTTCAGTGTTGCTTCGGTACACATACAAGAAGTATACACTTTATTGATAGCAAGCGGTCCGTCACCGCCGTTTTTTACTGTAAACGTCTTTGATACCTTGCCGGCCGCCATAGAAATAGAGCCGAAATCAAACGCGCGCTCAGACGCAGCAAGCGCGCCGCTTGACAAAGAAGAGGAAACGTTTGCGCTCATTGGCTCATTGATTTCTTCTCCGGATGGCTGAGCAAGCCAAACCAAAACACCAAACCCGATAACCACAGTGAGAATTCCTATAATAACATTCTGTTGTTTTTTTATATTTTTCATAATAAGGAAGATAGTTGATAAAAAAGTAAAATATTGCGTTTGTTGGACTCATTTCAAGACGCGCAAGCCAATCATAAAGCAGCTGTTTTCCATACGCGAGCCAGCCGGATATCCGTTGTTGGACAGCATAGGTGCGATGTTTTTTTGATTCAAGGCGGCGCGAATGGACGAAAACAATCAGCACGCGGAGCGCCATCAACGCAAATACAAGTAGTATCAGTAAGGCGCGAGAGGCAGAAAAAACAGCGATGGAGAGTGTCTTTATAAAATCAATATGAAAAGAAGCGGCTGTGGCCATGCTTGCAATGCCCGTAGGGCACTCCATTTGCCGCGCCGTAGTAGCTAAGCAACTCGCATGGGCATGATCCGCGCTCATAACAAAAGCGGCGAGAACAGATGTTGCCACAAATGAAACCATAATAATCGCAAAAAAAAGCTTGTTCATTTAGGTTTGGTGCTTCACGCGCTTTTAAAAAATTTACATTCAGCTTTTAATACCGAGTTTTTTCTCAACAAGGCGCAAACGAGCCAAAGCATCTTCAAATTCGTCCCGATATACAAAGTGTTTGCGAATTTCTGCAACATCTCGTTCAATATAGGCAAGCCTGGCATCAATATGCTCGAGCTTTTTGCTAACAACGCCAAAGCGCTGATCAACTGAGTCAAAGCGCTGATCAACTGAGTCAAAGCGCTGATCAACTGAGTCAAAGCGCTGATCAACTGAATTTCGATCAGCCATTCTGTTGCCAATGTCATCAAATCCATTTTTGACCATTACAGCCAAATCATCAATTGTTGTTTTCTTCTTCGTCATTAGTTTTATTATATGCTTATTATAAAACCAGTCAAATAACAATAAAAAATGCTCGGCGACAATGCGTCGCCGAGCTGCTTATGTGTCGCGCCTCATTATGATCCTCTCACCCCAACAATCTCCGCCGCTTTCAGCGCGCCTCGCGCTGTTGGAGTAATAATCGGGCTGAGACCTTGATGAACCAACACTGCGCTCACACAGTTACACACCCATTCAATCTCTAATTCTTGGCATCGGATGAACCAGTAACTCTCTACTTGTTCAATATATGCCTTGCGTGTTGCTTCTTGCGCTTCGCGAAGTAGTGCCATCAATTCTTGGTGATTTTTCCGTCGGCATCGCTCAAAGCCCAAAATAGATCCTTCGAGTTTTTGTTTCTGCCTCGGTTCTTTGTAATCAGCGCGCACCGCTTCAATACCATCATTGATAACCCGTTCAATGAACTGCGCGAGATCCACTACTGTCTCCTTTCTTCTGCCCCTATTCCTATCATAACATCTTGCAAAATGCAATAGCTGTTATGGATTGTTGGGGACGGAGCTTATCTCGGTGAGTTTTAGGAACTAAACTAATACGTAGTATCATTGCGACGTTCCACAGAAAGGATAAAAATTTTATCTTCTTGCTTTTGAAAGATAATACGAACACTGCCTTTTCGTACTCGAAACATATTTTCTTCGCCTTTTAACTTTTTTACGTCAAGGAGAGAAAAGTCATGCGCCAAAACACGAACAATAATGCCAATCACTGTTTCTTTTTCTTTGGAAGAAAGTTTATTGAGAAACTTTGTGATTTTATCCATCCCGTTAGAAATCTTAATCCGATTGCTAATTTCTAACAGGATCCCTTACTGCGTTTGCGAAGCAATTTTAAAATATCGCGCGCGGAAACACCTTCTTTGTGAATTTGTCGAAAATCAACAACCGTTTCCCACAACCCTTCGTCGCCCCACTGATCCACTGGGGCAATTTTAAACACAGGATGTGAACGGCGTACAACCGTAAATGTTTTTCCTTTTTCTATTTCTTTAATAAAATCATCGGTATTTTCTCGCAAATCCTTGAGACCTATAATAGTATGTCGTTTCATATGTTATAAGATTATCTTAAGATAATCTTTGTGTCAAGCGTCCTCCTTGTGCATAAATAAAAATGCGAAGATAATGTCGAATTTTGGATTTAGTAGCTAATCTACTAAAATGGTGGAAAATAAAAAAAACGGCAAGCAAAGGCCTGCCGCGATGTAACTTACTCTCGCTTCCTCCGAGAAAAATATACTTCGAGTTTTGCTTGCACATACATCCATGCCTCTTTGTCGTAATCAGAACGGCGCTCTCCGTCACCGCGATCATCGCCCCATGCTTCATGAAATAGATTCAAGAAATTTGGTGTTCTTTGTTTAATAAATTGCGCAATAGCATTAACAATCCATTCGTCTGATGCCGCCGGGTTTGATGGAACGCCGCATGTACCTAATATGTTTCGCAACGATCGCCGCAATGTTACATATTCCCGTGCTCGTTCTGGCGTCAGAATGTGAGCAAGCACATTGAGTACTTCAAAGAAATTCGTTCCGCGCTCTACAGGATTGATTTCGTCTTGCCAGTAGAGAATGTATGAAGCGCTCTGCATTCTTCCAGTATTACGGTACAGATTGAGCCATCGATGGCCAATAAAAAATCGAGCAACTGGTTCTAGCACATCACTAGCATGCGGAAAACGATCTTTTTCTTCCATCGAAACCCCACCTTTCTTCTGCCACTATTCCTATCATAACATCTTGCAAAATGCAATAGCTTTAGCGCTTCGCCCACTGCAATGCTATGGATTGGTGGGGACTTTAGGATTTTTACATAAAAACTGCCTTATCACAATGGCCTCTGACAGTTTTAATTTCCGATAATTATGCTACTCCTAACTTCTTTGCTAATTGTGCAACCTGCTTTTTCCATAGAGCAGTGTCAGTAGTATCAATCATCGCAAGAACTTGAAATGGGAGCTTTTTGAGCTTCCACGCTCCTCCATCCTTGTTGATCCATTGATAATGCTGCGGAGTTCTTCGGTACATCTCACGAACTTTTACAGCAGCTCCCTTGGATTGCGCACTCCCTCCCCACGAAGAACTTGCTCCACCAAAAAAGTCGTCGGTGGTGTCTTTGTAGTTCGCTGATAGCGTATGACCTACCATTACATCTATATCACAGTGTGTTCGTACAAAGACTAAGCGCGCTCTCCGTTGTTGTGCCTTCTTACGAATGCTTGCGCGCTTATTTGCATCAATAAAATCTGAATCCAAAACAACATTTGCTCCTCGCTCTATGGCGCGAAGCGCTACATTTTCTGCAATTAGGCGAGCGCGTTCATAGCATTCACTTTGTTTACGAAGCTCTACGCGAATTGCATCACCTTCAATAACAACGGCGCCAATGTGCTTTGCAAGCTCTTTTGCTACCGAACTTTTACCAGAACCAACCAATCCTATGAATGCAACAATGATTGGATTTTTTGTTTTGCGTTGGATATGCGATAGCGTTTTTTCAAATGCTTCCTGTGCGCGCCGTTCTTTTGGAGTAAGCTTTTCTTGTTTGTATATCATTATGCCAATTATAGAGGAATTATAGAGGGAAGCAAGCGCTCTACTTAACAAACTCTACCTTCAAATCGCGCTTCAATGCTAAGGCGATTTTTTGAAGAGTGTCGGTGGTAAAGTTTTGTTGGCCAGCTTCCATGCGGGCAACATTGCTTTAGGTGGTGCCAACTTTTTCAGCAAGCTTTATTTGTGAAATCCACTCTTGTTTGCGTAATTCTGCAATCTGATACGCAATTTCGAGTTGCTTACCATACTCGTCATAGTGTTTCTTAAACTTGAAACTTTTCAGTTGAATCGCAAGGTACTTTTGGAAATCAACTGCTTTATGTTGTTTGTTTTGTTTATTCATAGATTTTTTTATTGCTTTGAAATTGAGCCATGTCTGTATTCGAAAACACGCGAGAGATTGATGATTCTTTGATCATGCCAAGCGATGGGCTGGTCCCAAACCCAACATACTCGACTGTTTTTCCTTTGGCATTACGAGCGTATTTTATTGCAGGAATAAGATCGGTGTCAGAACTGATGACAATTGCAGTATCATACAAATCATCTGAAGCGCCGATCACCAAATCAACGGAAAGTTTTACATCCACACCCTTTTCTCTAATTCGCCCATCATACATAATTCTGCCTGGTTTTACTTCGAAACCTTCGGTACGCAAGTTTTCCAAAAACTTCTGCTGACTTTTGACCATGTGCTCTGCTTTTTCTGATTTATCAACATTTCTCACAATACCAACGTAGTATCGCTTAGAGACAAGCAATCTATCTCCAACAAGGTGAATAATGAATGCTGAAAAATCGAATCGTTTTGACGACTCAGGCGTTCCAATGCCCTTGAGCCGTTTATAGGTATTACTTCCATCAATATAGACCGCGATTCGTTCTTTGCTGTTCATAATAAGCTAAATTGTAGCATAAAAAGACCACCTCTGCCCGTGAGGACAGAGGTGGTGCTGTTAGTATCTCTAGTATACACATATACAATAAAAAATCAAGAGAGCTGTGGATAATGCCAAAAAGCGAGGATTCGCGAATTTTTACAAAATGAAAGAGCGCCGATTGCTCGACGCCCACCGCTTTCGCGGATTTGTGTTTTTTTAGTGGTCTCGCCAGTTCAGTGGCACTGGCCAGCGATCGGATGTTACCGATGCCTCCGCGTCCCAACGACTCCAATCGAAATGATATCGCTTGAAGTCCTCGTGAATCGGAGCCTGGATGGTAACCCAAGAACCTGGCTTGCCAGATTCGGGCAACCGCACTTGCATGCGCCACGCGTGAAGGAGTTGTCCCTCGCGTGCATCCGTAGTGGGCCCGTGGTACTTCCGATCTCCGACGATTGGCGAACCAATCGATTTCAGATGCCGTCGAATTTGGTGCGTTCGGCCATTCTGCACCAGTTCGCACTGGATTAACGCAACCGAATCATATCGCTCGAGCACCTGAAACGAAGTGATTGCTGACTTGCCGCTGATCGGAGTGCTAACGACCCGTTCATCCCACTTCGGGTTCTTGACAATGGCCAGATATACTTTCTTGGTAATTTGGTGCCAATTGCCCTGGAGATACCGAAGCTGCAGACGAGAAGCGCCCATCAAGTTGATCCCCGATGTGAAGCAGTCGATTCGATGTGCAATGTGCCCACTGGGGTGATACATTCGCAAAAGTTCCCACAGCTCTGGCACGCTTGAGGTTTTTGGCCCCTGACTACACATCCCTGGCGGTTTGTTGAGTGCCAGAATGCCGTCTTGCGAGAACAAAACACCTACTTCCATTTCACTCTCTCCTCTCTGCTCCGAAGAGCGGCTACGTGTTGCTCGTTTTTACTAACTCAGCATCTCACGCTCATCTTCGGTGAGCGCTACATCCTCTTCCCAATTTTCTCCCCAGATGAGCTCTCCCATACTGGCCGTTTCTTCCACGAAGTGGGCACGGATACGACGACCGAGAATGTTTCCGACCGTCTCCTGCACCTTCTTCGTTACTTCACCTGCGAAGAACGAGTATGAATCGTCGTCAAAGTCGTCATCAAATTCATATGAGTAGATCTGATCCTGCTTGTTTTCGTCGACCCCAAAACGGATTTCGCCGTCTTCGGCTCGAACATACATTAGCTCGCCTACCTTTTCGAGAGCATCGAGAACCTCTTTCTGCTTGTCTGACGGAATACCACGCAGAGCGTAGGAGTCCGTCTCGATATCTGACACCATCTTACGCAGGTAAACAACCAACCGCGGTCTTTTTGCTTTCCTAATTTCTTGTCCTCCTGTTCTGTTATGAGGCTATTAAGCCTGTTTTTGGGGAACTTCGATTCAGTTTGGATTATACACCAAAAAGCGCTGTTTTGTCAAGCTTTTTGCGGGCGCCCCAGATGTCGATCAAAAAACCCATTGGAATACATGGGTTTTCTGAAAATCGAGGAGTTGGTGTCTGCGGGGCATGACTATCGCTTCGCCCATTGTGGGGCCTTCCTTGCTTTTTTGAGACCGAATTTGCGGCGTTCTTTGGCGCGAGAATCGCGCGTGAGATACCCCAAGCGTTTAAGTGTTTTGCGATGTTCCGGATCTACTTTCAATATGGCGCGGGCAATACCATGTCGCAACGCCTCCGCTTGCGAATGAACGCCTCCTCCCTGAATGCGGGCGCTGACACTCAATGATTTTTCTGTATGCGTTCCGAGAAACGCATCGTGCGCAATTTTCTGAAGCTCTCGCGTGGGAAAATAATGTTCCATTGGTTTTTCGTTCACAACGAACTCGCCGCCATGCGTGGATATCAGTAAACGCACTCTCGCAACAGAGGTTTTGCGCCGTCCGACTGCCTCATAATATAAACGCGCTGGTTTTTCTTCAACACTTTTCTTGTCCTTTTTTGATTTTTTACTTGGTATCACCATAATATATTGTGAGATTTTTAATCATGCGGGACTGCAATTTATTTTTCGGCAACATCCCCAACACCGCATGGCGCACCAATTCTTTTGGATTTCTCTGCGCAACCTCCCATGCAGTTTTTTCATGCCGCCCACTTGGATAGCCAGAATAGCGCCAAAAAACATCCGCTTTAAGCCGCCGCTCATTCAAGCGCAACGATGCGACATTTTTTACTAAAACGCGCGGAAGCTGTGTGCGTGATGGCAAAAAGTCCGCTCTGTTTTTCCCCCGCAACGCCAAAGCAACCCGCGAAGCAAGGCGTCCTACTATTTGATCTTTTGCGTCAAAAACAAAATGGTAATTCATATCACACAAATTCTATAACCGCCATGGGTGCCGCGTCTCCCGTGCGTGTTTTGGTTTTTATAATACGCGTGTATCCACCGTGGCGATTTTGGTAACGCGGCGCTATATCGTGCACAAGTTTTGCGGCCGCCGTTTTGGGTAATACGCGGCGCACAGAGCGCTCTTTGTATAATGTCCCGTGTTTGGCGTTGCTAACCAGCCGTTCCACAAACGGCCGCAATTCTTTTGCTTTGGCTGTTGTGGTTTTCATCTTGCCGCGCAGTATTAAATTCGCCGCTAAGCCGCGCAACAATGCCTTGCGCTGCTTTGCCACTCGTTTTAATTTTCTTCCTTTTCTTAAATCCCGCATAGCGCAACGTTATAGCCATTAATCTTCTGATCGCAAAGAGAACCCCTCTTTACGGAGCACTTTTTTAATGTCGCCAAGCGCCTTTTCGCCAATCCCTTCAAGCAACAGCACTTCCCCCTCCGTTTTCTTAGCCAAGTCCTCAAACGTAGTAATATCTTGTTCAATAAGGACATTTTGTATGCGCAGCGGAAGACCCGCAAGCGCGGCGCTTTCTAGTTTTTCTTCAGATGCCGTTTTCTGCGCGAGATTGCTATCTTCATCTTCTGTGCCAAAATTAGCAATGCGATCAATGTGCTCGCGCATGATAGCAAGAGAACGCAAATACGCTTCCCGCGGAGTAAGCGATCCGTCCGTTTCAATAGTCAAACGCAATCTATTGTAATCCGTGCGATCCCCTACCCGCATATTTTCTACTTCGTAATTAACGCGACGGAGAGGAGAAAATATCGCGTCAAGCACCATGGTTCCCACCGGTACTTTTTCGCGGCTCAATTGCTCCGCAGGAACAAAACCAATGCCGTGCTCCACCGTAAGCTCCGCGATAAAGCGCGCATTTTTATGCGTGAGCGTCGCGATATGATGATCTTTATTAATAACTTCCAGTTGCGAAGGACACGTCACGTCTTTTCCTTTTACTTCTCGCGCGCCCTTTACATCAATAGTTGCCGTGTACGGCCCATCCCCGTGCATGCGAAATCGCAGCTGCTTGAAATTCAAAAGCAATATAATAGCATCTTCTACAACGTGCTCCGCAGTAGAAAATTCATGGTTGATGCCTTCAATTTTTACTCGGGTAATTGCAGACCCAACCAACGAAGAAAGCAGGATGCGCCGCAAGCTATTACCCAACGTATTGCCGTATCCCGGGTACAGGGCGTCAATTTCATATGTTCCTTTACATTCTTCTTCGCGTACCGCGCGGGTATGCGATGGTAACGCAATAGCGTGTGTGTGTTCCATGGTATGTGTGGTTAACCCGCCGAAATTTTGAAACTATCGTATCAATATACTATGATGGTCTCAAGAAAGTGGCAAGTATCTTATAATCTTTAATAAGTAAAATTTGGGCTGGTAAACTATCGCGAATAATATTCAATAACAGCGCTTATGGTAAATCCCTTGCCAAGTTCTTCTAATGTTTCAGCAGGAGGATACGAAACAACCTTCCCCGTCATACGCTGCATATCAAAAGCCAGCCACGAAGGAACGGAATGTTTTTTCAAAGTAATCTCAAGGTTAGCAAATGCGCCTTTTTGAACACTCTGGGGGCGAATTTTGATCTCGTCACCAACGTTGACCCTATACGAAGGAATGTTGACTCTGCGGCTATTGATAAAAAGATGGCCGTGGTTCACTAATTGCCGCGCGGCCGCGCGCGTCGGCGCAAGCCCTAAGCGATAGGTAACATTATCCAGACGCATCTCGAGCAAGCGCAAAACAGCATCGGGCGAGCTTATGGATTTTTGCGCAAACGCGCTGGTAACTAAATTTTGAAACTGCCGTTCCCGCAATCCATACGTCAAACGAATTTTTTGTTTTTCGCGCAGCTGCGTTCCGTACTCCGAAAGACCGCGACGAAATGATTTCCCGTGAATGCCGGGTGGGTACGGTTTGCGCCTCACGGCGCATTTTTCCCGTCCGCAGACAGAAACGCCCAATCGACGACATGCTTTACAGGTAGTGACAACTCTCATGCTAAATTTATTTATTATAATATATTGTAAGCCCTTAAACTCGGCGTGGTTTTTTTGGCCGCGGTCCATTGTGCGGAACAGGAGTCACGTCACGAATAACCCGAATATCAAATCCTTGCGCGGCAAACGATCGGAGCGCTGCCTCGCGGCCAGCGCCGACCCCTTTAATAAAAACGTGGATGGTCAGAAGCCCCATGGTGCGCGCTTTTTCTCCCAAAAATTCAGCTACTTTGGTAGCGGCATATGGCGTACCCTTCTTTGCCCCACGAAAACCCAAAGCGCCCGCGCTTGAAGATACTATTGCGTTTCCGTGGGAATCAGAAATTACAATGATGGTATTGTTGTACGTGGACTGAATACACACTACCCCTTCAGTGAGTTTCTTTTTTGGAACAGAAACGCGGGCGGCTGTCGCGCGCCCTTCTTCTGTCGTAACATCGGCTTTTTGAACAATTCGTTTTTTCCCCATCTTATAGTTTATTGGTTAACTAGTTACCTAGGAAACCAGATAACTTTTTTTATTTCTTCTCTAATTTGCGTTTGCCGCTTGTCATTGTCTTACGCACATTACCTCTGCGCGTGCGCGAATTTGTTTTCGTACGCTGGCCGCGCACCGGCAACCCCCGCTTGTGACGCGCTCCGCGGTAAGAACCAATATCCTTTAAGCGCTTGATATTGAGCATTATTTCGCGACGCAAATCCCCCTCTATTTTATACTGCTTTTCAATAATAGTGCGCAGCGTATTTATCTCTTGCGCAGTTAAATCGCCAGCGCGTTTTTCTGGGTCGATCTTTGATGCGGTCAAAATATTGCGCGCCAAATTCCTCCCAATACCATACATATAGGTTAAGGCAATAGGAATTTTTTTGTTTTCTGGGATGTTTATGCCTGCTATTCTTGTCATATGCTATCCTTGCCTTTGTTTGTGCTTTGGATTACTGCAAATAACCACCACGCGCCGCTTGCGTCGGATTGTCTTGCACTTTATACAACGTGGTTTAACTGATGCGCGTACTTGCATGCCAATGTTATAATCTTCTTATAATTCTCCCGCGCTTCTCATCATAGGGAGAAAATTCCATCACGACACGATCTCCGACAAGCACTTTAATGTAATGCAGCCGCATTTTTCCTGCAAGGTGGCCAATAATTTCAGAACCATCATCAAGCAAAACCCGAAACATTGCGCTGGGCAACGCCTCAATAATCTGGCCTTCTTTTATTGTCTTGTCTTCTTTTGCCGTGTTTGGCATGAGTATATTCTATGCAGGAGTTTTTCTATGTTAGCGCGGCTCTACAATAATGTCAATACGAGCGGGGTGAGAAGGGACACGCCGAAGCCAAAATGGACGAAATCGTATTGATACGCTTTCCAGTCCCCAGAATGCTTCCAAAACCTCTTTTGAAGTAGCAATGCGGCGTTCTACCATGAAAGACCTCATTTTCTCAGCATCAACCAGCGACTCAAGAAGTGCCTCCCCTGCCACCTGCACTAATCCAGGGTTGCTTTCATAAGAATATTGTTCGAGTTTATAGTTTAGTTGTTCGAGATTTACGATGTGAAATGGGGACCGCAACACAGGATCGCGTATCAGCTTAACAAACTCGCCTTTTCCTACCATAAATCCGCGCGCCTCTGCACGCAGCACTAATCGAAACGAATTATCGCTTCCTTCAATAGGATTTTCCTCATGACGAAGAACCGCATACTCAATGGATTCTTTAAGCAAAAATTCCTCTAGGGGGGTCTTTGCGCGCAAAAGCCCCTCTGCGTTCGCTTCCCCTTCAATACGAAGCGCAATGATGGCGCGCTCAAGATCTTCTGCGCGTATGGCTTGTTCCGTACCAGTAAATCCTCCGGTCATTTCTATCTTAGATCGAGCGAACACCGTTTCAAACTTATGACTTCCTTTAAATCCTGGGATAGTAAAATCAACAAGGCCAATATTGTATTCTGCGCCCGGCTTATCCGCAATCACCTCAACCTCTCGTGATCCGGGGATAATCTCTCCGTTTTCTCGCGCATATCCCGGGATGGTAATGGTTTGAGCAATGCGATAAATTTTGCCGTCTGGCGCCTCAAAACGGGTTTCTGAAATAAGCGCCTGCGGCGCCTGAGATGCTTTATTAAAAATTACAATTTTCCCTCGTGCGCGCCGCTCTACACTTGTTATCGTAAAACTACCCGGGAATGTTCCTTCGCGAACATCAGACACCGCGAGGGTCCGTGCAAATAATTTATTTTTCTCTTGAGGGTCTCGGGTAAGCACCGACGAGGCGTCCAACGCAACAGACGCTGTTCGCGGCGCGATACGTACCTCCATCCTCGCAAACCAAAAACTTGCTCCCATCCCAATACCCAAGGCCGCAATACATATTACCACTATTTTGCTACGCCGCCATCGGTTACCAGAAGAGGGGCGTATGCGCGGCGGAGGAGTGTGGAATATTTGATCTGCAACTGCGCGCTTTGGCACAACGATATCCGATAATACGCGATGAGACATAAATAAAAAATATTACGAATGCAACAATAATAGCGCAAGAATACTGTCCCCGCCACTGTGTAATAATTTTGGCGGGAACAGATGATCAAGCGGAATAGTAAGTTCATAGAGTCCTGCAGGAGAGCTCGTAAGATCATGTATCCGCCGTTCTATCGTGCGGCGAAATAGTGGGATGTCGCGCCCTTGCCCCGAAAGAAAAAGTGAACGAATAGAGCTAATACGTGTTGTGCGAAATGACTGCGCGACTGATGCCATCCATTCTTCTACGGCGGACTCTAAAATGGGAGCAATCCGTCCCTCTTCTTGAGAATCCATGGTATGAGATGTATAACGACGAAGCACGGACTCCGCGTGTTCCATAGAACAACGCGTAAACTCCATAATACGGCGCTCTAAGGTTCGTACTCCAAAAAAAACTGGCCCGCATAAAGTCCGCGTATGACCATCGGATATCACTACAATACTCGTCGCTTCTCCGCCAATATCAAGGAGAAGCGCGGGGAGTTGCAACGAGGAAGATTCGAAAAGCGCATACTCCAGCATTTCTGGGTCAGTATGATAGCGCAAAAGCGCGCGGGGAAACCATCTCGTACGAAATTCTTCCAGGTAACCATGCAACGCCCTGCTTATCAAAAGCGCCTCAAACTCAATTTCAAGCTCCGCGCCACGATATCCAACAGGGTCTTTGAGCTCGTAACCGTTTATCCACCCTCTTTGCACGATATTGCGTACCACGCGCAATGACTGCGAGAATGGCCCTGGCGTTCCTGCCGTATCTTGAGAAAGTTTCAAGGTAATACTATCAAGCTCTTCACGCGTAATACGATTATGAGGGGACTCTCGGGGAAATACCGTGCGGCTATGATGCGCCTGAAAAAATGGTTCGGAAACGCTGATTTCAATCGCTTCAGCTCCCGGAAGCGTTGTATGGGCATCTACAAAGAGCTGTGCGAGATTTTTTTTCATGAGATACAGCGCGCGACGCTGGTTATCAAGTCCTTCATGAGACGAAACAAAATCTACCGAGTAGCGCAACACAGAAACAACTTCGATTGGCACGGACGATCCTTTTTTTGCAAGCGCCGCAGAAAGCGACGCCGTACCCACATCAATCGCGATAACCTCACTGACACGATTACGCGTTATGCCAAAAAATTTCTCAAGAATTCTCATACGTATAATAGTATACTCTCTACTGGAACAGAAAACAAAAGCATTTTGCGCTTTTGGTTTATAAAAACTCATCGCATAGATGCTTCCCAAAGTGCGCGTCGAGTTCTTGGCCCTGTGGCGCCATATCCTGTTGTTGCGGGATTACCAGAACAAACTTGAAGTTTGTCGCATTGAAATCGCTGAAGAGCGCGCTCTGTTAATGGACCGAAATAAGTTGTTTCTTCCCCCGGAGCACCGGGTCCACTCTCGGCTAATCTATATATAGTTGTATTGAAAAAACGTTGAAGCGCCCGAATATCATCACCGCGTGATCCAAAAGTAAGCCAACGACTAATAGTAATGCCTTGCGTTACCGTGGGTTGTGGTTCTTGCATGGTAGCTATGGGCGCTGGTAATGGTGTTGATGCCTGTGGTATTGTTGGTGTTTTTTTTGTTTGTTCTTCGGGCGCCGCCTTAGGATTTACCGTAAGTGCGTCTTCTTGAGATCCTTGGCCGTTAAAGCAAGTAAAAATAAACGTGGTATTTTTGGTAATGGTAGAAATAGTTTTTGTGCCGGATACCGGCCATGGACCGCTCGCATAATTTTCTTTGTTAATCAAAAGACACGATGACGCATATTCAGCATCCCATTTCAATATCAGTGGTTCTTGAGAAGAAATTTCGACATCGCCATCCTTCCCGTTTCCGGTAATTGCAATATTGACCATTGGGCCTGCGCCCATGGTAAGCGGATTAACGGTGATTGATCGTCGAATTTCTCCATTGCTATTTGAACACGAAAGAATATACGTACGAGGCACTGTGAGTGGGCCAGTAGAAAAAGTTCCATTGAGCAGTTGCGCGCCGCTCCAATCGCCATAAGCATTACAAGTAGTTGCATATTGAGATTCCCATTTTAGTGTTGCTCCGTCGTTGGGACTTGGCAGTGTAAGATTATTTTTCTTATCATTTGCAGATAATGTAAGAATTGGTATTTTTTCAAATAGTCGAGGTTGAATAATCGAAAGTTTAAAGGATAACGTACGTGTTATATTTTTTGAAACAGCGGTAACAACAACCTCGGATGCCGCAATGGGAGTAGAAGAAAACGTGGTGAGAATAAGATTAACGGCGCACGAACCAACGCAGGCTTCGGGGACAAAAGAAGCTTTTACTCCGATTGGAGTAGCAGCGGACAAGGTAACTGGTTGCGATATATTGGAACCAAAGGAAATGCGCACCGGATATGATAGCGTTGTGTTTTGTACAATATCGCGATTGCCATCACCACTAAGCGTAAAATTATAAACAGGGGTATCTTCAATCAAAAATGAGATTGGGTATGCCGTGTTATTTGTTTCTCCATCAGCATTTTTGCATATTACATAGTATGAATATGATGCGCCGTCTTTAAGTCCGGACAACATATTTGTATGCACCGTCCTCCCTGTATCAGAAAACATATAACGCATTGTATTGTAATCCATGTCAGCAACATCATCGAATTTGCATGTTGCGCTATCGCTAGTGGAAACACGCAATTCAATACCAGAACTGCCTGCCGGTAACTTCCCGTCTGGAGAGCCAGAATATATAGTAAGCTGATTTTGTGTTTGGCTGGGTGATACAAAAGTGGTGTCAAAAGGAGGAGGTGATCCGCTAACCGGGGTATTCATATCTGTCTGAATCTCGGCTTGGGTGAGGGCGCGGTTGTAAATGCGAAGATCGTCCAAAAGACCGCTCCAGTTTTCATCCCAGTTGTCTGTCCCGATACGAAGCGGGGTGGCAGTGGTCACTGGGACAGCGGTCTCTGTTTTGGAAAAACGCT
>Ga0209542_10004899_pt1 | contig 27187 bp, 32 predicted proteins | sample RifCSPhighO2_01_FD_184028 | JGI IMG/M metagenome (GOLD analysis project Ga0209542, IMG submission 184028) | Soil microbial communities from Rifle, Colorado - Rifle CSP2_plank highO2_0.1 (SPAdes) (version 2) | ecosystem: Environmental > Terrestrial > Deep subsurface > Rock core/Sediment ...
TCGTGAAGAAAGTCAAGACTTTCCTGAACAAGCACGAAGTCAAAAACCTCGAACACATGAATGAACTGCTAAAGCAGTTCCAGAAAGAATACAACAACACACCGCATAGTGGCATTAAATATTTGACACCACTAGAATTGTTCAGAGCCAAGCAAAGGACTGGCTCAGTATGGGCTGTCGGTTAACACTTAACAAAATGATCCAGTTCATTTAGGTAAACATTAGCAAAAAACTGACTTGTCAGGTTGCCAATTGGCATGCCTTTCGCGGCGTGTGCTGAACCATTATCTTTGTTGCTATGATTTTCGAGTATTTTTTCTATCAGCCGTAAAACTTTCTCGTCCTTTATTTTCCTGCTTATAATTTGCATCATAACTTCGTGATCGACCGAATCGAAGTAATGTTTTATGTCGCATTTTAGGACGTAGCCGTAAACTTGATTTTTGTTTTTGGCGTTTGGCAGGAGTTTGCCGTTTCCTGATACTTTTCTCTTGAATTCGTCGAACCTTCGTATGGCGGCGTGGGTTCCTTTGCCTTTCCTGTTGGCGTAAGAGTCGTAAATGAATGACTTTTCAAAAATCGGTTCTATTATGTTGCATAATGCGTGATGGATGACACGGTCGCGGAACGCTGAAGCAGAAATAACGCGCGTTTTCGGGTCGCAAATTACGAAAGTTTTCATGGGCTGTGGTTGGTAGGTCGCATGAATAAGCTCTCTCTGCAAGCGGAGAATGTTATTCTTCAGATCCTTTCTGAATTCCATTACATACCATTTGCTCGATTTGCCCTTGGCAGCTTTCCTGAACGCCTCCAGAAGGTTCTCATAGAAGCACAATTCGCCGTAGAGACTGCCTTGCATAAATGTGAAAGTCCTAGCCACCTATACTATTCGGAAAGAGGCGGCCGACACCAAGAGCGAACGCCCGCCGGACGCATTTACTCCATGACATCCAGAGAAGCCATGTCCAAGTTGAGGCACCTGTCGTATACGATAGTCTATTGGGGACTATGCTCGTCGTTGTACCAGTAGCCGTCGAGCTGGACAGCAAACTATATAGCCCGTTTATTAAAAACGAACCTGTATGTTCGTTCGCACTGCAACCAGACGCATCCAGTTGCTGTATTTTATGGCGTTTTTGAAACGCACTATAAACTGGCGTGTAGTTCAGGGTTCGCAGACCATGCAAATTACTGCATAGACTGCGATGGCTAGGACCATTATAGCGCTCCAAGAAAATAACCTGGAGTATTATAATTTCTTGAGCGCTATAAGCAAACCCAGTTATAATACCTGATTATTTACTGGGTTTGCTATAAATGAAGAAGAAAAATCTTTTATTGGGTTTGAAATGTTACTATGATTTTTGAAAAATTCATAGGGCGCTAACCCCCCCCCCAATGAACTTGATTATTATTTTCCCATGAAACTTCTAGAAGTAATTGAATTGGAGTTATATTTATGCTTTTAATCTTTTGCTGAAAACTCCGTTAATTCTCTTGCAATGCGCTCTCTTTCTTGCCTTGTCCCATCTCTCACGCCCTTTTCATAACTTTTACGGTCTTTCACATAATATTCAATTTGTGGAATAGGAACCTCATCCAGCGAACCCTGAAACTGGCGGAAAGAGGCGGCCGACACCAAGAGCGAACGCCCATAGCTCGCAGCCAAGTAGAGGCACCCGTCGAGCTCGGCGCCGTACCAGCAGCCGCCGAGCCGGACAGCAACTTCTTTCTTTTCATCGTAATATTGAGGATCAAAATACCAGTGCGTTGTATGCTGCGGTTCGTTTCCGTCTGAAACTTCGGCCGGTATACGTAAAACAGGGTCTATAGCAACTACTTTGCCGCCTTGGCTGACAGGTATTCTAACGCCTTCGGCAATTACCTTGTCGCCTATGACGTAATCGCCGCGACCGTGTTTTCTTCCCTGACCATCAGACTCTATTGGAAACATATCTCTGCCGTCAGGAGCCCGCAAAGCAACATGATTCCAGTTCCATCTGTAAGGATTGCCTTCTATTTGTCTTGCAAAGAGCGGGTCTTTAAGGGCTTCTCGTGGATTCTTGTCCTCGGCCCTAAGTTCTGCCTCACGTTGTATCAGGTAAGCAATTTCATCAAGAACAGACATTCTATGACCTGCCAGAACAAGAGAAAGTACTTGACGATAATTTTTGTTTGGCGTATCAGTCTGCTGTGTTGAACATTGAGCAGCATAACCAGCTCTCACGTACCTGTCCCTAGTCAAAGGAGAAGTGTAATCTATTGCTGGTACAGTTATTTTCCTGTCCAAAGTCAATTCTTCTACTGGCATAAAAATCACTTCTCATACTATTTATAGAAAGATTTAAAAGCCTTTCTATTCTTGCCACTTTAAGGTAGTATATTATTTGTGTTACATACTTAGATATAAAAACATTTAAATACTTACTTATCTAAATGTATTTGATCTGTATGGCAACTATGACCATTAACGTGAAAGACGACGTGGAGAAAAGGTTCAGGAAGGCCGCCGGAAGCAAATACGGCAAACGCAAGGGTTATCTGGGAGCGGCCATAACAGATGCCATGGAAACTTGGATGAAGTCCGAAAATAACAACGTGAAAAAAGCCATTGAGATGCTAAAAAATCCTCATAATGGTGGGGGTTTGCTTTACAAGTCGAGAAGCGAATTGCATGAAAGATGAAATCTTACTCATTGATACAAATATACTTGTCTATGCCTACACAAAGTTTGATGAAAATAAACATAAAATATGCGAAGCGATTGTAGAATCGGCATTCAAAGGCGAAAAAACATACGCCATATCAAACCAAATACTTTCAGAACTTTTCTTTGTACTTACAGAAAAATTAAAAAGTCCGATTCCGTCTGAAGATGCGATAACAATAGTTTCCGGCATCATCGACTCGATTAACTGGATAAAAATAAACTACACGCATGAAACTGTAAAAAAATCTATGCTTCTGTCAAAAATATGCAACGTATCCATTTGGGACTCGTTAATAGCCGAAACGTCTCTGGAGAACGGCATCAGCAAGATTTATACCGAAAATACGAAAGATTTCAGAAAAATACCGAACTTGGCTGCGATAAATCCAATAGCTTATAGCAGATTGTAATAGCAATGGAACTTTTATCTGCAATCTGCTATATGGAAAGAACATTATAAAATGTTCCAATCAATGTTCTTTACTATTAGACGAAGACTTTCAGCTTGCGGTTCAGTACAGCCCGTAAAATATCGTGGCCTACATCACTGTCCTTGCTGACTCGGATCTGGCTGTTCTTGCCTATAGTTGCTGAAAAGAGATATTCGCCGTCAACATAAAAGTTTGCTATCTTGTTTGGCTTTGCATCAAGAGTGAAGACCATGTATGCGCCTGTTTCCTCCTTTGTGAAAGAGGCTTCCTTGCCCAATGTCGCGATTTTCGGTGAAACTTCAATACGTATTCCCAATCGCTCTTCCAGCGCCTTTATGTTCTCACCGCCTTTTCCTATAATGCGTGCTATCACGTCGTTTTCCACGCGCACGATGACCTTGTTGTCGCCAACTATCTCAACGTCCGCGTCTCTATCGAAGCGTCGCACCTCATTAATGATCTGTTTCTTGGCTAACTTCAACAGTCCTGACTCCTTTTTTTCGGACGAGACGGGCACTATTACGTTCTCTTCGCCGTATGTGTATATTTCGTATTCCAGCGCATTCGTTTCGAAATCCCTGACTTCGACAACGGGCCTTGCCAAATCCGCTTCTGTCATGCCGGTCGGCGTCCTGACAACCAACGAAACGAGGTAGACCCTTTCTACACGTCCATCCTTTATGTAAATTATCGTATCAATGACATGCGGAATCATGCCCAATTCAAGACGCCCAATGAAACGCTGTATCGCGTCTATCGGTTCTGTTGCGTGGATGACACCAATCATGCCTATGCCTGCGAGACGCATGTCGGCAAAAATCTCAAAGTCGCTGGTCTTTCTGACTTCGTCATATACAGTGTAGTCCGGCCTGACCAGCAGAAGCATGTCAGCCGTGTTTTCAAAGCTGCCCTTCAATTTGGCATATTGCGTTATCTCAGGCTTAACCTGCAAGTCTCTTGGAGACTCCATCGTCTTGACTATCTTGCCTTTTGCCTCGAAAAACTCAGCTATTGATGCTGCGAATGTGCTTTTTCCAGAGCCCGGAGGCCCCGCTATGATTATGCCATCGACCTTTTTTGTCAGCCGCTCCTTCAGCTTGTCCGAGAGCTTGTATTCATCCAGAGTAAGCTTGGCTATCGGCCTAACTACAGTCACTTCGATTCCATCAGAAAACGGCGGACGTGCTATTGCTATCCTCATATCACCGTGTTGGACAACAGAGGCCACGTGACCGGATATTTCCACGAAAGAGTTGTCCTCGTATCGCGCAGCGTCCATGACCTCCCTGATTATTTCCTCGAGCTGCTCGGCTTCCATAGGCTTGTCAGATATTTTTACAAGCTGGAAATTGCCGGGCATGCCCCTCTTCGCCTGCGGCAGTGTGCCTTCCTTGAGATGCAAACTCATCGTATCTGGCGTCATCATCTTCGACAGCGCCAGTTCAGCCTTTTTCTCATACGATTTAAAATAACGCGTCTTTATTCCCTCTGCCTCTGCAAACATGTACTGAACATAGTCTGCAGTGTAGATAGTCGCGTTGTTTTCCTTGGCGACGTCAATAATAAGGGCGTCTATTCGTCCTGATTTCGCCAGCTGTATCTCCTCATAAGTCTGACGTCGGCCAGATTTTGTTATCGTAACGTTCTTGTAGAGTGTGCGCAGCTTCTTCATTTCGTCCAGGCCCTTGAAACCTATTTCACGACCTTTGGACGCTTGAGCGCGCAGTTCCTCTATAGCAAATTCCGGAACGATTATCTCCGCTTCCGTTATTTCTCCTTTTTCTATCAGATTTGTAAGTATGCCTGATATAAGCACACTTGTATCTGGTACTATTTTTTCCATTTTATTCACCTATTTTTAACCAGAACAAGGGAAACGTATGTTCAGAGCAATATGCACTAACCAGCGCTTGCCTTGTTTTTGGTTTTAATCTTGACCTTCAACCGTGTTCCCGAAGAAGTAAGAGTAAGTATACTGAAATCACAATCCTTAAAAAGGGAGCCGTCGAAACGCCCTTTCGGCTGCATTCACATAAAATCCATTAATCTTGCAGCATTGCCCCATAATCCCAAGAATAAGTGAAATCCACTTTCCCTGATATTGCTACTTGCCTATGCCCACGTCAATTCCTCTAAAACGATGCCGCAATCCCTGCAGTAGCGGCTGTCGTGTACAGGGTCGTAGCCTATTTTTCCCGATCCACATTCGATGCAGTTCATATTCCACACCCTTACAGAAAGAAATTGAATTTTGTATTATAAAGGGCTTTGTGCCTTTCAATGTATTTTTCGCAAACCCGCAATACTTTTAAACATGACCACGTCGCAGAGGTGAATTTGACTGGAACGAGAGTGAAAATACTTAGCCAGAGTTCACGATGTCAACAACGCGTTTCAGATTCCGCAGCTCTATCTCCTTTTCTATACCTGTTTCCATGTTGCGCAGCTTCACAACACCGCTCTTCATTTCCTTCTCGCCGACGACTATGACAAACTTTATGCCCTTCGAATTCACGTACTCAAGCTGCTTTCCGAGGCTTCTGTTCATCAGGTCGTAGTCCACCCGTAGTCCCGCTTCGCGCAATTCTCTGGCGATTTCCATGCATTTCTCATTTGCGTTGACATTAGCCAGATATATGTTGACTTTCGTCTTGCCAAAATCTAGCTGAATAAGGTTAACCAAACGGTCGACACCAAGCGATATTCCGGTAGCGGGTGTCGGCTTTCCGCCAAACATTTCTATCATGTTGTCATAGCGTCCGCCGCCAGTTATTGTGAGGCCGTCCTCACGTGTTATTTCAAAGACATTACCTGTGTAATATTCCAGACCGCGCACGAGGCTCATGTCCGCATTTGCTGTAAATCCGAATTTTTCTATCAGATTTATTGTATCCTCAAGCTCTTTCAGGCCTTCCACCCCGTTTTTATCAATCAGAGGTGTAATTTTTTTAATATCTGTAATTTTTATGAACTTCAGAATCTCTGTTATTTTTTCCTCTTCTACGTTCTTTGATTTCAACTCTTCACTGACGCCGTCTTCGCCTATCTTCAGTAATTTGTCTACAGACCTCATGACATCCAATGCGCTGACACCAAGTTTGTCAAGAAATGAATTGAGTATTTTCCTGTTGTTAATGCGGACTGTGAAATTTGATATCCCAATTTTCTGAAGCACTTCACAAGCACAAGCCACGACCTCTGCATCGGCTTCAGCACCCGGTGCGCCGACTATGTCCACATCTGCCTGACGGAATTCCCTGTAACGCCCAGCTCCCGGCCTATCGTAGCGCCAAACAGTGCCCATTTGATATCGCTTGAAAGGTTTTGGCAAAGCAGGGTTAGACGCGACAACGCGGGCAAGCGGCACGGTGAAATCGAACCGCAGCCCCAGGTCTCTGTCACTCTTGTCACGGAAATGATATATCTCGTCCTTTATCGCCTCACCGCTCTTAGCAGTCAGCAGAGCGAAATCCTCGAAAGCAGGCGTCTCTAGCGGATCAAAACCCCACTTCTCGAATACAGCACGCGCGGTATCCATGATGAACTGCGCTTTCATAGCCTCTTCTGGAAGCAGGTCACGTGTGCCGCGCGGTGGTTGGAAGGTTGTCATAATTATCAACTATTTTTTCCCAAGCTTATCAATCTATTTATTTCCTGAATATAATCTCTTGCTTCTCCATCAAGCTGTTGATTGAAGGCGTCTGCCAATCTGATTGCCTCAGAAAATGACGGATTATCAGCTATGCATTTCGGCCCTAGCGTTTCTTCCGTATCCGAGAACGTTATTCTCAACGGCTGGGTTGATTTTCCTATGTATGGCATGACCTCTTTTTCAATTCCGTTTTCAAGCGCTTTTGGCTGCCTTAGCCTGACTATGCCTATCCCTTCTCTTATAATAAAGTTGTCATAAATTTCCTCTGAAAATGGTCCTATCTTCCATCCAACGCCATATTTTTCCCGGAGCCATATGGCTTCGGCAACTTCTACGGGCACATATAAGGATCCACTCTCTATAAATTTTGGAATCTTTCCTGTTACGTACTTCATCCTTCCCAGTAATTGGCATGGAAAAGATGCCAGTGTAATGGTTCCTCTAGCTCTTTGCTCTTGCGGAAGCGCGTCATAAATGCCTCCTGAGAACAACCTGTCTACAATCTTCCAGTAATCTTCATCGTCCCACATGTCACAGGTAGTCAAGACCTGCCCAGATATACCTAAGTTTGACATCAAGTTACATAGCAATTTCTTCTTCTGCCGCTCCGCCTGTTGTTTTTTGGCGGCAACTTTCAGTGCTTCGTCTGGTGAACGGGCATTCAAAACATTATAAACGCCGGCAATATATGGATAAAAATATTTTTGCGGGTCTGATTTCTGAATATAGGACGCTACCAAAAAACCGTCCAGTTGGTCAATCGGTTCGAGTCCGATATTGGAGCTTACATTAAGACCATAATATGTATTGCCATCATCAGTTCCAGGACTCAACGAGGCTACAAGTTCCGGCAAAGCCCCTCGTTCAATCATATGAAATCAATCCTCGCATTTTTGACAGTCGCTTCGGCAAGAACCTGAAGAGTATCCACGAGAAAAATCTCTGAGTCATTCGTAGATATCAAGAGGGGTAGTTCCGTGCAGCCGAGTATTACTGCTTCCGCCGCTTCCTCTGCAAGATTTTTTATTAATTCCACGAGCCTCTGCTTGTCTTCGTACCTCTTTTCGCCTGAAAGGATTCGCATGATAATGTCATTAACTTGAATTTGCGATGCTTCCGGAAGTTGAAGGATCTCTACGCCTTCGAGCGCCTTCTCGTAAAGCCTATTTTTGATTGTATTTCTTGTAGCAATGAGACCAACCTTTTTCATTCCCTTGCTGCGCACGAAATCTGCAGTTTTCTTTACTATATCCAAAATACCGGCAGGCGGCCGGCTAATGTAAGCAAATACAGTATTGCACGGCACCGCTACAAAATCGCATCCGGCCTTTTCTAACTTTGATAAGCCATCGGTTATAACGGCAGAAATCAGTTCTGGATCTCCCTTGTTTTCAACTATATCAGGCAAAGGCATATTGTAGAGAACAATCGGCGGAAAGTCTGAATCATATTTAGCGCCGAAATCCCTTTGACAGATTCCAACTATTCTTTTATATAACTCCGCGGTTGCTTCGGGACCCATGCCACCCAGGATTCCAATAGTTTTCCATGTGGGGTCGTTCACCAGTCATTTTGACTCACCTCGCTTTATGACAATTTTGCCTTCAGAAACAGACAGCACCAAATCTAGCTTATCGTACTTATTTATTCCCAATGTCCTGCGTATGTCGGACGGAATGCTTATGCGACCCTTATTGTCGACGACTACAGAGAAAATAACAGAATTTTGAATGGAGCTTTTAGTAACCGGTTTCCCGTATGTGAACTAATCCACCAGTTTTTGGCTCCATTTTTATAACACAATCCTCCACACAAATATGTGGATTTGTTATACAGGCATACACCCTGAAAACAAGAGTATGCCAAGTATCACGGCTATTCTATGACACCGAGTAATTTAAAGGTAATGTGGGACGTATGGGTTTAAAAAGATATCTATATAGATATCTTTAAAGATATGTGATGTAGATGCTCGGTATACGCTATGAAAACCTTAGGATCGAGCCTACGCTTGCAGCGACCAGAGAGCTTCTAAAACACAACAAAGATTTGACAGACGTTTTGGAAGTCCTTGAAAATGGATACGACTGCAGTGCGTCAAAGCGCGCCAAAAACATAGTTGAGAAATGTCTCAGAAAAGGCGACAAAGAAATGAAGGCGGTCATAGCGAAAACCCATATAGAGTATCCTGATGGTTACAAAGAAGATGTATGGCGACTCGTACACTTCGGCATAATCACATTCAAGAGGCGATAATCATGAAAAGAGACTTGTGGGAGGCTGAACATACATGCATATGCGGTGGCAGAATGAAACGAGAAAAAATGCCAATGGAAGGACTAGAAGTAAGGGCCTGGAAATGCGTGAAATGCAAGGAAATAGTTCTGCATCCAGAGGACGCCCAAAAAATGCTTGTATTGAATAAAATGAAGCATGGAATACCTGTAAAGATAGGCGAACTTGGAGAATCACTTATTATCAGGTTCCCGAAAGAGGTCGCAGAGTTTTATAAGATTTCAAAAGGCGGGGAAGTGATACTCAAAGCTGAAAATAAGAACAAGCTTGAATTGGATTTGCAATAACTTCTGCCTAAAAATGTAGGAATTACAAAAATTGAAAGTTGAAATGTCTTTATATGCTTTAATACTAATTTAATATTAAAATAGTATGTGGTCTTATGCAGCTACGAGGCAAAGAAGTTACATACTCAATACATGTGCTGGATAAGCTGTACAGAGAAGACCACGTGGACATAATAAACAAATCCTCAAAACAGGGAAATGAAAAAAGCAGTCAAACGTCTATAAAGTCAAATCAGAATCCGGGATCGTTCTTGTTGTAAAAGAACTTCCCGACAGGTTCAGGGTAATAACAATAGGTGGTAAGTATGAAAAACTATACATGTGAATGCGGCGGCAAGATGAATGTAGCAGAAGTAGAGATAGTATCTGGCATAAAGAATGCAGCGTATAAATGCGAAAAATGCGGCAAAACTGAATTTACAGAGGATCAAATGAGAGAAGCGCTCCGCAAGAAGGAAAAAGCCATAAAAACCGTTGTAACAAGGAAGATAGGAGAAATAGGCGGCTCTCTTGTGATAAGAATACCCAAATCTGTAGAGAATCAGATGAAACTGAAAAGCGGCAAAGAAGTCAATTTAATCGTGGAAAAAAACCGAATTATAATAGAGCCTGTTTAGCTGATTTCTGTTTAAGCTCCTGTGGGACGCTTTACTCGACGGGCTGCAAACCTAGAGTGTCTATACTTGCCTTGTCAAGAACTACACAATGCTTTTTCTTGTGTTCGTAGGCGAGTCTCATGAACGCCACAATATCAGAAGGTAAGTCTGCGTCCTGAATAGCCCCAACCTGATGAGTGTCACAAAGAAATGGGTTCCTACCTTTAGCTTTCCAAACATAAACCCTGAGTTCGCCTTTTACCGGATCATTTCTCAGTGCTGACCAAGGTGTCTCTGCTTCCATGAAATACAGTCCGTTACGCATACCACTCTCAGGTCGAACATAACATATCACATTTTCAGGCCCTTCGTCAAATAATCTGTACCTGAGTTCATTTGAGTTGAAGTCGTGAAGACCTCGTCTGTTTATGTCAGAGGTTGCATGGGTTTTTGCCTTTATCATACAAAGACAATAAATCAAGACTTTATAAGGGTTTTGTTTATAGAAAAAATCATGAACCAAATCAGATGCTCGCATATACTAGTGAAGACGGAGCAGGAAGCAAAGGAGATATACGAAGATCTAATAGACGGCGCTAAATTCAACCTGCTCGCAGAAATGAAATCTCTGTGCCCGTCACGTAAGAAAGGCGGCGACCTTGGCGCATTCGGAAGGGGCCAGATGGTAAAGCCTTTTGAGAAGGTTGCTTTTGCTTTAGAGAAAGGACAGCTCTCTGCTCCGGTAAAAACCGAGTTCGGCTGGCATATCATTAAAAGGGTAGAATAGTCAGTAGAATAATGAACTTTTTAATAAGGCAGATAGAAAAAAAGGACTTTTCAAGAGTTCATGAGATTGCACTAAAAGGCTGGCTTTTTGCATATGGGCATTTGCCCAAAGAGGCATTAAAGAGTATTGTAAACGAATACTACTCTGACAGTAGCTTGACGTTTTCTTTCAATAGGGTCGAGAGTGGCATTGATTTCTTTGCAATTGCAGAGCTAAATGGGAAAATAACAGGTTTTTGCCATGTCACAGAAGAAAACCAAGACGGCGAGGCAGAATTACTTAAATTATATCTAGATTTGGATTACATGGGCCAAGGCATAGCCAAACAGCTTTTGGTAAGTTGTGAAAACTTTCTTCGGGACAAAAGCTGCAAAAAATACCACACTTTTTGTAATAAATACAACAAAAAGGGAGTCGAATTTTACATACGAAATAAATTCATACACGTAGAAAATAAGGATAAAGAAGACGAGTTCAAGAACGGAAAAGTTCTCTGGTATTTCGAAAAGATTCTATAAAAATAAAAAAAGGGCAGCTAGCGGGATTTGAACCCGCCCTAGAGGCTCCACAGGCCCATATGCTACCAAGTTTTGCCGCTTTTTCTTTTGAAAAAACGTCTACACCATAGCTGCCATCTCTGAAATCCTATTCTATTAGAAACACTTATTAAAGAAGTGGGATCTATTCTTCAAATCCAAGCAGCTTGATTTTCAGCGCCTTCTCGAGCTTCTTTGCGAGCATGTCTGTAGGACGCATGCCCTTCTCGACCCTATCAAGTACGGAAACTTTTTCGCTTATTTTCGATGCCAACTGATCTATTGAAAAATTCTGACTCGACCTTGCCTTTTTTATCATGCTCGCGAAATCAGGGTTTATTGACGACGTGCCGATTTCGCGCTTTGTCTTCGTGGGCATTTCAACTGTGAATTCGACCTGCCTGCCAAGCCTTAGGCATGAGTCGCAAACGGAAAGAATAGTGCCTTCTATCTCTGCCTTTGTCAGCTGCGCATTGCGGCCACAGAGCTCGCATTCCATAATCCAATGATGTCTAAAAAGCTTATAAATTCTCCATTCAAATGACCTTCTATGCAGAGGCTAAATCAAACCATAATCGGGATTATATGCTGATTTAGCCATAGTTCTACCTGCATTTCTTGATAAAAATTTGCGGGTACAAACCTAGGTAAAAGTGAATAAAATGCCAGGTTCTTCGGATTATGTAAGGGGAAGAAAAGACATATTTATGGTGTAGGAGGTACTTTACTAGGTACATTTCCTCTTGCACACAATAGAGATCCAGATCCCACGTCACGGATTCTTTATGTGATGATAGGCAAATATGAATGTAGAGCTGTTCCACGTGATGATGGGAGCTGTAAACTAACAAGCGTAAGGGATACGGCACGGGCAATGCATAGAAGAGAATCCTAATTATATTGTGATGATATGAAAAAAGATCAGGAAGAAGAAATAAAGCGGTTCTGGGAAAGCCATAACATATATGGTAAAATTAGCAAAAAGGGCAAGAAATTCTACTTCATGGACGGGCCGCCTTACGCCACGGGCAACATACATATGGGAACCGCATGGAACAAGATACTCAAGGACGTATACATACGATTCTGGCGCATGATGGGTTTCAACGTGTGGGACCAGCCCGGCTACGACACGCACGGGCTTCCTATAGAGAACAAGGTCGAAAAAGCTGCGCAAATAAAATCAAAAAATGATATTGAAAAACTGGGCATAGAAAAGTTCACGCACGAGTGCAAAAAATTCGCGACAAAGTACATAGACATCATGAACAGGCAATTTGCTGATTTGGGTGTTTGGATGGACTGGTCGCGGCCGTACCTGACATTGACGAACGAGTACATAGAGAGCGCGTGGGCCACGTTCAAGATAGCGTATGACAAAGGTCTGCTCTACCGGGGTTTCTATCCGGTGAATGTCTGTCCACATTGTGCCACTGCCGTTGCTTACAACGAAATAGAATACACAAAGGTAAGTGATCCCTCGATCTATGTGAAGTTCCCGATAACAGGCGAACCCGGAACGTTCCTGCTCATATGGACAACAACGCCGTGGACGCTTCCTTCCAACGCAGGAATAATGGCAAAGCCTTCGGCAGATTATGTTGTTGCTGAAGTAAATGGAGAGAAGTTAATAATTGCGAAGCAGTTGGTCGAGAGTGTTATGAAGGCTGCCAATGTCACGGATTACAAGATAGTAAAAAATATGAAAGGCAAGACCCTCAAGGATCTTGAATACGAACATCCGCTCAGGCACATATTCAAATTCCAGGAGCCTGTAAAGCATCGCGTTGTGCTATCGGAGCAGTATGTAGATATGGAGAGCGGCACAGGCCTGGTGCACAGTGCGCCTGGTCACGGGCAGGAAGACTACAAGGTCGGAATAGAAAACGGGATGTCAATAATATCACCAGTAAAATTAAACGGCACATTCAACGAGGAATGCGGGCCTGTCGCAGGAAAATACGTCAAGGACGCCGACAAGGAAATAATACAAATAATGAAAGAAAATAACATGCTCTTCCATGAGGAGCGAATAACTCACGATTACCCAATGTGCTGGCGGTGCAATTCGCCGCTGCTCGAGATGGCTGTAACGCAGTGGTTCTTCAAAGTAACGCAGATACGGAAGGAGTTGCTAAAAGAAAATAATAAAGTAAACTGGCACCCTGAATGGGCCGGTCAGCGTTTCAAGAACTGGCTGGAAAGTCTCGGTGACTGGCCTGTGTCACGTCAGCGTTACTGGGGCATACCGCTTCCTATATGGACGTGCGAATGCGGTGAGATCAGGGTGGTAGGTTCGACTGACGAACTACCAACCAAACCAAAAGACCTTCACAGACCTTACATTGATGAAATAAAACTGCAATGTAAATGTGGCTTGAGCATGAAACGGATACAAGACGTACTTGACGTTTGGTTTGATTCTGGACTGGCAAGCTGGGCACCACTGGGATATCCGAAGAACAAGGAACTCTTTGATAAAATGTGGCCCGCCGACCTAAACATAGAAGGCCCTGACCAGATACGCGGCTGGTGGAACTCACAGCTCATAACAAGCGTAATAACATTTGGCAAGGCTCCTTTCAAGGATATTTTGTTCCATGGTTTTGTGCTGGATGCGCATGGCTCGAAGATGTCGAAGAGCAAAGGCAACATTGTGGCTCCTGACGAAATAATAAACAAATATGGGCGTGACGTGCTGCGGCTTTACCTGCTTTCATCAGCGCCTTGGGATGATTTCTATTTCAAATGGATAGACGTCGAGAATATAGCAAAGTCTTTCACTGTAATAGAAAATACATACAACTACGTCAATACATACGCGCCGAAAGCGAAAAAAGTCAAGAAACTCGAACCTGAAGATATGTGGATACTTTCACGCCTGAGCAATACAATAGACGAGGCCACAAAACATTTCAAGACTTACAACGTCCACAAGGCTACGAACGCTCTTACTGATTTCATAATCAACGATTTTTCAAGGGTTTACATAAAGATGGTTCGTGACAGAGCATGGCCGACTTACGAAGGGCAGGACAAGGCAGCGGCACTTTATGCATTGAACGAAGTTGCAAGAATAACAACCAGGCTGCTCGCACCGTTGTGTCCGTTCTTTGCGGAGCATGCATATAGCCAGCTCGATAAAAAAGAGGAGAGCGTGCACCTGTGCAAATGGCCAAAGCCCATGAAGAAACTAATCAATGCACAAATAGAAAAGGAAATGGAAGTAGTCAAGGAACTAATAGAAATGTCTAACGCCATAAGAAAGGAAAACAATGTTAAAGTAAGGTGGCCCGTAGAAAGCGTTTATGTCGAGAGCGACGACGAGACTGTAAAGAACGCCATAATAACTTTCGAGAACGTCCTGAAAGGTATGATGAATACAAAGAACGTTTCTATCGGCCCATCCAAAGACGGTTACTCAAAGCAGTTCTCCAAGGGCATTTTGCACGTAAGTAAGAAAATACTCAAGGAAGAAGGCCTATTCAGGGAGCTTTTACGTGAAATACAGTCGCAAAGAAAGAAGTTTAATCTCACTGTAAACGACAATATAATACTCTACATGGACAATGAGATGATGAAAGAATACGAGAAGGAAATAAAACACAAGGTGGGGGCAAAGGAAATTCACTTCGGTCCGATAACGGATCCAACGGGGCGTGCAACGCTTGAAGAAGAGACGGTAAACTTCAAGGTAGAGGCATTAGAGAAAAATATACACGAACGGTGATGTGAAGAACCAATGGTCAATAGACCAGTGGCATCTTGAAGTTTATGAGCCACATTATTACGGTGGTTCTTATGCTCAAACAGCGAAGCTGTTTGGCATGTCAAAGAACTTTGTTCTTTGCACACACGCCACAAACCATGTCAAGAAAGATGGTATTGTTACGTATAAAACCAGTTTTTTATAAAGTTTGAATAATTACCGTCCTAGACTTTGTTCCTTCGCTTATAAGCATTCTTTCCAGAAATTAGTTTTGATTAATATGAAAAAAGCAATTGATTTTCTAAACAATATAACTGAGAAAGACGAGATAGTCATAATATTCAACAACGACGGCGACGGCATCTGCTCCTGTGTGCTGCTCAATAAGTTTCTTGAAAGTTCCGGAAAGAAGAAACCTTATTTAATATCACAGCCCATGCCGATGGATAAGAACATAATACAGCGTGTGCAGACTGGTGTGCCGCACAAGATGATAATCCTCGACATAGCGGCCGACCAGCAACAAAATATATTGAAGAAGCTGGGCGGCATATGCGACATTCTGATAATAGACCATCATCAGGTTTTCAAGAACATGAACACACACAACATCGTGCACTACAATCCGCGTATGGAACAGCACGACATTTACAAATCAACCTCCTACTGCGTGTACAAGATATGCTCTAAGATAACCGACATGGCTGAGTGGTTGTGGGTGGCGGGTGTCGGCATGGTATCCGACTACAACCTCAATGACTCAAAGGACGTTGTCAAGCTCCTGAAAGAGAAGTATGACTTAGAGGAGCCACTTTACGAAACGAAGCTGGGAAGGATAGCCGACATGATATCGTCAACACGCGCAACAAACGCGCTCTCATGCGAGCAGATGGTAAACATATTCGAAACTTCAACTTTTGAGGGTTTGGAAAAAACTAAAAATGGAGAGAAGATGGAGGAGTCTTATAATACAATAAAGCAGGAGATGGTGTCTCTTGTAGAGGACGCTGATAATAACGCAGAAAAAGTTGGGAAAATAGTTTTCTACAATATAAAATCAAAATTCAACCTTGCGTCTGCCCTCTCTACAAAGGTAAGCGAGAAGTTCAAAAATAATCTGGTTCTGATATACGAAAGGAAAGGCGGCCGAGTGAAAGTGTCGGCACGCAACCAAGCAAAAAATATAAACGCAGGCAATGCAATGCAACGTGCGGCTAAAATAGTAGGCGGCTCCGGCGGGGGCCACGAGGCTGCGGCGGGCGCAACGGTGCCTGCTGACGAATGGGACAAGTTCCGGGACACGTTGGTAAAAATCGTTAACAAAGGTTAATCTATGTCTGAATTGACAGATGAACAAAGGAATCAGGTAAGAAATCAATTAGAAGCCCATAAGCATGCAAAATACAGCGTTGATATAAATTTAGACGGAAAAATTTTGTTGTTTATCCAAAAGTAATGCGTCCTGAAATAATGACGTCTATCCAGTTGGCGAGATGGTTATATTCTAATCAGGGTCTTTACAGGAATAAATCAGCATTAGATATGGGATGTGGAAGCGGAATACAAGGTGTAGTAATGGCCATATTTGGTTCTAAAAAAGTTGTCCTATCTGACGTATCAAAGGATGCGGTTGCAAACTCAAAAGAAAACATCAAAAAATATGAATTAGAAAACCAATGTACAGTTTTTGAGAGTGATTTGTTTGAAAATATTGAAGTGTCTTTTGATATCATAGTCTTCAATCATCCGTTCTTTGGGGACATATACAAGAGTGGAGAAGAAGCCGCAATAGAGATGCTTGGAGGAAAAACTATAATACATAGATTTTTCGACCAGGCGAAATTGCATCTGAATAAAAATGGAACTATTGTAATGCCATTTTTTTCATTTGGCAGGAGAAACAAATAATCCGGAACTTCAGGGTCCTAAACATGATTACAAAATAAAAGAAGTATTAAGAAAAGACATAAAGGAAGGTTTGCAGCAGGGGCTTGTTTCCATATACGAAATAACATTATAGTTATTCTTTTCTTGCGACTATCATGCAGTGTTTATCCTCATAAGGCTCAAGGTCTATGAGCTGCAATACTTTCATTCCGGCTTGTTCGACTTTCAATTTTTCCTGCTCATAAATTTCTCTAGGTTTTTTTGTTACGTCAATGCTCTGGGATTTTATGGAGATCAAAAGCAGGCCACCTTTTTTCAGAAATACGCAGTTTCTCAAAGCAATTTGAGTCTGGTCTGGCTGGGCCACGTCAACAATAACGGCGTCGCATTCTTCTATCCACCTGTATTCGTCCGGTTTGCGCGCGTCGGCCATCAATGCAGCCAAGTTTTTCCTCTCGTTGGAAAGTTCGGTAAGCGAACGTAAAACACGCTCGGCGAATTCTATGCCGTATACAAACCCTTCGCGTCCAACCATATCACTGACATGAGAAATCGTCGTGCCTGTGGAAGCACCTAGATATAAAATTATAGAACCTTTTTCAATATTCTCCTTGAGACCGTTCATTATCGCCGCACCTAATTTGCTGCGCGTTGGATCCCACTCTCGTAACTGTATGACGCCGGGCCGCATGACGCCTTTGGCGTCTTTCTGTTGTGCGTCTGTCTGTTTTTCAACTAACCGCTCGCCGTATACTTTTTTTCCGGGCATAAGGTTTATTGTGTAAAGCCTGTTGCCGTCCCTGAAAACTCCGTTGAATATTTCTTTCATCGTCCCACCCTTTCCAGGTCCTCTTTCATTTCACGCTTCATTTTTTCGCTTTCGTTGCGGCCTGAGTAGTAATCTATGCGCGCGGCCAGCATCAACTTAGAAGAGAGTATGCGAGCGACCTTGCCCTTATGCTCAAGAGGCGCATTCTGTATCAGCGAAGAGTTGTATATTACACCGTATTTCGGGCTCTTTCCGTGCTGCTTTAGATGACGGAACAACGCTTTCTCCGCGCCAAGAAGCTGTATAGTCGGGGCGGGCATCCTTGCTATCTTTTCAAGCGAACCGGCGGCTGCAATAAGACGTGCGGCAAGCAAAGGATCTATAAGCGACGAAAAATTAGGAGCTATATCAATTACCGCAGAAGATACATATCTTTCCATTCTTTTTTTCTGTAATTCGAGGTGCTTTATTGTCGAGGCAAATTCCTTCAAAACTATTTCGTCTTCGTCGGTAAGATCGACGCCTACACTGCCACGGAAATCTGATATGTTATCGCGGCGACCGTACTTGGCTACCAGGTCAACTACATTTACATTTTTCATTTCTGGATAGTGCAAAGAATACCACTCGTAAAGCCTCTCTGCAAAGACGTTAATGGATCTTGCCAGATCGTCAAGAGTGCGTATAGATTGAACTACGAGACGGTCGCGCCCTATGAAGCCCTGAAGGCGCCGCTTGGAAAGGGCAACAGAAAACGATGATAGAAATTCGTTAAGTTCAGTATCTGTCATGCTGCCCAGGCTTTTTGCGAACTCCCTGAAGCTCTTCCGCAACATTGCATACGCTAAATCGCTCTCTACTATCTGATAGCCCGATAAATTAGCAGTGAAGTCCTTGTCCACCTCTTTTGAAGTGAATTTCTCTATGGCGTTCTTTGAAAAGATCTTGTAGTAAAGCAATTGTCCGTTCTCGGAGAATGCAAACATGCCGATAGGTGACCTGGCCACAAGCGCTTTCATATAACCTTTCTCCTATTCCCATCAGAAAGCTTAACCAAAGAGGAAGTTTCCACGTTCGACATAGTTAGAATTGAGATGAAGAAGCTATAAAAGGGTTTTGAATAACTGAAATGACATGGGTAACATAAGAACAAAGGATATCAAGCATGCGGCATTCCAGATCAAGAATGCGTATAAGGACAAGCTAACTGTCGATTTCGAAAAGAACAAGGGAGTCGTAAAGGGACTTGGACTAATAGAGAATAAGAGAATGAGGAACAGGGTAGTCGGCTACCTAACAACGATAATGAAAAGGCCTGAGTAGACTTTAATTGCTTTGACTGTTTTGTTTTTTTGGAGTTGCAATATTCATAAGGTGTGAATATTTTTCATTGAGGAATTTCAATACTTTATTTGCGTATTCTGCGTTCATGCTTTTACCGTAATAGACCACTCCATTCCTATAGTACCTTAGCTCATTCGAGAATCTTATATCTGCTTCTGAAAATTTCAATTTTCTTAGGTAGGAAACTTCCGCCTCATGAGCCGATAAACCAGCCGCCTTGAATCCGTCTAAGAACATCTTTGCCCTTATGAGTTCCATTATCGTGTCGTAAATGTTTTCAACAAAATAATTTGCATTAGCATCGCTCACCACTATCTTTTCTTCCATATCCTTTATGAATTGTCTTCTCTTCTCAGCTTCCTGAACGAGGTCTGCAGCCCTTGAAACATCAATCCTTTGTTTTTTTACAATGCCTTCCTTCAAGAAATCTTCGAATTTTCTTAGGGGTTTCATAATTGTATGCCGCCATTTATCACAATGCCATTCAGTATATTTTCCTTTAGGGGTTTTTTTATTTCGCCAAGGCTGTCGTAGAAGTTGAGAGATATGTTTCTTTCAAGAATTTTATTGAATTTTTCCGTATCCAGCGTTTTTTTTGACGAGCCTATTACAGCTATATCTATATCAGAACCTTTAGTGTCTTCGCCGAATGAGTAGCTACCGAACACTATTACTGTACAGCCGGGGAATTTTTCTGAAATATAATCAGCAAATCCAGACTCGTAAATAAACCGAAGGTTTTCTACCCTCTTCATTGAAAAGATTCGGTCGTTGTCCCTGTTGAGGCTTATTGACAGCCTGCCTGATTCTTCGTCTTTTTTTACAATTATAAGTTCCTGTCGTTTCAGGATCTCGATAGCATTAGAAACAGCTGTCGGGGATACTTTCAGGTTTTTTGCAAGAGAGCGTTCTGTAAAAGTCGTGCCGGGCCTGATGAAAAGGAACCTAAGGATTTCCTGCTGTAGCACTGTAAAATTGATTTTATATATGTCCATATTAGTTTATATGTGTAAAGTTAAGTTTATAAATCTATACCCTCCCAATATGGTACATTACGCGCTTGAACATGAGCTTAAACCATGGTGTATATTTCTCAGGGTGTTTTTCCATGTCGTGTTTTAGCTCTTCTATATCGACAAATTTATGGTCGCCTATTTCCTCTGCATTCGCGTGCACGGGGCCGTCGTAGTAGCCAAGAAAAATGTGGTCCAATTCGTGCTCGCCCCACTCATTGTTAAATTTTGCTTCGTAAGTGAATTTGAATAAGAAGTCAAGGTCGCATGAAAAACCGAGCTCTTCCTGCATGCGTCGTTTTGCGGCTGCCTCGGGAGTTTCGCCTTTTCTAGGGTGAGAGCAGCAGGTATTAGACCAGAAATCATGCCATGTTTTCTTGGTAGAAGCACGTTTTGTAATAAGCATTTCGTCTTTATTGTTTAGAATGATCACAGAAATCGCTCTATGTAAAGGTACTGGATTCTTGTGCGCTTCCATCTTTTCCTTTAGACCTATATCGTTATCCTCATTATCGACTAATACGACCTGTTCCATTTCGTAAAATTAGCGGAAAAGGTTAAAAACAAACCTATAATCTATTCTTTCATAACGCCTTGTCTGTCTATTGTAACATCAAGCGGTATCAAACCTTCGTCCTCCCAAGCGGCAGTAACATTATTTGCGACGACCTCGTCAAAGCATATCGCAATACCGCAGTCACCGCCGCCTGCTCCGCTCAACTTGCCGGCAGCACCATAGTCAGCGGCTATATCAGCCAGTTTCTTGAGTTCCGGCGTTTCTATATTGACGCCGCTTGCCTGGCCAAGGTCGGAAAGTGCTTGTTCATTTTCTGTTAAGCATGACAAGAACGATTCTTTATCGCCTGTTTTAAAATTCTCTATTGCTTTCTTTGCGATGCGGCCTATGTTGTTGAAAAGATCATAATATTCGTCCTTGTTTTTGGCTTTGAATTCGTTCATCTGCTTTATCGCGGCGCTGGTTGATGCTGAGTCGCCGGTCCAGCCCACGAGCAAGCGGAAGTCGTTTGGCACGCCCAACTCTTCTATAATCAAACTTGGCCACTTGGTTTTTATGATATAAGCCAATTTTTCGCCTGCCTCTATCTTTTTTGTCAGCCACTCGGGATCAAAGCGGCTATAAACGAAAAGTCCTCCGTACGTGGATGCGGCGACGTCAAAAGCGCTGCCGACCTTGCCTTGTGCATAGTAGTGGGCGATCGTAGAAAGCTTGTATATTTCCTCTTTTGTTGCTTTGTAATCGTGAAAATCAAGAACAGCTGCCACCGTTGCTACGACTACTGCTGCAGAAGAGCCGAAACCAACCTTCTTCAGCTGGTCGCCAACCTGAAACTGCGTGTCGCTGCTGTTCGTGGCCAAATGAAAACTCTTTGCCTTGATTTTGTGCTCTTCCAAATACCTTATAGATACTGACAGGGCTTCGCCAATTAGTTTCAGCGTTTCCTTTTGCTTGTCGTCGATGCCGCTAAAAACAATCTTGCCGCCATCATAGGCAGCTTTAGCGTTCCGTATACCAAATTCCTCGGCCGTTACGCTGGTCTCCTTAGCAGAATCAATAGAAACACGAACGCGGTTGTTTACAGCGGCTACCAGACCTAGGTTGCCGATCTCCAGAATGGCCCATTCGCCTGATATGAATAATTTGCCCGGCGCCGTATAATGAATTGTCATAAAATTAACGTCACAAAAAGCCTATTTTTTGAATGCTTATATAGGTTTTGTTTATAGGCTCAATATGTCAGATGATACGACAATTGGACATCACTATGATCAAGTTGCATTTACTAGTGGTCCCGGAATATACTCTAGTCAGCCGCTCTACGACGACATGTACGCACTGGGCGAGTTTGTGCGACCGGGTCCAGTTGAAGTTCTTGATGCAATGTGTGGCGCAGGCCTAGTTGGCAAAGAAATGTCAAAAAGACTAACAGCCGCTGAAATTAGTCATACAGTGCATTATGTTGATCTTGCCGCAAAGAAAATAGAAGCACTCAGGCAAGAAGGAAATGATGCACAAGTTGCTAGTGTTCTTGAGTTGCCATATGAACCACAAAGTTTCGATCGTGTATACGCACGTTTCGGAGTAAAAAATTATCCTAGAGATGATCAGCTGAGAATATTTAGAAAGTTTAAAGATGTACTAAAGGTATCAGGAATTTTCGTCCTAACAGATATGGAAGCACCGCCTAAAGCATACGAGTTTATGCAGTATGAAAGACGTGAAAAACACAAATATACAGGTTTGGAAGGAAATGAACCGCACATACCTACATTTGACGATTGGAAAACTATGATTCGTGAAGGTGGTTTTGTTCCACGTGCAACAAGACGTCATATATCTTACGTTGTGACAGCGGATTGGGTGAAGTCAAACCAAATGACCCCACAGGATCTAGAAAAAATGAATGCTTTCCTTTTAGCAGCACCGGAAACAGCTAGAAAATCTCTAAATATAAGGCAAGAAGACGGGTTAATTAAAATTGATTATCCAGTTGTTATTATTTCTGCAACTGCTGCTTAATTTTCTACTCGGACGCCCTCGACGGCCAAATCAGCTTCGAAAGGTTCAAAGCCTAAACTCTTTATGGCTCTAACAATTTCTTGTGGTCTTTCGTGCCATGCTAGCATAACTCCACCACCGCAGGCACCACACATCTTTGCCGCGCCGCCAAGAGATGTTACTTTTCTGTATATTGCATCCGTCTCGGGAACTGATAGTCCAAAAGAAGAAAGTAAATCATTAGTTCTATTCATTATGTCTTTCATACGTTCATAATCTCGTCTCTTTAAAACTTCTTTCATTTCATGTGTTAGTTTTTCTATTTCTTGCATCTTCGGCTCACGTTCTGCTTCCGGTATGTTCCTTACCATCTGTACAAGCTCGCCAGTAGTCTTTTCAGGTTGTTTTGTATAGGCAAAAACAAAATTATCTAATTTATGGGGAATTTCCTTTCTTAATGAAATTATAACATTTTTGGGCTGTGCTTTCTGGAACCAAACAAGACCTCCATAGCAAGAAGTTGTGTTATCGCCGCCGCTTGGTGTACCATGTGCAAGTCTTTCACATTCGTATGCAACTGCATTGACCTGTTCTAAGCTCAAATCTTTTTGATACGCCTCTCCCACACCTTTTGCGATCGCAACTGCCGCTGCTGATGAAGATCCAAGACCTGAACCTGTAGGAATGTCACATTTTGTTACATGAACCGATACACCGGAATCAGCCCCTGTCATATTCAATGCAGTTCCTAATAGAGCTTTCCAATAAGAATTATATGTTCCGCCATCCTTTGACCAAGAAAGAAGTTCGGAATAATTTCCAGCAGTCACTCCCTTGTCAAGGTATATTTTCGCAGTTCTAGCGGCATCAAGAACCTCATCAATACTCCACTCTCTTCTAGACCTAAACCTTTCATCTTGCCATACTACCCTATCTGACTCATTTACATCCACATAAATACGTCTGCCAACGGCAGCTATTATGGCTGGATGACCATATACGACAGCATGTTCACCGATCAAATGTACCTTTGCAGGTGCTGATACAGATACCATGCAACTAAGATAACCCAAACCTTTTTAAGAGTTCAGGACGCTTCTTGATTTCATTAAAGATCTTGACGGTTGTTGGTGTCATGTTCTTTTTCTTGGCCATTTTTATCACTTCTTTTGGCTTGAAGAAAGTAAGAGATTCGACTTCATCTTTGTGAAACTTAAACGGGCCGTCGCTTTCACCTAAATATACTTTTATAAATTCTTTATCAATTTTTCCCATACCTCTCCAGCTTTTCTTTATTTTGAACAGCTCCTCTACTTTTACATTTACCCCTATTTCTTCCATCATCTCGCGCTTTACGGTCTCTTCGTATGTTTCTCCAGAGTCCACATGACCTGAAACGCCGTCAATCCACCAGCCAGGATAGAGGTCCTTCTTCATGCTTCGTTTCTGTAGCAATATTTCGCCTTTAGAATTCAGAATTATAACATGAATAGCACGGTGCACCAATCCCTTTGTATGACACTCGTCGCGCGTAGCTTTACCTATAACATTATCCTTTTCGTCAACAACGTCGAAGTATTCGACGTTTGTCATCTTTCCAATATTTTCCTTAGTTAAAACTTGTATGCCCAATTTTTCTGCTTCTTTTATGTCATCTTTTCTTGCATAGCCCCATGATGCGAGAAATACCTCAACGCCCTTTTTGGCTAGTGGTTTTAGATGTTCTATGGCATCGTCGATGAACACTATATCTTTGTAATCTACCCCCTCAAGTTTTCTAATTATGTCCATATGGCGTGCTTTGTCAAATGAGATCTCTTTAGCCAGGATGTTCTTGGGGTTAATTTTTATGCCAAAATGTTTAACTAGTCTTGATATTGTTTTTTTGTCTTTACTGCTGACTATGTAAACCTTATTATTTTCAGCAAGTCCATTTAACAGCTTTATTGCAAAATCGATTTTATTGTAAAAACTAAGCCATTTTTTAGTCTCTTTTACCTGCATTTTATGCCGTTCAGAATAAAAGGCATTGGCAAATCCTTCTGCATTTTTCCAGTCTGAGAGTGTAGCTTCTTTTACTTTATCTCTTGTTATATCGCTTCTTTTTTCCAGAAGTAAAATAAGACCATAAATGTCGGGTGCTTTGTTCGTATAGGATCCGAATTTCATCACGTCCGAGTCTTTTACTCTAAATTTCCTTTTTGTTATCTTTTCCCATGCAAGACGTGTGAAATATGGTAATTCCCTATGGTTTTCAACTAAAACACCGTCGAAATCGAATGCGTAAACTGTCATAATCAGAATAAATGATCGCTAACTATTTTAGCACCGTCGCCCGGCTTGCATACTATTGTACGGAAAATACATTCCATTTCCTTTAGGCGTCTTTCAAATTCCTTCTGATCTTTTTCCAAGCACAGAACTTTGACTTGGGGTCCTGCGTCCATTGTGAAGTAGCCCTCAAGACCTTCTTCGCGCCACCTCATTATAGACTGCATAACATCCATCGTGGCTGGCGTCCAGTATATTATAGAAGGCTTTGTTGTTATCATTGTCGCGTGCATCTTCAGCGCATTGTGCTCGGCTGTGCTTCCCACTAACGTGAAATCTTTTTTCTTTATTGCATTTCTCATAGTGTTCAGATCGTCTTCAACAGAACTAAGCCACCCCGGATAGTACGGGCTTGTTGCGACCGTCTGTGCCATTCCTGCGCGGCTGCCTACCGGCTTTTTTCCCTCATTCACTATGCATGCTAACATGCGAAATTCCGGCCAGTGCGCCTTCGGCGCTATCGACTCCGCAAAACTGTCCGAGCCGTCATCGTGCCTGCCTTTGTGCCATTCGGCAAATCCTTCGCAAATAGAACGCGATGCGGATCCTGAACCCAGGCGGGAAAGTATTGATAATTCTTTATCTTTAAGGTTCAGACCAGCTGCTTTGCTTGCTGCCAGGCTTAACGCTGCTAACCCAGAAGCGCTACTCGCTAATCCAGCAGCAACGGGGAAATTCGACTCTGAAACAATCTTTGCTCTCTCCTTGATACCGGCCATGTTCCGTATGCGGTCTATGTGTCCCATTATATCTTTTTCATCCTTCTTGAGTTCCTCGTCATTTATTGTGATAGTATCCTTATCGAAGTATCCAAACTCTACTGTTGTTTTCGAGTGCAGTCCATCGCATGTCATAGAGATGCTGCTGTTGAACGGTAGAATGAGATCCTTATTGCGCTTTCCCCAGTATTTTATCAGCGCAATGTTGGCGTTAGCGATGGCAGTTGCTTTCATGCGTCTAAGTTGGATAGAATCTTTAAAAGAGTTTTATAGATAGCTTAATTATGTCCTACAACGCCGCATTCTTTGCCGTGCATGAGGCTTATTTTCTTGTACTGAAAGAAGAGAAGGGTGAAGACTTTGCCCTTGACGTTATGAGACGTGTCATGGAACGCAGTCTAGGCAAGGCTTATACTACAATTGGTTTTACAAAAGGCAGTACCAACACCTTTGTCAAAGTAGTTGGCAAGCGTGACAAGTCAGTCGGACTTCGTGTCGAATTTCCTGAAGTAAGCGAGGATAGAATGGTTTACAGGTTCCATACAGACCCGTTCCCGAATCTCAGAGGTCAAGTTGACCCGCGCAGACTTGATGACACTTACATGAAATTTAAGGTAGAATTTCTTCTCGGCAAAGAATGGCACTACAGGACAACCAAGCACTTATGGAATGGTGATGAGTTCACAGAGCACGTCATAGAACTGAAATAGCCTCATTTTTTCTGGAATGGTAGGATTACTTGGACATAGTTTCTAGTATGTCATAAAACGCCATAACGTCGTTAACTTCTGGTGGTAGAAAAAATAATTTGATTTTCTTATTCAGAAATTCGGTTTTAAAAGATTCGAGAATATCCTTTTGGACAAACTTGAAAATATCCTCGATATCTGTCATGCCATTTAATCTTATTGTATATTTCATCTTTATTGCTTCCAAAGCCAAGTCCATCGCGGAGTCCACAAAATCTTTATGGGTTTTTGCCCATTCTTTGAATTCGTCATAATAGACCCTGTCTACAAAAAGTTTTCCATCTTCTATTCTTGCGAGCTCATTATCGTGCAGAATTCCCACAGCCTCCACAAACTTATCTTCATCAATGTCATAATTATTGAATTCTTCCAGCGGTACGTTATTGATATCCTCGTACTCTATAGAAACCGGATCGCTACCTTTATGTAAGGCATTGAAAAGGGTAAAAAACTTGGAGTCCTTGAGGTAGTTTTCCGCGACGGCGGCCATGTTAGTCTCCAGATCCGCCTCGATTTTCTTCTTTTCCTTATCTATCTCCATGCTGCCCATGCCTAGTTTGTCTCTGAGCATCATATACCTCACAACCAAGAAAATGTGAAAGGTAGAAATTGCTCCTAAATCATCTGGGTAATCACTTTTCATAATGGGCTTGGGCGGATTCGAACCGCCGACCTTCTGCGTTCCCTCTAAACTTTCCGCTTTGGTTAAGCTTTCTGGAAAGCTTATGTGAGGCAAACGTCATACCAATTTCCACATCCCTTAATATTCGCTAAAGCCTCTGTGTTCTTTGGGACATCTGCAGGAATTTGACTTCCTGCGATGCAAGAGAAGCAAAGCTTCTCTTCGCATACA
>Ga0209542_10004902_pt1 | contig 27171 bp, 27 predicted proteins | sample RifCSPhighO2_01_FD_184028 | JGI IMG/M metagenome (GOLD analysis project Ga0209542, IMG submission 184028) | Soil microbial communities from Rifle, Colorado - Rifle CSP2_plank highO2_0.1 (SPAdes) (version 2) | ecosystem: Environmental > Terrestrial > Deep subsurface > Rock core/Sediment ...
CCTTCTCCGCCGATATATTATGATATTGAGTTGGTCTCCTACTACCCGTCGCCGTGTCAACCTGGATCAGAATGCCCTGTGCCCTTGCCCTATACAATCGCCAACAACGTGTCCGGTTTTTCGTATAGCTGGTCAGTGGGGAAGATTATGACTAGTGGCGGTATCGCTCCCGATGGTTCGTACATGGTTCAGATCTGTCAGTCCGGTACAAGTATTTGTGACGCGAGCGATAGTTATTTCAAGGTTGTGTCGGGAATACCGGAACCTTATATTCAAGTTCTTTCCCCGAACGGAGGAGAGGTGTGGCAGGTTGGCTCTGCACAGACAGTATCGCTCTATGCGCCGGCAGTTCCCGCGAACACATCCTTTACTTTTGTGCTGCGAAATACAGCCACAGGAAATGACACTTCTTTAGGAGAGTATCCATTGGCTCCAAACTACTGGGTAAAAGTTCCCAATTCAATTCCTTCCGGCCAGTATCTATTCCAGGCAAAAGCCTCGGTGAATGGAAACATCATTTTCGACTGGAGCGACGCGCCGTTTACGGTGACATCAGGCACTACTGCTATTCAAGTTCATCTGGACGCTTCTAACCCAGGTCCTCGTAATATCACTGCGGGATCAACGGACGTGCCATTTTTGGTGTTCCGGGTGACGAATACGACATCGCAAGCCATAGCCATTTCATCTTTCTCTGTTAATTTTCTACTCGGCAGTACAGCATCAGCCGTGGATATTCCTCGTGCGTCATTGTGGGACGGCGCAACAAAACTGGCAGGGGCGAATATTTCCATGTCGGGTGGAACAAATTTTGTCGTCTTTAACCAAGGCACAGCTGGCGGAGGTCTATTATCCACCGTGAGCCCGGGCGCATCAAAGATATTTATCATTTCGGCTGATATCTCTCCCACTGCAAGAGATAGAGTTACTGTGGCATTCAACCTTTATGGATTTAGTTTCTCACCTAACGGAATCTCAACAGGAATGCCTGTAACGGGAAATTCTATGACTATTGTTTCCTCTGCCCAGCCCTCCATCACTGTCGTTGCTCCAAATGGCGGCGAGGTCTGGAGTCCTCAATTTCAAGGAGGGTATGCTCAACAACCAGTGCGGTGGAGCTATGTGAACGGTGGTCATGTCGATGGATATCTTTACAGAACCAGCGGCGGGCCGGTATACCAGTTTTGTGATTTTGGTAGTTGCAGAAATATTATGAGGTTGCAGTTTAACGGTCCTGCTTTGACCGGGCAGGCGACAATCTTACTTCCTGGAAACATTATTGTCGCGAACGATTATCAAGTTCATTTGTCATTAGGAGCTTTGGATGGCGACAGAGAAGTTGCCAAAGATGACAGTGACGCACCATTTAGCATTGTGGTGCCTTAATCTCCGTACTAGCGTGTCGTAACTCTCTCAACCCTCTATTCGTCCAAGATCCCAAATATAGAAAAACGATATTCCAACATTCTTGAGAATGTTGGAATATTGTTTACAAAAAGTTGACATTCCCCGGCATATACGCTATGCTTAAACCCTACGCAGTTTAATAGGGAATAGGCGCTTATCCGCCGTCGCAGGTACTTTGGGCGTCAGCCCATGACTGCATGCGAAAAGGGGTAGTTAACCCCGGGCGGAGTTAAGAGGTAGATGCTTTGGCGGATTCCGCCGATCTCGCAAGAGTTCGTCGCGTCTGACGCGACGAAATGCGAGATACCACGGGCGTAAGCCCGTGGAGCTTCATATAGTTGCAAAATTTAGCGGTAACTCTACCCGTTGATGGATTTGAGTTGCCAAAGCTCACGGTCTCGTCCCGTTACCACTCACAAGGTAGGGGGGCACTTCTTTGAGGAGAAAATATCCTTTAAGGATGGAGACTGACACCACGACTGTATCATTGTGGTAACGGGATAAATTGAGTTTCTCATAAATTTCGTAACATACTCTCATATTCAAATATCCGGCCGCTTTGCGGCGGGACGCTTTCTCTGGCTGTGCGAAAATAAAATGAAATCATTTGACGAATTAGCCGTGTCTCCTTTACTAAAGGAGAATCTGGCGCGCGCGCGCTTAACCACGCCAACCCCAATCCAGGCGGAGGCGATTCCTGTCGCCTTGGATGGCAAGGACGTTTTGGGCACAGCACAGACCGGCACTGGAAAGACCGTCGCTTTTGTCTTGCCGATTTTAGAAAAACTTATGACATCCGGCGGGCGCGGCTTGGAGGCGCTGGTTTTGCTTCCCACCCGCGAGCTGGCGCTCCAAGTGCTGGATGTATTTGCGCGTGTCGGGAAGGGCACGGGCATTCGCGCCGTTGAGATTGTGGGCGGGCTCGCCGAATCGCGCCAGCTGGAGTCAATCCGACAAGGAGCGCGGCTGGCGGTGGCCACACCCGGTCGCTTGGATGATTACGTGCGGCGCCATCTGGTTGATTTGCGCGGCGTCAAGATATTAGTTTTGGATGAGGCCGATCGCATGGTGGATATGGGGTTCTTGCCGCAGATGCGGACCATCATGAATGCCATGTCGCGCGAGCGCCAGACCATGTGCTTTTCGGCAACCATGGAGCCATCGGTCGCGCGGCTCGTGCGCGAGTATTTGAAAAATCCTGTGCGGGTTGAAATTGGTTCAACCACCAAACCCGTGGAGCGCATTACGCTTCAGGCCTATCAAGTTTTCCGCGAACAAAAGACCGCGCTTTTGATTCATATGCTGGGTCAGGAGCCGGGAACTTTTTTGGTCTTCACGCGGACCAAGTACGGCGCGGATAAACTGGCGCGAAAGCTCCAACACGCGGGGTTTGACGCGGCGGTGATTCACGGTGGGAGATCCCAATCACAAAGAACTGCGGCTCTCCATGGTTTTAAGCAGGGCCGGCACCGCATACTTGTGGCCACAGACATTGCCGCGCGCGGAATTCATGTGCATGGGATTGCGCAAGTTATCAATTACGACTTGCCGCAAGTTCCGGAAGATTTCATCCATCGCGTCGGCCGCACCGGCCGCGTGGAGGCGACCGGCACGGCCACAACTTTTATCATGCCGGAAGACATGTCGGATGTCAGAATTATTGAGCGGATGCTGGGCGCTCCGATTCAGCGGCTTCCGTTGCCGGAAGGATTACCCGCCGAGCCGCGCTCGCTTCACGAAGAATACGCCGAGAAAAAAGCCCGCGGATTCTCAAGCTTTAAAGCCGCATCCGGCCCTTCGGCGCGGCCCAATCCCCGATTAAGGCGGCGTAATTTTCGCTACCGATAAAATCGCCACGCACATGCTGGGCGCAGAGAGTGTGCGAGTTTCGCTATGCTCTCTTTGCATAGCAATTCATGATTATTGATTTCTGTCATGCGTGTTGATTCGCAAAAGATACTATATGGATATTAGAAACATTGCCATTATTGCCCACGTTGATCACGGGAAAACGACTTTGGTTGACGCGCTCTTGAAGCAGTCAAAGGGATTTCATGTCAAAACCGGCGAGTCCGGGGATTTAATCATGGATTCAAATGAACTGGAGCGCGAGCGCGGCATTACCATATTTTCCAAAAACGCCGCGGTGATTTATCGCGAAACAAAAATCAATATCGTGGATACACCGGGCCACGCCGATTTTGGCGGCGAGGTGGAGCGTATTATGCGCATGGTAGACGGCGTCTTGCTGGTGGTGGATGCCAAAGAAGGTCCCATGCCGCAAACTAAGTTTGTGTTGCGCAAAGCCATTCAGGCGGGGCATAAAGTGATTGTCGTCATCAATAAAATGGATAAGCCTGATGCTCGCGCGGAGTATGTGCTGGAAAAAACTTTTGATTTGTTTTTGGAACTGGGCGCATCGGAGACGCAAGCGGATTTCCCCGTGCTCTACGCGGTGGCGCGCGAAGGCAAGGCCTCTTTATCCGCGCGGCTCGCCGACATGAAAGACATTGAGCCGGTGTTTCAGGCAATTCTCTCCGATATTCCCGCCCCGCGCCAAGATGATCTCGGGGTGCTTCAAATGCTGACGGTCAATCTGGCTTATGATAACTACAAAGGCAAAATTGCGATTGGACGGCTTTATAGCGGAGTTTTAAAAAGGGGCTTGCGCGTTTTGCATATCCGGCGGGATGGCAGTGCTGCCAAAGCGGAAATTTCTGCTCTCATGCTGTTTGATGGTCTGGCGCGTGTGGAGGTGGACGAGGCGCATTCGGGAGATATTGCCGCCATTGCGGGCATCGCCGATATTTCAATTGGCGAGACAATTACCGATCCAGACAATCCCCAGCCGTTGCCCACGATCGCGATTGAAGAGCCGACGATCAAGATGACTTTTTCAGTGAATAAGTCGCCCTTCGCCGGCCGCGAAGGAGAGTTTGTGACCTCGCGCAACATTAAAGAACGGCTGGAACGCGAGTTGGAAACCGATGTGGCGCTAAAAGTTCTGCCGGCCGAGTCACTAGATAGTTGGGTAGTGGCGGGGCGTGGGGAATTGCATCTCGCAATTTTGATAGAAAAAATGCGACGCGAGGGGTTTGAACTGCAAGTTTCCAAACCCCAGGTTATTTTACACGAAGAGGATGGCAAAAAATTTGAACCAGTGGAGCTTGTTTCAATTGAAGTGCCAGAAGCGTCTTCAGGGGTTGTCATTGACCAAATGGGGAGGCGTGCCGGCTTGATGCGGGACATGCGGGTTGACGGGACAACTGCATTTCTTGACTTTGCCGTCCCCACACGGGGACTGATTGGATTTCGGAATGAGTTTATGACTCTGACCCGCGGCCTCGGCATAATGAATAGCATTTTCTTGGGCTATGAGCCATATAAGGGAGAGTTTGCCGAGGCGGGTCATGGATCTTTGGTTGCTTTTCAGGATGGGGTGGCAACCATCTATGGGCTCACGGGAGCACAGGGGAGGGGCCAGCTTTTTATTGAGCCGCAAACAGAGGTCTATCAGGGAATGGTTATCGGACAAAATGCCAAGCCGGAGGATTTGCGCGTCAATATCTGCCGTGAAAAGAAGCTCACGAATATGCGCGCGGCCGCTTCTGAAGACAAGGAATATCTTGATGTTGCGCGGAAAATGAGTCTGGAAAACGCTTTAGACTATATCGGAGATGATGAGCTGGTTGAAATAACGCCCAAATCCGTTAGAATTCGCAAGATGTCCCTTAAATAGGATCGTTTGTCTCTTATACCTGACTGTCCCGACTATTCGTTAGGAACACTTTATTGTTCTTGTGGCGGTATATTTGCAGCTAGGTCTCTGGTTTAGGTCCATCTTGCCAACTGTGGCTAGTCAAGCAAGCCCCCTTTATATTAATTTGACCGCGAGGTATACTTTAGTTATGGATCAATCACCACAATCGGAGCCCGTGATGGGCTACTGCGTCAAGTGTCGCGAAAAGCGTCCCATGAAGGACGCCAAAGAGGTCTCTATGCCCGGCAAGGGCGGCGAACGCCGCGCCATGAAGGGTGTCTGTGAGGTCTGCGGCACTGGGATGTACAGGATTCTCGGCAAGAAATAGTTGGACCCAGCGGCGTGACTTATAATCATGTCGTGAGTCATTAAGCAAAACTGCCGCCACGTTTGACGTGGCGGCAGTTTTGCGTCTTGCGGCTCTGTGTCTAGCATTCGGACTATTCAGATGCTCCCGCTTCTTTTATTGATAATAAAACAGCGTCAAGTTCCGCTTCAGAAAGATTTTTGGCGATCAGTGTGAACATGCGGTCTGTCTTATCAAAAAACGTCACTTGCTTGATGGAGTTCTTTTCTTCGTCAAATTGAAACCCGCGGATATCGGTGGACTCAAATTTATAGACTTCCTTTACCGTGGGCGGGAAATAGATTTGTTTGAAATAGACCAGCGCCGCCAGTGCGAGAGACCTGCGAGACACCAGTAAGAGAGAAACATTTTTCGGCGACGCGGATAGTATCGCATCATAAAATAGAAAGTTTGAGTCCGTGGCGGCACCGCTAAAATACTTTTCGGCACGCAGATAATCGCGAGGGTTCAAGAGACGCGCTTCATCTCTGATGTCGGAGTTTTCCAATACGCCAATTGATGCGTCTTTGCCTTGTGCCATAAGCACGATGGCACGAGGCCTTTCATCCGTGGAAAATTTTTCCCACGGAACTTGAAGATATAAACCCAGGGTTGATGCGCCAGGAAATAATTTGGTGTCACCCGACTGCAACGCTCTTGGCGTGGGGAGTAGGACCAGTGAGGCGTCGGAGCGCAACGTATAGAGTGTATACAATGCCGACACTCGTTCCAGCCAAAACGATTTAGTCAGAATCAGCAATACGCCAACGGCGATACATCCCAAAAGTATTTTTTGTATTTTTGTCATAGAGATATTTTAGCAGAAGAATCTAAATTTCGTCCAGTTGTCTTTTTAGTGCCTGCAGATCCCGTAAACCCCGTAAGCACAGGTGCTTCGCGACCGGCTGATAGGAGCATTGCACTCCCATCAGCTCACTCTCTATACCGCCGACAGGAGTCGGCGGCGTTCTAACGGGGTAAATATTTCAAGATGTCGTTTCCTCATAACCATTTTTTTCATATTCGCCTGAAACCTCGGACTCGTCATGTTTCGCAATTATTTTCAGGATCTCGCGCGGCGGCACAAATGAAAAAGGGGCCGCTACGTCGAGACAACCACACGAACTTAGGAGCTACGTGCTGTATGCTTCGATATTATGCTGGCCCCTTTTGACAAGGGATACTTTCCCGCTAGTTTCGAGGGAAAGGATATGTATGTTGCGATATATATTCTATATACATCGCTATGTAGAAAGAACAGGTTGGTGTTTTTGATTTCAATTTCCGGGAGACTTCTCCGAGGAAATGGTCAGATCTTCTGACTTCAAGGATCAATGTTTCGGGAAAGTACTCCTATGTCTTAATGATACACCAATTTTCAGCTAAGGGTAAGCTACTTATCCACATTTCAGCTTGAAGGCAGGCCAAAACTTCAATATCCTATAACCTATAATAAGTAAGCATCGTGCAGTCGCAAGGCGGCTTAGCGGTGCTTGGGGAAAGGTTGCCTTTCGGGCTTCTTTTCTGGCATACTCATCAGAGTTTCTAGGTGCAAAACGCTCGAGAGAGCGCTTTTTGGTTTCTATTATAGTTTGCGGCTAATTGGTCAAAAAAATAACTGTGAGATTACAAACTACAATAGGCCGTACGTTTTTGAGAGCCCCGATTCTCTTGCTGGCGGGACTTTTTCTGGGAGTTCTTTTTTTGCCGGAGCTCATTCGGCTGATGCCAAAGTCGCAACTGCGCAGGGGGACTGTTTCTAAATGCACGAGCGCGAATTATTGTAATACATCAACCAGCATCGGCTTTAAGCCCAAAGCAGTTATTTTTTACTGGACATCAGTAACCGCTCACGGTTTTACAATTGATTCCACCGGCGGATATGGTTTTGCGGCTTCAACGACTTCATCCGTACCGCAACAGCGCGCAGTTGCCGCCGTATTAGGCAATGATTCAGATGCTACCGCGGAAGGAGCGCGGTTGCGAACAGCAAGCAGTTCTATCATCATGGCCGTTGGAACAAATACGCATACTCTTGATGCATTTGCCAGCACCACCGCATTTACCTCAACCGGTTTTAACCTTGGCTGGGGAGGCGTCAATACTACCGGCTACATCGTGCAGTACTATGCCATCGGTGGTGAGGACATTACAGATACAGATGTGCAGACTTTTTGGGTGACAACCTCCGGCTCATCCCAAGCGACCTCAACACTTAGTTTTAAGCCCGATATGTTATTTTTTGCTTGGAATTTGACATCGGGTCTGGCCATAGATGCGGTCACGCAGAATATGGGAAGCATTGGCCTCGGTATGGCTTCAAGCTCCACCGCGCAGGCGTCAATGTTTGCCATGGTTGATGACGCCGATGGGGGAAACATAAGTAAGCGCTGGCAGCAGAGAACGCCCCTCAACCATCATTACCTTAACCGAGGCCAGTCCCGGAGTGAATGATTCAAACATTCAGCTATCAACCCTCGATGACAACGGCTTCACCATGACCGTAGTTGATAATCCGGCGGCAATTCTTGAAACATATTTTCTGGCGATTAAAGGCGGGCGGCATTCAGTCGGCGCTTTTGATGCGCCGTCTACCTGGGGCGATCAGGCGACCACCACACTTGGGTATCAGCCCAACGCGATTCTTTTTGCGGCGGCTTCTTCAACGGCATCGGGTTCGGTCTTTGGCGGCTCGGGTGCCACCAATTCCGGCGCTATGACGCTTGGTGTCGCATCATCAACGACTGCGCAAGGCATGACTTGGTTTCAGGGGTACAACGCAGACAGCACGACGAATGCTGGAATGCATTCAACCACGACCAAAGTGGTTGCGATGATGGAGGTCGCAAGCACCATTCGGGCGCATGCGGATCTTGCAAGTCTTAATATCACCGGCCGGACGCTCAACTGGAAAAAAGCCAGTTCATCGGCAACGCAGATATTTTACTGGGCGATTGGCAATCGGCCAGTCACGATGACTGTTTTGGGCAACGCCTATGATGATGAACAATCGGGAGACTTGGCGGCCTGCGATGATTCAACGGGCAACATTGCTGTTATTATCGGCACATCATCGCCCGGTAAGTTTACGACCAGCTGCGCCAACTCGGGCAATGCATTTACGGCAAGTATCACCGGAACAAACTTGGGAGACATTTCTGTTGATACTCCCATCATTGGCTATATTGACGGTGTTGGTTCAACCTACGGATCGCGGGTTGGAACTTATGCCAGTGGAATGACCAAAGTAACGGCTTTTACGATTCAGAAAGTTATATTTTGCGTTCGGACGTCACGGGGATTATTCCAGGCACTAATGTCCAATTTGCGCTATCTACTTCAGATTTGACTGTCGCAGGGACGACATCCCAACTGACTATCATACCGACAGGATCGGTCACAAGTGTCTATCAGCTTCGTGATAGTGATTTGTCTGGCGGCGGCCAGACAGGCGCCATAACTCCGGTAGAAACCCCAACGACAGGAGCTACAAACCAAGAGGGTGGGGGGAGTTAGTCCAGACGGCGGCGGAGGTTCGACAGGTGGTGGGACGAACCAGAGTGGGGGGCGGGTCGGTTTTTGCTCCATTGCGGCATTTCCATCTTGCTTCGCTCATCTATGCTTTGCGGGGGCTCATTAGCTCGCTTGGCTACGTCATTGGTTACTAGGATTGGGATATTTTGGCAACTCCCGCTTTTGACGAAGCGCGCGAATTTCGCTATCGTCGTTGCATGATTCAGAAAGCTGATGCAAAAAGACGAGTGTTTGTCGGCATGTCCGGAGGGGTGGATTCGTCGGTTGCGGCGGCACTTTTGAAGCGAGCTACACCAAATAATTTTTCAAAATTATTTGGTCGCCCGACCCCGGAGGGGTTTAGGGGGTATGATGTTGTCGGCGTCTTCATGAAAAATTGGGCCGACCCGAAATATCCTTGCCCATGGCGAGAAGATCGGAGAGACGCGATGAGAGTTGCCGCAGTTTTGGATATTCCATTTGAAACATGGGATTTTACCAAAGAATATCGTAAGCAAGTTGTGTCATATATGGTGCGTGAATACGCGGCAGGTCGGACGCCGAATCCTGATGTCATGTGCAATCGCGAAATTAAGTTTGGATTATTTTTGCAGAAAGCGCTGGAGCGCGGAGCAGATTTTGTGGCGACAGGACACTACGTTCAGAGACAAGAAACAAGAGACAAGAAACAAGGAACAGGTAAAAATCGCCATGTTGCTTGTCGCGTGTCGCTTGTCGCCGCCCGTGACACCAATAAGGACCAGTCCTATTTCTTGTGGACCTTGACTCAAAAACAACTGGCGCATGCGCTTTTTCCCATCGGCGATTACACAAAGCCCGCAGTGCGTGCGCTTGCTAAAAAATTCGGTTTGCCGACGGCAGAAAAACCCGACTCGCAGGGGATCTGTTTTATCGGCGAGATTGATCTTGGTGAATTTTTGCGTAATGAGCTGGGAACGCGGCGCGGAAAAGTTTTAACTACCGCCGGAAAAGTTGTCGGCGAACATGAGGGCGTGCAGTTTTATACCATCGGCCAGCGGCACGGCCTTGGGTTGGGCGGCGGCGTTCCGTTTTATGTAACAGAGAAGAACGCGGAGGCGAATACGTTGACCGTTGCCGAAGGGCCAAACGATGCGGGGCTATTTTCAAGAACACTCGACGCGCGCGACGTGAATTGGATTTCGGGGGCTCCTCGGTTTACTCTAGCGTGCGAAGCGCGCATTCGCTATCGCCAGCCGCTCCAGCCCTGCGAGGTATCGCAGATTCACGCGGATCGGACGCGGATTAGCGCGGATTATCAGCGGAAATCCGTGTTGAAATCAGCGGAAATCCGTGTTGAGTTTAAAAAAGAGCAGCGAGCGGTGACTCCGGGCCAATCGGTGGTATTCTATAAGAAGGGTGCGATGTTAGGCGGAGCGATCATCCAGTCCTGATTTTCCCTCGCGATAATTCCATGGATCATTGTACTCTGATACATTGATGTATTAGAGTATACAGTATTAGAGTTTATTTATGCCCCATCTTTCTCGCTACAAACTTTCGCCCGATCAGCTTGCGCATCTGTCGGAGCGGTTGGTAACAACAGTCCTACTTTTACCTAACCGCAATGGCCTGCGCTCGTTCTTGGCTGATCTTTTATCTCCCACCGAGCAGGCGATGATTGGAAAACGGCTGATGATCATGCTACTGCTCAAGAAAGAGTACTCCTTTGTGGATATCAGTAATCTCTTAAAGGTGAGTCAGGGGACAATTTCGTCCATGAGCGAGCGGCTCCAGCGAGGGAGTCGCGATCTTGAGCTTGTCCTTGATAAGTTGGAAAGGCGGGAAGATTTTGATAAGCTACTAACGCGACTGGGACATTCTTTCTCGAATGCAGTAAGTCGTTTGCCTAAAAAGAATGGCCCGCGCTGGCGTTTTTTCCATCAATGATTCTCCACTCCGATACATTGATGTATCGGAGTGGAGAGCGCGATGGTGAAGTGGCGGGAGTGCGCGGCGGCGGGGTGTTTGAAAGGGGTCGGTTTATTTTTTATAAATTCTATGGAAGCAAAAAAAATCCGGAAAAAGTTCTTAAAGTTTTTTGAGGAAAGGGGGCATGCGGTTGTCCCGTCTTCGTCGTTGATCCCCGATGACCCGTCGGTGCTTTTAACGACAGCGGGGATGCAGCAGTTTAAGCCATACTACACAGGAGAGGCCGATCCCATAAAAGATTTTGGATCGAAAAGTACCGTTTCAATCCAGAAATCATTCCGCACCTCGGATATTGATGCAGTCGGGGACGAAACGCATCTGACATTTTTTGAGATGCTAGGAAATTTTAGCTTTGGTGGCTATTTTAAGGAGGAGGCCATCACGTTAGCGCATGAGTTCATTACGAAAGAGATGGGACTCCCTATTTCGTACGTTACAATTTTTGAGGGGTCTGATTCTGTGCCAAAAGATGAGGAGTCCAGGCGAATTTGGCAATCGCTCGGCGTAAAGGACATTCGCGAAGAGGGCGTTGAAGATGTTTTTTGGGGGCCGACAGGTTCGTCTGGTCCCTGTGGCCCGACGACGGAGATTTATTGCAAAAACATGGCCGGGCAGGATGTCGAAATCTGGAATTGCGTTTTTAACCAGTTTTTCTTCCCCGGTTCACGCGAAGAGTTATTGCGCGGCGAGTCAGGGAAAAAGTTAGAGCCACTTGCAACTCCCGGCGTGGATACGGGTATGGGGCTGGAACGGCTTGCGATGATTTCGCAGGGCACAAAAAATATTTTTGAGACGGATTTATTCACTCCCACCGTGAGTCTTTTTGGAGTTAGTACGCCCGAGTGGTCAAAACGGATCATAGCAGACCATGCGCGCGGTATAGTCTTCTTAGTGGCGGATGGTGTTCATCCGAGCAATAAAAATCAGGGATATATTTTACGTCGCCTTATGCGACGTACGATCCCGCACCTGGAGGAACATCAATATTTTGAGGTAGCGCAACCGGGGCGACCACTTCCAGTAGATAAGTCTCTGGAAGATGTTGCTAATGTCGTTATTGATCAGTATGCCAAAGTTGACCAATATCATTTTCTTCTTGAAAGAAGAGAAGAAATTCTAGCCGTTATTCGTGAAGAGAGTTATAAGTTCGCCAAAATTTATGACAATGGCAAGAAGATTCTGGAAAAACTTATTGTTGGTGCACGGGGAAATAATACTTACAAATTGACAGGCAGGGACATATTTAGTCTTGTCAGTACTTATGGGTTTTCTATTGAATGGGTCAAAGATATCGCTAAGGTAGAAGCTATAGATCTGGACCTTTCCGGCTTTGAAATCGCGTTCCGGGAGCACCAAGACATTTCTCGCGCCGGAGTCGGAAAGAAATTCGGCGGGCATGGGCTTCTATTAGATACTGGGGAATTGAAAGCCGGGAGTGAGGAGGAGTTGAAAATTGTGACGCGGTTGCATACGGCGACGCATCTTTTGAACGCGGCACTTCATAAAGTTTTGGGAGAGACAGTTGAACAGCGCGGGTCGGATATTACGGCCGAGCGGACGCGGTTTGACTTTCTCTTCCCACGGAAGCTGACGAATGAAGAAATTCAGCAGGTTGAGGAACTTGTGAATCACGCCATTGAGAAGGACTTTCCGGTGGCATTTCAGGAATTGTCGTTGGAAGAGGCAAAAAAGTCCGGCGCTCTCTTCTTTTATAAAGGGCACTACCCGGAACGGGTTAAGGTCTATACTGTCGGCGACGACTTGGAAACATTTTCCAAAGAACTCTGCGGCGGCCCGCATGTTGCACACACTGGCGAGATCGGTCGTCTCAAAATCGTCAAGGAGGAATCATCTTCGGCGGGCGTCCGCCGGATTCGGGCGGTGGTTAGTTAGATTTCTCCCTAATCATCATTATTTAACTATTCCACCATCGTGCGAATTAGAGAATTGCCCTTGCTAACGCATACTCGTCTTGTAATAGTGCAGCTTTTTGTTTTTAGATTCGCCGACGCAGAGAGCGCGCGCTATACTGGTAATGGCGTATGTTTGCTTGGTTACAAAAAGAAATTCCGGCCTCGATAGCTGTTGATATAAGCCGATCGTCGGTTAAAATCGTCGCTTTCCGCTTCGACCCTCGCGCGAGCGAGATTTCCTATATTGATCATCAGAAAGTCTCTCTGCCAGCCCATGCCGATAAGCTGGATAATTTTATCCGAGCACTGGCGGCAGTCGAGGATTTTTTAGATGAGACGATTCGGCATCGCGAGATCGCGCTTAAAAGTGTCAGCATTTCGGTTCCCAATGCTATCTTGGCATCCGAGGTGCGCGAATTTCATTTTACCCGCCCGCATCCTACGGCGGGCATTACGGATAAAGAGTTGCGAGAAGTCTGGGTGCGGCTCTGCAGCCAAGCAGCGCCTACGCTCTTGCCCCAGGGTCTCTCTGAAAACTCCTATGAAATTTTTACTCCGGAGGCCGAGCGTATCACAATTGATGGCTATACTTTAACGGGGAATCTCTCCGGTATGGGAAAAGAGATTATGATTGCAACGCTGGTCAGTGCCTGGCCGGCGGAGTTTCATGCGGCCGCCGAAAAATTAAAAAATGTTTTTCCTAAGATACGTTTTCTTTTCATACCGGAGGTGGTGCTGATTCGCGACTATGTAGTGCTACGGCGGGGGCCGACGGTTTCGGGTGTGGCGCTTGATATCGGCGGCCGGGATACAACCATGTTGCTTTTTGATCACGGGGTCTTGGAAGATCTGTGGGTCTGTCCTTTTGGCGGCCAGGATGTGTCACATGCCGTAGCGAAAGAATTTTCAATCTCATTTGTTGACGCGGAGATGCTGAAGCGCCAGTGGGTGCGCGGAGTGCTTGACCAAAAAACAGCTGAAAAACTGGCGGCTGTTACCGAGCGGGTGGTTGATTTTTGGAAGCGGGAATGGGGTGGCTTGTTGGTCGCGCGCGCCGCAACTGCCGCGATACTGCCGCAAATCTATTTTATGGGGCGAGGAGCACTGCTCCCCAGGATCACTACGGCATTCTCTGATTCTGAATGGCTGGAAACTTTTTCGGCGGGTGTTGCAAGCGATGTGCAGATTCTCTTGCCCGGAGCAGAGGAAAAAGAGTTTTTCCCCGGCTGGCCGTTTGAAGACGCGGGGGATGCCGTGCTTTTTTCTTTGGTTTCGCGTATGATACGTTAAGATGGAGCGACAAGAAACAAGAGACAAGCAACATGGGATAACTTTACTAGAGACTTGTCTCCTGTCACTTGTGGCTTGTCACTGACACCATGCCCACTATTCCTATTTCAAATAAAAATACTCCGACTTCTGGAGAGAATCCCAAACGAAGCCGCTCCATTGCGGATATCGTCGCCCCGCGCACTGGCGCTACAAGACCACGCGAGGATCCTCCTATTCTAAAAAAAGTAGCTCCAAAGCCAGAGCCGATTCCGGTATCAGTCCCGGCGTCCGCGCCGGTTCTCGCGCCTCGCCCCGTGGCAGCGACTCCGATAAACCCCGTTAGAACAGGTGCTTGGCGCTCGACAGATGGGAGTAGCACACCCACGTCGGCTATTTCTAACGACGACAGGAATCAGTGGCGTTCTAACGGGGTAAAAAAATCGGCACTTCCGCCCGAAGAATCAAAGGAAATTGAGCGGATTGATCGGTCAGTGGCGGAGTTTTTTGTCAAAAAGCCCGCCCCGGCCGCATCCCCCGCAACCCAACGGCTAGAAGAGCCGCTTTCAGTCCGTTCGTGGAAGCCCGAACGGACTAGGATTCCTCTCCGGGTGTGGCTTTGGGGAGGTGGAGGATTGGGAGCGCTTGCCGCAGTCATAATTCTGCTTTCGACAATTTTTGCGCGGGTGTTAATTAATATCCGCCCATTCACCGAGACCCTGACGCTCCCGCCGGTTGCTCTCCGAGTATCGCCATCAGCACAGTCAATTGATGCGAGCCAGGGCGTGATCCCGGGGGAGTATATTGAGTTTTCTGATCAGAAGCAATTTCAGGGAGCGGCCACGGGAAAGCAATTTGTGAATTCCAAAGCTCGCGGAGTGGTTACCATTTCAAACGCTTATAGTTCCCAGCCGCAGGTACTAGTTGCCAACACGCGTTTTGTGACGACGGACGGAAAAGTATTTCGGCTTGAAAAAAGCGTGACTGTCCCTGGAGCAAAAGTGGACAATGGAAATATCACTCCCAATACAATTACAGCGACCATTGTTGCTTCTGCCGCGGGAGATCAATACAATATCGGCCCGTCTGACTTTGTCATTCCCGGTTTCCAAGGGACGCCGAAATATAAAACCTTCACGGCCAAATCAGACGCGGCATTTACCGGCGGGCTCGTGGGCGAAGCGGTTGTGGCAACCGACGCCGATATTAAGAAAGCGGTTGAGTCTGCCACTGCAGATATGTTCAACTCCTTGCGCGACAGTTTAAATAACAAAATCCCGCCTGGGTTTAATGTAGTTGACGGCGCGAGGCAAGTGGCGATTACCAACGTCGATGCGCCGCCGGCAAAATTTCCGGGCGCCACTTTTCAGGTGACAGTGTCGGGCAAGGTGCAGGCGATTGCATTCCGACCGCCGGATGAGGGCAATTTGATTGCCGCGCTTTTTTCTACCACCACTCCGCGGGTTTTCATTCCGGCCAAAAGTTCAGTGGATCATCGCTCGGTGGCGCTGGATATCGCCAAAAAGCAGTTATCCTTTGTCGTGGCAGGCAGCATTGCTCTCGGGACGCGGCTTGATTCGGATGCGCTTGCCGCAGCGCTCGCGGGAAAATCTGCGGACGATATCACTAGTATCATACGAGGTGCGCCGGGCATTGAGGCCTTTAAAATGAAGTTTTTCCCTTTTTGGCTCTGGCGCGCGCCCAGCGATCAAACCAAGGTTAAGATTACCATTGAACCGTTTCCGGGGGCCTAGCTATATTTGACGCCAGCCAAGGGGTTTGCTACTATACCCCCATTCCTTTAGTGAGCATAAATGGCCGGTGATAAAATACTAAAAGAGGGGGTTGTGACCGAGGCGTTGCCTTCCACTCTCTTCCGAGTAACTTTAGATGATGGGCAAGCGATCCTTGCCCATTTAGGCGGAAAGATGCGTGTCCATCATATCCGCGTGTTGCCGGGGGACCGGGTGCGCATTGAATTTTCGCCGTATGATGCGACTAAAGGGAGGATCGTATTACGGATGAAGTAGTTGCTCGCATCCTTTACTGCGACACGGGTAAAAATTCCCAGCGGAATTTTGCCCTCACGCTCGCTTTGCTGTCTCCGCCTCTGGGCGGAGAACCATGCCAGCAAGGCTCCGCGATGGTCGCAGGCAAAGCATGCTTCACTTAAGAGTTTTCTTAAGGTAGCGCCTTGCGCTTTTAGAAAAAATTGTAGATATGAAAGTTCGCGCATCGGTTAAAAAGATTTGCAGTAAGTGTAAGACGACCCGACGGAGGGGCCGGATTTTTGTTCTCTGCGCGAATCCGAAGCATAAGCAAAGACAAGGCTAGAGACATGAGACAAGAAACAAGCAACAAGTTCACAAACTATTTTTCAGTGCATTTGGCTTGTCGCTTGTCGCTTGCTGCTTGTCGCTAAACGTATGCGTATTGCAGGTATCCCCATTCCGGATAAAAAGCGCATCGTAGTTGCTTTGACCTACGTTTTTGGGGTAGGATTGACTGCCTCGCAGAAAATTTTGGCTGGCGCAAAAGTTGACCCCAATAAGCGTTCAGAAACCTTGACGCAGGATGAGATCAATCGCATCCGCGAGATTTTGGAAAAGAATTACCGCATTGAAGGAGATTTGCGCCGCGAGATCATGATGAATGTGAAACGGCTGAAAGACATCGGGACTTTCCGGGGTTTGCGTCATATGCGGGGGTTGCCGGTGCGCGGCCAGCGCACAAAGACCAATTCCCGTACCCGCCGCGGAAATGTTAGAAAAACTATGGGGTCAGGCAGAAAGACAGCGGCAAGTCCGACATAAAAACGTAAAAATTTAGAATGTAAATCTCAAAAATAAAAATGACAATTCAAAATGAAAAAATGAATAAAAATCACGAAGCGCAACGCGCAACCGTAATTTTGCATTTTGATATTTAAATTTTTAATTTGAGCATCAGCGAATATGGGCAAGAAACGTGTTGCAGGAAAAGGGGGTGAAGAAGTGCTCGCCGAGCGCGAGGCTTTGGAATCCAAAGTATCGCGGATGAAGCAGGAAAGCACCGCGGGCGGACGGCATATTGTGCGGGGTGTGGCGCATGTGCAGGCAACGTACAATAATACGATGATTTCAATCAGTGATGACCGTGGTAATGTTCTGGCTTGGTCTTCTGCGGGAGCGCTTGGTTTTCGCGGAGCGAAAAAGGCGACACCATTTGCTGCGGCCCGCGTTGCCGAAACAGTCGTAGAAAAGGTCAAAAAGGCGGGGCTGGAGGATGTCGCGGTCTTAGTTAAAGGCATCGGCTCGGGGCGCGATTCGGCAGTTCGCGCATTAGCAAACCACGGTTTGAATATCATGATGATTAAAGACATTACGCCGATCCCGCATAACGGCCCGCGGCCGAAAAAAGTTAGGCGGGTCTAGAAAATGCAAAATGTAAATATCCCTGGCCGTCCGCTACCAGCAGACAGCGGGCTAGGCAAAGATCAAAATGACAATGCAAAATATAAAATTAGCCGTGAATATAGACTCATCCTGCCGAGATACCATAATTTTGCATTTTGCCTATAGCCTGTTGGCTTGGCCGATTAAGGATTTTTAAACTTTACATTTTTAGACCATGTCCAGATTAAAATCAAAATGTAAAATTTGCCGACGTTATGGAGAGCGCATGCTTATGAAAGGCGAGCGCTGTCTTGGCGCGAAATGCGGAGCTATCCGGCGCGGCACGCCGCCCGGCATGCATGGCAAAAAACGCCGCCGCCAAGGATCGGAATTTGCCACCGAACTGAAAGAAAAGCAGAAACTGCGCTATACCTACGGCTTGACCAATTCTGGTCTTGGAAAAGTCTTTAGCGAAGCCGCCAGAATGCCGGGAAAAACAACCGAGGCGTTGATGCAGATACTCGAGCGGCGGCTGGATAACGTCGTTTATCGGGCGGGGTTTGCGGTGTCTCGGGGGATTGCGCGCCATATGGTGTCGCACGGGCATATACTGGTAAATGGAAAGCGCGTGACGATCCCTTCGTATCGCGTGCGGCCTAGCCAGATCTTGTCCATCCACGAAAAATCACAGGAGTCCCCGCTTTTTGGTGATCTCGCCATACGGCTCAAAAAATATACGCCGCCCGCGTGGATCGAGTTAAACCCCGCTGACAAAAAGGCAACAATTCGCTCCATCCCCAAGGAGAATGAATTGTTGCCTTTTTGTCAGTTGCGTTTAGTCGTTGAGTATTATTCAAAATAGCTATTATTTTTTAAAGTATACGCTGCTTATCAGCGCCGCGGACTGCCACAAAACGTTTGCCGCGCGAAATAAGAAAGCGACCATATGATTCCATTACCAGAAGAACCAAAGGTCATTCAGGAAGAGGAGAATCGCGGTATTTATGAGATTGAGAATCTCTATCCGGGATACGGGCTCACGATTGGGAATAGCTTGAGGAGAATTTTGCTCTCGTCTCTTGAGGGCGCGGCTGTTACATCCGTTAAAATTGAGGGAGTGGGGCATGAGTTTACAACTATCAATGGTGTTCTGGAAGACATTGTTGAAATTATTCTCAACTTGAAAAAACTGCGTTTTCGCATGTATGGCGAGGGGCCTTTTATGGCCGCGTTGTCCGTCAAAGGCGAGCGCGATGTGAAGGCGAAAGATTTGAAAGTGCCGTCGCAACTTGAAGTTGTCTCGCCCGATCAGCACATTGCAACAACGACCGACAAAAAGGCGACACTGGAGATGGAGCTTGAAGTCTCGCGGGGTCTTGGGTATCAGCCGGTTGAGCAGAGATCAAAGGATAAGGTTGAGATCGGTGTGATTGCCCTGGACGCGGCTTTTTCACCGGTGCGGCATGTAAATTACGAAGTCGAAAATATGCGCGTCGGAGATCGCACCGATTACAATCGCCTGCGCCTGCATATTTCAACCGACGGCAGTATCACACCTCGCGAATCGTTGGACGAAGCGGTCAAAATTTTGATTGAGCAATTTAAGGCAATTCAGCTTCCGGCAAAAGAGCGCGGTGATTTTGGCGCAATACCGGAGGGAACCAGTGAGGCAAGTGGGGCGAAGGCAGGCGATCCTCTCAAGATAAAAATCGGAGATACATCCCTTTCGACGCGGACCGCGAGCGCTCTAACCGATGGCGGGATAAAGACTGTGGGGGCTCTTACCAAGAAAAAGGAGGTGAAATTGCGCGATCTTGAAGACATGGGCGATAAGGGTATTGAGGAGATCAAAGAGATGCTGGCAGGATATGGACTCAAATTAAAAAGTTAAAAATCCCTGGCCGCCTGCTATCGGCAGACAGCGGGCTAGGCAAAAGTCAAAATGACAATGCAAAATGTAAAATCAGCTATTGATAAGAAATTATCCCGCAGGGATACCTTCACTTTCCATTTTGATATTTCAATTTTGCTTTTGCAATTATGAAGCATCGACGGGAAGGAAGAAAATTCGGTAGAACCACTGACAGGCGCCGGGCATTCATCAAAAGCTTGGTTGTTGCCTTGGCGACTCGCCATCGAATCAATACCACCGAAGCTCGCGCCAAGGAGCTTCGCCCTTTAATGGAGAAGTTGATTACCAAGGCAAAATCTGCTATGAATGCGGAGGCGCCGCGCGCGCTGGCTCTCCGGCGGCAGATTATCTCGGTAACATCTCCCAAGGTAGCTAAAATGCTGATTGAGAAAGTTGCGCCGAAATATAAGGATCGGAACGGCGGCTACATAAGAATCGTAAAAACAGGTGTGCGAAGGTCGGATGGGGCACAGCTTGCCCTTATTGAATTCATCTAATAGAGACATGAGACAAGAGACAAGCAACAAGTTCATGAACTATTTTTCAGTGCATTTACCTTGTCACTTGTGCCTTGTCGCTTGTCGCTAAATACATGAACGAAGTTCAAATAGATGCATCTGGAAGAATACTGGGGCGGCTTGCGACTGTAGTCGCAAAGTTGTTGATGGGCAAAGGCGACGCGGCCTTTGATTATTCAAAACCCGGGAATATGCGGGTTGTCGTTTCGCATACGGACAAGCTCCGCGTCACGGGCAAAAAGCCCCTGCAGAAACTCTATCGGCGTCATTCGGGATTCCATGGAGGGTTGAAAGAAACACGCTATCAGGATCTTTTCGCTAAAGATTCGCGCCGGGTTTTACAAGCTGCAGTGTCGGGCATGCTCCCCAAGAATAAATTGCGTGTTGTGCGTCTAAAACAGCTTGTGATGTATAAAGATGGGGTAAAATAAGTTTATGGCGGTAAAGAAAAAAGAGGAAAAAATCGAAAAGCCAAAGACGCCGAGAGTGAAAAAGGCGGTAAAACCCACCCCTGAAGTTGTGGAGCATTCGGTTGTGGCTCACGTTATTGAGGTTGTAGAGAAGGAAATTCCTGCCGAATTTTCTTTTGATATTCCAAAGACCGATCGCTACTTTGAAGCAGTGGGTAGGAGAAAAACCGCGGTTGCTCGGGTGCGGCTTTATACTAAAGGCGATATGACGACTTTGGTGAATGAGCGCGCCTATGAGGAGTACTTTCCCACGATGGAATTGCAGCGAATTGTGGAAGACCCTTTGAAAAAGATGAAGTCGGAAGGCAGATTCCGCATTTCAATCAGAGTCAAGGGCGGGGGAGTGCATGCCCAAGCCGAAGCCGCGCGTCTTGGTATCTCGCGGGCTCTGACGGTTTTTAATCCTGAATTTAGAAAAAGATTAAAGCGCGCTGGATTTCTGACGCGCGACGCCCGCGCCGTTGAGCGCAAGAAGTTTGGACTGAAGAAAGCAAGACGCGCTCCTCAATGGCAAAAACGATAACTGCGTTATCGTTTTTGCCTTTGCACCCGTCTGTAGCTTTGGCGAAGGATTAGGGTGGCAAAAACGATAGCTTGAACCTCTTTCCGAAAACGTCTGATTTCCCTACCGTGGAAATCAGACTCGCCAACCTCCTCGCTCGTCCCGATTGCGATCGGGACACCATGGTCGCTCGTCGGTCGAGCGTTTCAGGCAAGAGGTCCTTCGCTATGGAGCAAAGGTACCCCAAAACCGGCATCGAGCCGGTTTTGGGTTGGGTAAGTCCATATTTCTGCTTCCTCTACGGTCGTATGGTTAACGACTTGTTGACAAGTTAGTTTTTTTAGAATATACTAAACTTGTAAACAATATGGACGTCAGATCTATTATTTTAAAAAAGCTGAATGAACGTGGAGAGGTAACTACGGCTGAAGTTACAAAGGAGGCCGGTTTTTCTCGTGTGTACGTAAATAAATTCCTTAACGAACTAAAGGACGAAGGCAAGATTGTTCTTATAGGAAGGACGAATCGTGCGAAGTACGTTTTAGCTAATAAAGACATTGTAGCCAAGGCGAAGCATGAGATCTTGGGCATTCATAGATTTCTTCAAAATATAGACCTTTCGGAAGACGTAGTTTTGGACGAAATTAAGCGAGATACGGGAGTATTTATTGACCTAAGCCAGAATGTTAACCAAATCGTCAGTTACGCTTTTACAGAAATTCTAAATAATGCTATCGAGCATTCTAAATCTAGCGAAATCGAGGTTGTTTTGCGACGCGACGAATCTATGATTCGTTTTGACATCATAGATCGAGGTATTGGAATTTACAATAATCTGATGCAAACACGAGGCTTGAAAGGCGAACTTGAAGCGATCCAGGATCTTTTGAAAGGAAAACAAACGACTGCTCCGGAGGCTCACACCGGAGAAGGAATTTTCTTTACTTCAAAAGTTTCTGACACAATGACTATCCAGAGCTCGAATAAAAAACTTATCTTTAACAACATTATTGAAGATATTTTTATTAGGGACGTTAAGAACTTTAAGGGAACTAAAGTAACTTTTTCTATTGCGTCCGACTCGCGAAAAGTCCTTGAGGATATATTCAAGAAGTATACCGGAGACTCTTATGAGTTCAGTAAAACGAGCGTTGCAGTTAGACTCTACAAAATGGGGACTTTATATATTTCACGCTCGCAAGCGAAACGTATTATGACAGGGTTGGAAAAGTTCAGAACTATCTCTTTAGACTTCAAACATATAAAAATGGTTGGTCAGGCTTTCGCGGATGAAATTTTCAGAATCTGGAAGAGTCATCATCCTGATATTGAAATTCGTACAGCTAACACCAACGAGAATATAGACTTTATGATTAAAAGGGCAATGCCTAAACCAGAGGAGCATATTGGTGATCGGCCGCAGTTATTTAAGTAGTTTTAAAACCGCAGAAGCGCTAGGCGGGCGTTTGGATGGGGGCACTCAAAAACCTCGGCACTGCCGAGGTTTTTGGTAGTTCGCTGGCTCTTGCTATTTTGTTCGTTTTGGTATACCGTGGGGGCGTTCTTCGAGTCTTGAGACTCTCCAGTATTCAGAAGAGCGCAATGGCGTGCTCTGTTTTAGATCCTAAACAAGGGAGAAGGAGCCATGAACAAATTGTCGAGAGGAACGTGCCGCTTCGTTTTCAAGGTGCGATTCAAGGATCAGGAGAGTCTCGATGTCTACAAGCGTACTTGGCGCGAGAGCTCACAGATCATCCATGATGAGTCGGCGGGTGCGCAAGGTACGAGGCTTCATGAGGTCTTTGGCGAGCCGTTCACGGTTCTCGCTATCGCTGAGTGGCGATCGAAGGAAGACCGTGATCGCGCCATAGCGGCGCTTCAGCTGGAGTATGATGAAAACCATCCCGTATTCTCAAGTGGCGGCGGTAAGTTCATCCCTATCGCGCACGCCATTGAGATCGACGAGGTTTGGCCGATGAGAACTGGGAGGTGAGAGATGAAATACAACGTCGCGCGGCTTCAGGAGTTTTTTCTCGAGATGGCGGCGGAAACCTACGCGAGCGGTGAGAAAGCTGCTCGCACACCTGGCCGTTCATGGGAGCGAACCTTCGAGCGAAGCCGAGGAGAGTTGACCTACATTGACCGTTTCATCGTCAACGGTGAATACAGCGGAGGCGAGACGCGCATCATCGAGGCGGACGCACCTGTCTGGATGATGCACTACGGCGGTAAGTGCAAGAACGACGATTCCGAACTTCTCGCCTTCCTCAAGGATGTTCTCTCGGAAACCTACCGCAGGGGCAAGTTCTACGGTGGGCGTGGTATCGACCAGGTGGCAACCCAAATTCGCGGCAGCAGACACTGGTATGGGAATCAGTATGAAGGCGGTTTCCAGAAGTGCGCTGGCTATGAGTACATCGCAACAGTTGAGAACGCCGACATCAAGAAGGTTTTTTGGCACAAGTATCACTGCTTGCTCCTTGGTGATCCGGAATAGCGGCCAGCTGGCTTCAGCGCCGGTCTCGTGTGTAGTAATTGCATGCGGGACCGGCGGTTTTCTTTTGTTTTATTTTTTTATTCCCACTATCTTACGCTATAGCGTAAGATAGTGGGAGGTCACTCTTGCATAAGTGCAGGTGCATTTCCTTGCAGGAATTTTGCATACTGGTAGAGTTTCAGTATGAGTGTACAAAAGCAGCATATTATTTTTGGCATCCTCATTGGTATCATCATTGTGAGCGCCTGGTGGTATTTTCACCGTGGCTACAATTATATTGATAAGCCGCGGGGCGGGGAGAATATTATCGCTTTTGGCGATAGCTTGACTGAAGGCACGGGGGCTTCGGCGGGGAATGATTATGTTTCGGTTTTGGCGCGACGGATTGGGCAGCCGATTATTAATGCAGGAGTGGCGGGAGATACGACTGAATCGGCGATGGAGAGATTTCAGGCCGATGTTCTGGATAAAAACCCACGGATTGTTATTTTGGAATTGGGCGGCAATGATGGTCTGCAAAAGCGGCCGATTGATGAAGTTTTTAGTCGGCTTGGATTAATGATCCAGAAGATTCATGGCATTGGTTCTGCGGTTCTGTTAATCGGTATCGAGCCGGAATTTTTCGTGCAGGAATATAATTCTCGTTTTCAAAAATTAGCCGAAAAAGAGAAGGCCTCTTTTGTCTCGAATATTTTGAAGGGGCTCGTTGGCCATGGCGAATTAATGTCAGATTCAATTCATCCAAACGATAAAGGAAATGCCATCATGGCTGACCGCATTGAGCCGGTGCTTCGAAAGATGTTGCAATAGCAATCGTGCAGAGTAAAATTAAGTGGACATGAAATTAAAAATAGGAACCAAGGCGCCAGAATTTAAATTACAAGATCAGGACGGCCGAGAGCACGCGCTAAAAGATTACCGCGGCAAATGGGTGCTTTTGTATTTTTATCCCAAGGATGACACGCCAGGGTGTACCAAAGAGGCCTGCGCCATTCGTGATGAGTGGGCGCGGTTTAAGAAGATGGGACTGGTGGCGCTTGGCGTCAGTACGGACTCGGTTAAGTCGCACAAAAAGTTTGCCGCAAAGTATGAACTGCCGTTTACAATTTTAGCCGATCAAGATAAAAAAGTGGTGAATATCTACGGCGTCTGGGCGAAGAAAAAATTCATGGGCCGCGAGTATATGGGAACACTCCGCACTTCGTTTCTGATTAACTTTCAAGGTAAAATTTCCAAGATCTACGAAAAAGTGAACCCCGAACTTCACGCTGATATGATCTTGGTAGATTTAGCAAAACTTATGAAATGATTACATTCTCATACTCTAGAATATAAGAGTGGCGACGAAACTGGCGTGTTGATTTAACTGTTATAGAATGGAAGTGGTGTTCGTGTAAAGCAACTCCCGGTGATGTCATAAGAAAGGAGGCGCTATGGAGCCGAGTAACATTTGGCCGGATCGGTTGTCGGAAGAAGATTGCGAGGCGATGATCTGCCGTCTTAACCAGCGCTATCAGCGCTGGGATGATCCATGTATCAGCGCTTACGAACTCGCGGCCTGGGCTCACGTTAAGCCGCATGCGGCCGCCGACCTGCTTTGCGAGTTCGCCTCGCATGGTCTCTTGGTTCTTTCCTGCCTCGACCAGTACGGCTTTATGGTGTTTCGGGTCGAGAGAGGTTTCAGAATCACGGGGCCTATAACCGCAGTCGAACCGAGAGCGCTACCTTAAAACAGCCGCCATGATGTCCATGGCGGCTGAAGTATTTTACCCCGTTAGAACACCACCGATCCCTGTCGGTGGTACAGACAGAGATAACCAGGGGTATGCCCACGTTGGCTGGTCGTGAAGCGCCAGTTCTAACGGGGTTTATTCTCAATCGCAGGCGCCTCTATTTGATCGTTGCCATCCGGACTGTTTTTCCGTCAGTGAAGTAGAAACTATTGGGGTCGTCGGGAACTTCTGCGATCAGGTACCGGCCAGCTTCCAATGAAATAGTGTTGGCGCCAAAGCGCGAATCAGTCTCGGTGATAAAAATGCCGTTTTTGGTTGTGAAAACCGCGTGTGAATATTTTTTGTTAAACCAGATAAAGTTATCGATTGGGGTCACGGCGTCAATAACATTTTTGGTCGCGCCGCGTTTTTGGAAAGGTTGCCGTTTTTCATCTTCCAAAAATAGGAGGCGCAACTCGCCCCCAGTCGTATATGCGAGCGCTGTGTCATCGGGTGAGAAGATGGCGGTGGTCACATTTCCTTCAATGGGAATCAGGGTGTTAGTGTTTATATCTTCAAGATAAAGTCCCCCCGCACTGTCAAGGATCGTGATTTGATTATTGTTGTTTTCTGAAACGTGAAAGGGCTTGTCGCCAATGAAGAATCCCGGCCGGCCGAGTGTCTCAACGTTTTTTCCTGCGAGATCCGAGGCAGTGAGAAAGCCGCTCTTGGTAATATAGACAACCTTGTCTTGCAGGGGCTTAAAATCGTAGATACTTGCGAGAATCAATGTTGTGTTGGTTGCCGATTGTGTCCACAAGAAAACATTGTCTCCGTCGAAAAGATAGAATTCGGCGTCATTTTGCGGATTGACTTCAACACGGCGGATTCTTGCGCCTTTGAGTATAGATATCTTTACGCTTGTATCAAGAGTTGATGTGGCGCTGACGGAGAAACTGGTCTGGGCGGTGATGAGCGGCTTCAGGCCGCCGTTGGGGAGAGAGATCAGGTCCCAGCGGTCAACGTCTTTGAGCCGGCGGTAGAGAAGCAGAGAATTGCCGTTTCCTGTCCAGCCAGCCGAGAGGAGCTCATTCTGCCCGAAGATAAGCGGAGACAAAAGATCGCGGCCGTTGGCCGAGCTTATGACGCGTAGCACAGTGCGTTGATCGTCGTTTACTTCAAACAAGAGTGCGTTCCCGCTTTGGTTTGGCTGCAGGAGTTTTGGGATTGGATTTGCTTTGAGAGTTATGGGTGCGGCAGTAATCGTGGTTGTCGGAAGTTCGTTCGGGACCAAAAGAACAGCAGGGAACTCTTGGATGACCTGCTCGTCTATTTGTATAGACTTGCGCCAGCGAGAAAATCCATCCTTGGCAACTTCAACGCCAATCAGGCCAGGGCGCAGGTTATTGACTAAAACTCCGCGCGAGAGGAAACTGGTTTGAGAAACCAGCTTGCCATCAATAAACACTGATATTCCCGTCTGGCTGGTTTTAACAAAGAAGCCGCCGGTTGGGGCCAGGCGCCAGCCGACAATATCCGGCACAAAACCTATGGAATAGAGAATAACAAAAGGTGTTATTCCGACGAAAAGGAACAGGAATGTATAGAAAATAATGCGGCGGGTCGCGCGTTTCATACAAGATGTACCATAGCGAGAAAATACTTCTTTTACCAGCCCCGCACTAATCTTTTTGCGACATCGCGATTTACCCCGTTAGAACGCCGCCGACTCCTGTCGGCGGTATAGAGAGTGAGCTGATGGGAGTGCAATGCTCCCATCAGCCGGTCGCGAAGCGCCTGTGCTTACGGGGTTTACGATGATGTGAGCCGCTAGACGGCTTCGCCTTGCATTCTTAATTAAACGAAGCGGCATGGAGAGACGCTATAGGCCATAAGTAACTGTTACCCTAATCTATCCGACGGCCGCACGGTTCCGTGATGCTTTGGCTAATTCATATATCTTCTTCTTGAGCGTAGCAACCTTTTTTAGAAGGAGCAACGGATTCA
>Ga0209542_10004903_pt1 | contig 27168 bp, 25 predicted proteins | sample RifCSPhighO2_01_FD_184028 | JGI IMG/M metagenome (GOLD analysis project Ga0209542, IMG submission 184028) | Soil microbial communities from Rifle, Colorado - Rifle CSP2_plank highO2_0.1 (SPAdes) (version 2) | ecosystem: Environmental > Terrestrial > Deep subsurface > Rock core/Sediment ...
CGAACCCATAATACCTGCCCGCAGTGCTACCCGCCAGCAACTGCGTAGCTGTGGGCGGGTTGCCGGCGGGCGAATGCTTCGTACGGACTTATACCAACTCAGATTCACCCTGTGAAATTGATAAATATTTCACGGGGTAAATGCGCCTGCCTGCCGCCTGCCTGCCGGTAGGCAGGGTAGGCAGGAATGCCGCGAATGATAGGGAAAGGAAAGTTATAATGCAGCCCATACAAAGTTATTTATGGAGAATCATTTTTTTAAACTGCCAGCCGCGGTCTTTATAGTTTTTAAAAATGCCAAAAGAAGCGCAGGCGGGCGAAAGCAAAACGATGTCGCCAGCCGCGGCTGTTTTTTTTGCCTGTTCAACCGCTCGCGCCATATTACTGGCGAAAAAAATATTTTGGTATTTTATTTTTTTTAACGATAGAGTCATTTTTTTTGTGCCCTCACCCGGCAGTAGTATTAAAGATTTTACCGATTGTTTTATTGTTTCGGCTAAAGCTGAAAAATCATAGCCTTTATCTGATCCGCCAGCAATTAAAATAATTGAATTGGAGCGAAAAGCAGTGATAGCGGTTATAGCCGTGTCTGGATTAGTGGCGCAACTATCATTAAAATAACGAATGTTATTTTTAGCAGTTACATATTCCAGCCGGTGTTCCAGGCCCTTAAATTTTTTAACGCTTTGTCCAATAATTTTTTGGTTAACGCCAGCCGCCTGCGCCGCTAGTATTGCCGCGGCGATGTTGCGCTTATTATGTTCGCCGATGAGTTTGGTCGGCAGGTTTGATTTGGCAAAGTAAATGACTTTGCTTTTGGCGCCGGACAGGGCGACCATTTCTTGCAGCGGGTCTCCGGCGATTAAAACGTCGCGCGCGCTTTGATGGGAAAAAATATTGGCTTTGGCGTTCCAGTAGGTTACCACATTTTTATGGTAGTTAGGGTTAAGCGGGTCGGCGGCCGCCAAGTGGTCGGGAAAAAAGTTGGTGAATACGGCAATCTGCGGGGAGCAATCAAGGTCTTCCAGCTGAAAACTGGATAATTCCAGCACTACCCAGTCGCCCGGCTTGATTTTATCCATAAAAGAAAACATCGGCGTGCCGATATTGCCGCCGAAATACACCCCCACGCCTCGCGAGGCGTGGGGGTAAACGCATTTTTTAGCGGCCTTAAGGATAGCATAAATTAAGCTCGCGGTTGTGCCTTTGCCTTTGGTGCCGGTAACGCCGACGATGTTTTTCGTCGGGCAAAGGTCAAAAAAAAGCTTTGTCGCGCTGGATACGGCTACCCCCTTAATCATGGCTTTAATAATATTTTTGGTAAACAAGGGGTAGCCGGCGATGCGGAAGATTATGTCGTATTCATCCAAATTTTTATCGTAATTTTTTCCTAATCGCCACCTCACCCCGTGCCCTCTCCTTACTAAGGAGAGGGAGCCGAAGGCGGGTGAGGTTATGTTTTGGCGCGCGTCGCAAACGGTTATGTCGGCTTTAATTTTGTGTTTTAACAAAAATTTAAGCAAGGCCTGGTTTTCTATGCCCAGGCCCAAAAGGCAGAGTTTTTTGTCGTTTAAGAATTTTAAGGTCATTGAATGCGTGCCTTACGAAATTTTGTTGCAATTATTCATTTTCCGTATCTAATTTTTTTATAAAGATTGTCAAAAATTGCTATTATCTCTTCATCCTCACTTACATTTTTTAGACAGTCGTCTAAATCTTCATACTGAATAGCAAAGAATTCTTTAAATAACTTTTCGCCGCGGTAAATATGCGTTTCTTCCGGGACATAAATATTTCCTTTCATTATTTTACGATTCAAATAGTACAAAATCGGCTTTAACTGTTTTACATCCTTGATATTTAAAGTTTTTACTAAACCAGCATAAGTTTTTAAAAATTTTCTGTTTATATCCACAAACTTGCCGGTGTCGTGATTATCGTCATACTTAACTTCTAAATAATACATCACATTAGTTTTTTTATCTTTAAATAAAACATCAATGTCATGTTTTTTTATGTTTGAGCTGTCGTTTGATTTTTGAGCGACAACGATCTTGCTTAAGAATGCTTCAAATTGTTTAGAGAGTTGCTTATCAGTATTCACTTGTCGTTCAGTGATAAATTGATCTATCAAAGAATCCGTTTTCGCCGATAAAGAAAGTGGTATGTTTTTCCTACCTGATAAAGCGGTTATAATTTCCAATCCTTTTTCTCTTTCGACAATGGTATGTATTAACACTTCAATAAAATTTCCAAATTGGATATTTAGGGATTGCAAAAGACCGCCCAAGATTCTATATTTCATAGGCACAAAATGCGTCTTTACTTCATGTTTGCTAACAATTTTTTTAATTTTTTTATCAGAAATTGTGTTATTAATAAGTTTAAGCACAGATTCTTTAATTAACGCCTTAATTTTTTGATCACTCATAAGTTATAAAGTTAGTTTTTAAATAATGGGGTTTGAAAATTTTTATTAAATCTTTTTAATGCCCAATCAATATAAAATTCCTCTTTTTCAATCATTGTGAATTTTCTTTGATGTCTATAAGCAGCCACAGCGGTGGTACAGGTGCCAGCAAATGGATCAAACACTAAATCACTTTCCTTTGTTGACGCCAAAATAACTCTTTCTAATAATGGCAAGGGTTTTTGTGTGGAATGAATTTTTTGGCCATTATTGTCTCTCAATCTTTCACTGCCGTTACAAATGCCAAAGTACCAGTCATTTCTCATTTGTTTGTTTCTGTTATATTTTTTCATCTCCTCATAATTAAAAGTATAATTTTTGACCTTCTTATCTTTCACGGCCCAAATTAAAGTTTCAGTTGCGTTAGTAAATCGAACGCCTTTAAAATTTGGCATAGGATTTGATTTTATCCAGTGCACATCATTTAGTATCCAGAAACCCAAATCTTGCATTATATTACCGACTCTGAAAATATTATGATAGGATCCGATAACCCATATTGTAGCATTTTTTTTCATTAATCTTTTTACTTCCATTAACCATTTTTTTGTGAATTTGTCATAGGCATCAAAACTGTCAAATTGATCCCATGCGTCATCAACTGCATCGACTTTAGTTTTGTTTGGCCGGTATAACTCATTTTGTAGTTGCATGTTATATGGTGGATCAGCAAACACCATATCAAAAATTTCATCTTTGATTTTTTTCATTTCCACAAAACAGTCACCAACAATTATGCTGTTTGCAATATCTGTTTTGCCATTAAATTTTTTTATTTTTTTTATATTCATTTTTTTACTTTATAACTTTTAACTTTTTACCTCTTCCATTTCTTCCCAATTATTGCCGACTTCTACCTCGGCGATAATCGGCACTTTTAACTTTATCACATTGTCCATATCCTCTTTAACGATGTCAGCGACTTTTTTAATCAAATCGTTTTTAACTTCAATCACCAATTCATCGTGCACTTGAAGTAATACTTTAGCATCTTCTCCGAACTTAGCAAGGGCGTTATGCACGTTAATCATCGCGATTTTCATAATGTCCGCGGCCGTGCCCTGGAGCGGCGTATTAATCGCCGTGCGCTCGGCGGCTTTGCGGATTTGCAAGGTTGAGGAGTTGATTTCGGGGATTTGGCGGATGCGGCCAAAGAGCGTTTCGGCGCGGCCGGTGATTGCCGCGTCTTTAACGAATTTATCAATCATTTTTTTAACGCCGGTGTAAGTTTTAAAATATTTATCAATGAATTCTTTGGCTTTATATTGCGGAATGTCCGCCGTCTGCGACAAACCAAAAGCGCCTTGGCCGTAGATGATGCCGAAATTAATCGCTTTGGCTTCGCGGCGCATCGCGGGGGTAACTTGCGTAAGCGGCACTTCGTTAATTGCCGCCGCGGTTGCGGTATGAATATCTTCGCCGCGCTTAAACGCCGCGATCATTTTAGAATCACTCGCCATCGCCGCCGCGAGGCGCAGTTCAATTTGGGAATAGTCAGCCGAAATTAATTTGTAACCGCGGCGGGCGATAAAAGCGCGGCGGATTTTTTTGCCTTCGTCCGTGCGCGCGGGGATATTTTGTAAGTTTGGTTCTGACGAAGACAAGCGGCCGGTCGCGGTAATCGTTTGGTTAAAACTGGTGTGCACGCGGCCGGCTTTGTCCGCGAGTTTGGGCAGCGCTTCAATGTAGGTATTTTGCAGTTTGGCGAGTTCGCGGTAGCGCACGATTAAGTCAATAATTTCATACTGTCCTTTAAGTTTAGATAATTCATCCGCGCCGGTGGAATATCCCGTTTTGGTGCGTTTTATCAAGTGCGTCGGAATGTTTAGTTTGACAAATAAAATTTCCTGCAACTGTTGCGGGGAATTAACGTTAAAAGTTTTGCCGGCCAGCGCTTGAATTTTTCGTTCCAGCTCTCGCAGTTCTTTAGAGAAATTTTTTTCCAATTCAGCCAAGTAGGCAATATCCAGTTTGATGCCGGTTTTTTCCATTTCCGCCAGAACGCGAACGAGCGGCATTTCAATGTCGCGGAAGAGCTCGTCTAATTTTTGTTTTTTAAGTTCGGGCGCGAGTTTTTTATACAGCCGGAAAGTAAAGTCCGCGTCCTCGCAAGAATATAGGGCGAGCCGTTCGGCGGGCGCTTGGGAAAAACTGATTTTATTGCGTCCGCTGCCGAGCAGGTCGTCTTTAGAAATTTTTTGGTAGTTTAAATAATTAAAGGTGACGGCGTCCAAATTGTGCTGGCGCGTGCCCGGATTTAACAGGTAAGAAGCTACCATCGTGTCAAAATCAATGCCGGCAACGCGCAGACCGTTGCTTTCCAAAGCTTCCGCGTCAAATTTGATGTTATGCCCGATTTTTTTTATTTTGCCGTTTCCAAAAATCGGGTTTAATTCTTTAATAATTAAATCAATGTCTACTCCCGCTTTGGCAGACGCGCCCGGGCGCGTTTCCGCGTTACCGGCAAATAAACTTTCCTGCTTTTTGACTTTTGACTTTTGACTTTTGACTTGGACGTAATACGCCTGTTTTTCTGCCCAGGAAAAGCTGACGCCTAAAAGTTTCGCCTCCAGCGGATTAAAGTTTGCCGTTTCCGTGTCAAACGCAAACTCATCCTGCCACTTTAATTCCGCCAAGAATTTTTTAAACTTTATTGCCGTGTCAATCAGCTGATAGTTGAAATGCTGCCGCACGTAGGCAAATTTATTCTGCTCCTCATCCGCCGTTTTGTTAGTCGGTTGCAGTTTTTTGTTTAATTCCTGCAGTTTGGGCAAAAGCGAGCGGAATTCCAGCTCATTAAAAACGCGCACTACTTCGTTAGTGTCAAAGTCGCGCGTCCGCGCGCGCGCTAAATTAAAATCCAGCGGCACATCGCAGACGATGGTCGCCAATTTTTTACTTAAAAACGCTTCTTGTTTATGTTCTTTAAGGAGCTCCAGTGTCCTTGGTTTTATCCGGGTTACCTGTTTTGTGTCGCGTGTTATGTGGTCATAAAGATTCTCCAGTGTTGTAAATTCGCGCAATAAATCAATCGCCCCTTTTTCGCCGATGCCCGGCACGCCGGGGATGTTGTCGGACGGATCGCCGCGCAGGGCTTTATAATCAACCATTTGCTCGGGCTTTAAACCGTTGAAGCGCTGTTCAACTTGTTTAGCGTCATAAAGCAGGCTGTCGGAAAGGCCGTGGCTCATGGTGTAAACTTTCGTGCGGTCGTTGACTAACTGCAAAGTATCCATATCGCCGGTTACGATAATACTTTCAACGTTTTTTCCCGGCTGACGCGCAATCGTTCCGATTAAGTCATCGGCTTCATAGCCCTGCTGCTCAAAAATCGGGATATTAAAAGCGGCCGCCACTTCTTTAACGCGCGGAATTTGTTCGTATAATTCGTCCGGCGCTTTCACCCGAGTCGCTTTATATTCTTTGTACTCCTGATGCCGAAAGGTCGGGCCTTTTTTATCCAGCGTCAGCGCCACATATTCCGGTTTAAACTCTTTCAGCGCTTTTAATAGCACGAGCGTAAAGCCATAAACGGCGTTCGTTATCTCGCCGCGCTTAGTGCGCATGGTCGTCGGCAAGGCGTGAAAACTGCGGTGAATCAGCGCGTTGCCGTCAATGATTAAGAGTTTTTGTTTGGGTTGGGACATTTTAATAATTTTAATAACTTTACTACCCCACAAATTTATAAATTCGCTACGAATATTACGAATAGAATTTGTGCTATTGGTAGCTGATTTGTTGATTTGTGGGGCGATATTAGTTTAGCATTTTAGGGGTAAAAAGACAAAAAAATAGAGGCGATTGAATTATCGCCTCATAACTGATTTATCTTTCGCACAAAGAAGTTTTAGCGCGGTCTCTCCCGCTATTCCTGGAGATTCATACCGAGGCAAAGCCCGCGGTTTTGCAAAAGCGTTTTTATGAATTCGAGACAAACTGGCCCAAAAAATCTGCCTCTTAATAGCTCTGCCTCCGTTTTTTGCACCAAATCTCCAACGGAACGTATCCCCATAGCTCGTAGAGCGTTTAATGCCCTATTAGAGATAGATGATTGCCGAGGGCCGCTTTTTATCAGCAACTCAATAGGCATGTTGAATGTTTTTGGCGTCCAAGATTGGTAAAGATAATGGACGGGCATTGGCTTTCCATTTTTTGTAGCGCTTACAAAACAACCGTCATTGTTTAGAATAATTGATACAGCAATTCCATCTAACAGCAATCCAGTAGGAATTTCAAGGCTCGGTTTAGGCATGTCTCCTCTCCTTTGCCAAAGATTTTATAATTTTATATTATATCAATATTTTAATGAATGTCAATTGTTGGCGGACGCACTTAGGATTTGAACCCCGTACAACTCGCTATGCTCGTGACGGAGCAAGCCTAGGATCTCCTCGGCGCTTGCCCGCCGCGGCAGCTATCTTAGCAAAATTTGTGGGTGATGTAGGATTCGGACCTACGACCTTCTCGGTGTAAACGAGACGCTCTAACCAACTGAGCTAATCACCCTTATTTTGATAGAATAAATAAACGATGCACTCCCCGCCAATAGCTTTGCAATTTGGCGGGCCCGCCCGACTGCATAGCTGTCGGCGGGTAACCAGCTGAACTACGCGTCCTCTTTAATTTTATATTTTTGGTTTAAATCTTTACTCTGTGTAGTATAGCAAGCTACTACACGGTGTAAATCTAAAATTATTCTTGGTGCCCAGAGGGAGACTCGAACTCCCAAGGCCTTGCGGCCGCTACCACCTCAAGGTAGTGCGTCTACCAAATTCCGCCATCTGGGCTTTACTCCATTGTACAAAATGAGAGTAAAAATAAAAGAGGTTGCCGGCGCGCTCAGGTTATCAAGACGGATGTAAAAATATCAATATATCAATTTACCCTCACACCTCGCGAGGTGTGAGGGCGTATTACTCCTTGCTATTTTGATATTTCAACACCTCCTTTATCCCGCAGTACTGCGGGATTAATCCTGATAAACTGGGTATGCCGGCAACCTATTCTCCGCGTTCAGGCATAAATGCGGAGGGTAAATTTATGGCTTGCTTTTTTCTCCTTTTAACTTCAGCCGTTTGTTATGGCCGCGCTTCAAAAAATATAATTTGGCGCGCCGCACTTTCGCCTGTTTTTTTATTTCAATTTTGGTAATGGTCGGCGAATGCAGGGGAAAAATTTTTTCTACGCCCACGCCGTCAGAAACTTTGTAGACGTTAAAGGAGGCGCCGGCTTCTCGGCCGTGCTTAGCCGCGAGCACGATGCCTTCAAAATATTGCACGCGCTCTTTCCATTCGCCTTTGGCGTTTTGCTCTTTGATTTTTTGGTAGACGCGCACGGTCATGCCGGGCTTAACATCGGAGATAGCGCGCTTAGTTTCAGTTTTAACTTTTTCTTTAACCTCTGTTTTTACTTCGTCAGACATAAATTTTTAAAATTATTCCAAAATCTAAATTGTTCCCCGCAGTGCCAGCTATGGCAGGCGGGGAATACTTTGAAACAATTTAAGATAATTATTGATTAATTTTACTTCAACCATATTATAACATTAACTGTTTTTTGTCAATTTCCGGGCAGATGAAATCCGCGGCTGCCGGATTAAAACGTCAGTCGGTAGCCTTCTTTTTTTAAGATGGCGATTATTTCTGCCACCGCGTTGCCTAGCTGATTCTGTCTGTTAAGAACGCGATAGTCGTAAAAAGGAGCTTCTTGGGAGATTTCTCTTTGGGCGTACTCCAGTCTGGTTTGCAGTTCCAACGGCGATATTGACGGGTCGCGCTTCAGCAGCCTTTTTTTTAGATTGGCTATTGAGTCGGGCATAATGAAAACAGTCGTCGCTTGGTAGTGTTTCTGATAATAGCGGGCGCCGACAAGGTCGGGATTGACGATAACATTAAATCCTTGCGCCAGTTTTTTTTCTAAGTCTGGTCGGTAGCTTCCGTAGTAAACGCCGTTGCGGTTGTTTTGGCATTCCAGTATGTTGCCGTTGCTGATTTCCCGCTGAAATTCCTCTGCCGAAAAAAAGTAGTAATCAACGCCGGTCCGCTCCCGCAAACGCGGCGGTCGGGTAGTGGCGGTGACGAGGCGCTTAAAAATCGGGTAGCGCTTGATAATTTCTGCGGTGACGGCGCTTTCGCCGGAACCGGTAGGGCCGGCGATCACTAAAATTTTTTTTGGCTCCATATTGCTATTTTTTTGTCATTCCCGCGAAGGCGGGAATCTAAATATTATTGTGAAAAACTTGAGATTCCCGCTTTCGCGGGAATGACAAGGATGGTATTACTTTATTTTTTTTAATATTTCCCTTAACTCCTGCGGCGGTTCGCTGCTAAACTCTTGCCATTGATCTCGCCCGTCATAAAAACCAAGCGCCCGCGCGTGCAGCCAGATGCGGCGCAGGCCAAGTTTCTTATTTAATTCTTTAGTGCGGCGCGTGCCGTATAAATTGTCGCCCACGACGGGGTGGTCGTAGGCGGCGAGGTGCACGCGGATTTGGTGCGTGCGTCCAGTGCTGATTTTTACCTCTAACAAAGCGTAGTTGATAAAATGTTTGGTAACCGTAAATTCAGTGACGGCCGCTCGCCCGCCGTGCGCGCGCGAATGCGCGGCCATTTTATAACCCTGCGCGCTGCGCGAAATGGGGAAATCAATGCAGCCGCCCTCTCTTTCAATATTGCCGTAAACTAAAGCCAGATAGGATTTTTTAACTTGGCGGGTTTTAAACTGCTGCTTGAGCGAATCAAACATGCCGTTCGTTTTGGCAATGACCAACAGGCCGGAAGCGTCTTTATCCAGACGATGCACAATGCCCGGACGCAAGGGGTCATCGCCAATTTTACGCAAGTGAGGGTATTTTTTTTCTAACGCATCGGCTAGCGTCGGCTCGGCAATGCCCGCGCCGCCATGGACGATTACGCCCGCGGGTTTATTAACGATTACATAATCGTCAGTTTCCGCAACAATTTTAAATTTGGGCAACGTTAATTTTTTCTCGTTTGTTTTTACGTTTTTACGTTTTAATGCTTTAATGGTTAATGTCTCTCCCGCTCTGATTTTATAATGCGCTTTTTTTTGCTTGCCGTTAACCAAAATTGCTTCGCCTTTAATCATTTTTTGCGCCTGTGCCCGCGTTAACTCTAACTTAACTGCCAGCCAAACATCTAGGCGCCGGTCGGCATCGGTTGATTTTATAATGATTGTTTTATTGTTAAATTGTTTCATAATCCCGTTAATTCTTTAATTTCTCTTTTCATAAAAATTCCCATCAAGACGGCATAAACAACAGCCCCAAGCGACAAGGCGGCAATGACATCCAGAGACGGCAATGAATACAGAGTTAAAGCCATTGCTGCTGACGCCGCGAGCGCTTTTAAAAAGACGGTCAAGCGGGGAATAAATTTAGTGTAATAGAAAGTAACGGCAAAAATTAAGAGCGACACCGCGACTTCCGAATAAATTGTTACGGCCGCGGCGCCGAAATAAGAATAGCGCGGGATAAAAATTAAATAACCGGCGAAAGCGGTAACGGCGACCAAAGCGTACGCCCAGATGGTTTGTTTTTGCTTGCCGATGGCGATGATGACGTGCGAGAAAATAACGCCGAGATAAATCGCGCCGCAGGCAAAAATAAGCAGTTGTAAAATCGGGCCGGAGGGCGCAAATTCCGCGCCGGCTACCAAAGCCATTAAGGGAGTAGCCACAAACTGCGCGCCAATTACCAGCGGCAGGGCAAACAGCGCGAGCGCGTCAAACGAATGTTGGATTATTTTATTTGCCCCCGCCGCATCGTTGCGTCGGTAAGCGGCGGTAATCTGCGGCAGGGCGATGCCGGCGAGAATAAAGGGCAAGGTTACCAAAATGTCAATTACGCGGTAGGCCGCGCCGTAGAGCCCGACTTCGCCGGGAGATTTCATCAGCGATAAAATGACGGTATCGGCTTTGAGATAAATTAAATTGAGCGCAATCGTGCAAGCCAGCGGCCAAGTTAACGCGTATATTTTCCGCCAAACAGCTAAATCAAACGCCAAACGCAGGCGCGCGAGCGGCAAAGCCAAAAGATAATTAATGATTAATTGGATGAATCCGCCGGCAACGGTCGCGGCTACCATTCCGAGCAAGCCAAAATTGTAAGTTGCAACCATAATTACCAAAGCGACTAAAACAATCCGTCCGCCCACTTCCGCGAGCGAAGCGCGCGCCATTAATAGTTTGGTCTGGTATAGCCCGATAAAAATTTGGCAAAGGGCGGAAAAGAAAAACGATAAAGAGGCGATCGCGACGCCAAGTTTTACCGCCGGCGGATAATTAAACGCTAAAACGGATAGCGGCGCAATGCCTAAAAAAATCAGCGCCGTCACTAAGCGAAAAGTGAAAAGGTTATTTAATAATTTTTGTTCATCGTTATCGGTCTTGGCTAACCCCGTTAAATTGCCAGCAGCGTTATTTAACGGGGCAAGCAGTTGCGCCGTCACCAAAGTTAAGCCGAAGTCAGCCAGAATACCAAAAAATTGCGCGTAGGCGATGATAGTCGTATAGTGTCCAAACCCAGCCGCCCCTAAATAGCGGGTCATAACCGCGACCGCGGCGACGCCTAAAACGGTGGCGATGATTTTGGTGATAAAACTGACGGCGGTATTGTAAGCGATTTTGCGAAACATAAATGTTATGCCAATCGACGAATTGCGAATAAATACATTGGCAGTATTAGCGATTAGCTAGATTAGCGTTTATTAGTAGATTAGCATCATAGTGGCTATTGTCAAATATTTATGGTATAATATTGTTAGCTTTTCCACATGGGCAAATTTTAATAATTAACTTAAACTTTAACATTATGTTTAAGAAAAAATTAGTTTCATTTTTAACGTCAGGAGCGCTTTTGCTCTCTTTAGGCGCGTTTGCTTTCGTCGGCAATGTTTCTGCTACCGCCGGAACCGGAATAGGAAATACTATTCGCAGCGGAATAAACGGAAGTGGCGGTTTAAACGACGTGGCTAATGATGTATATGGTACAGCTGTTAGCGACCGAACATTAGAAGGTACGGTCGTATCGGTAATTAACGGTATTTTAGGCCTGTTGGGCATTATTTTTTTGGTATTAGTTTTGTACGCCGGATTTTTATGGATGACGGCGGCGGGCAACGAAGATCAGGTAACCAAAGCCAAAAGCATACTGACCACGTCAATTATCGGTATCGTTATTATCGTGGCCGCTTACGCTATCGTTAAATTTGTCTTAGATGCCATTTTTAAAATCAACTAATGCCTAGAAATATTCAAAGGTAAAAAAGTTAAAAAAATAAATCTAAACACCTTCACCCCAGAGTATTCCCCCACACCAAAATTTGGTGTGGGGGTATTCTGGAAAGCGTCTGGATAAACAATCCCGCAATACTGCGGGGTTGTTTTATTATATTAACAATTTTAGGTAAAAATGATAAGGTGACAGTAAACACTTAACACGCCTGCCTGCCGACAGGCAGGTAACACAAAAACATGATAGCGCTTATTATAATTTTTGTCGTTTTCTTTGCGCTGCTGGCTTGGCGGCGGCTGGATTTAGCGGCTGCTTTGATAATCGCGGCTTTGCCGGCGTACCAAATCAGATTTAATTTGGGATTTTTGCCGATGACATTGTTAGAAGCGATGATTTTAGTTTTGTTCGCCGCTTGGTTTATAAAAGCGTGGCGGGCAGGAGAGTTGCCGTTGTTTAGTAAGACATCGCAAGGAATAAAGCACTATCCGTTTTATTTGGAAATTATTTTATTGCTTATCGTTGCGCTTGTTTCCGCCGGAGTCGCTGGGTTTACCAACGCGAGCTTAGGAATTCTGAAAGCATATTTTATCGAACCGGTGATGTTTTTTATCGTTTTTGTTAATGTGTTCAAGATTAAGGAAAACAGGAACAAAATATTTTGGGCGTTAGCAATATCCGCGTTCGTCGTTTCTTTGGTAGCGATTTATCAATGGTTGAACGGAAATTTATTGCCAGCCGCTTGGCAAGGAAGCGGGCGAGTGACTAGTATTTTTCCTTATCCAAATGCGCTCGGTTTGTATTTAGCTCCTATTGCCATAGTGCTTTTTAGTTGGTTAATATCCAATATCCAATATCCAATATCAAACAAAAAATTAGATATTAGATATTGGATATTAAGTACTGTCACCCCATCCCTAATAGTGGTTTTGTCCATCATGTCTATATTTTTAGCTTATTCGCAGGGAACGATGGCTGGCTTAGCGGCGGCATTCATTATTTTTGGCATTTTGTATAATTGGCGCTCGCGCCTCGTGGTTACGGCAGTAATGGTGGCGGCGTTGATAACCTTGAGCTTAAGCCCGATTGGGTTAGGGCGCCTGCAAAGTAAAATCATGCTGCGCGACTTGGACGGCCAAATCCGGCGGCAGCAATGGGCGGAAACCCGGAAGATGCTGGCAGGCGGGCGAATTATCACTGGTGCTGGCTTGGCGAATTACCAAATGGCGGTCGCGCCGTATCATCAGGAAGGAATTTTTGTGCGCGATTATAATGACTCGGATTTTCAGCGCAAGGTGGTTTTCAACGCTGATTATCGCCGGCGAGTTTGGCAGCCGCTGGAAATATATCTTTATCCGCACAATATTTTTTTAAACTTCTGGTCGGAACTAGGGCTTGCCGGTATGTTGCTTTTTCTTTGGATTATAGTAAAGTATTTCATAATCAGTCTAAAGTCTGTAAAGTCCATAAAGTCAGAAAGAGAAAGAGCTTTAATTTTAGGATTGGCATGCGCGATGATAGTTATTGTCGTTCACGGTTTAGTTGACGCGCCGTATTTTAAAAATGATTTGGCGGTTTTGTTTTGGGTGCTGGTGGGGATGATGGGCGTGTACCAAATAGACATTCACCCACAAATCAACAAATCATTTTACAAATAAAAGGTAAGGTGGGATGGCTGAGCGGTTGAAGGCGCTGGTTTCGAAAACCAGTAAGGGTTAACGCCCTTCGTGAGTTCAAATCTCACTCCCACCGCCAATTTTAATAATTAATATCACTAGCATACATGATGAATCAAAAAATTTTTATTGCCCTGACGATGTACCTGACCGCCTTAATCGCCTCCAATACTTTAGGCATTAAACTGATGCCGTTTATTTTTGGCACGCACTTGTCGGTCGCGATTTTTGCTTTCCCGATTGTTTTTTTAATGACGGACGTCATCGGCGAAGTGTACGGCAAAGAGCTGGCGCGGATGTTCGTCAGAATGGGAATTTATTGCACCGCGCTTTTTATCGGCTTTAATTTTTTAGCTAACTTAATGCCCGCCTCGCCGGATTTTTTTATGCGGGAATCCTACGGGCAAATTTTTGGTCTTTCCTTGCGCTTTGCCGTCGCCTCTTTGGTAGCTTTTGCCATCGGCGAGTACCAGGACGTATTTTCATTTTTTTTCCTCCGCGCTAAATTAGGAGGCAAGCTGTTTTGGCTGCGCTCCAACTTGTCTAACCTGTGGGGGCAGTTAGTGGATACCGTTATTTGGTCCTCAATCGCTTTTGCCGGCGTGTATCCGCTGAAAGTTATTATAATGATTATTATTCCCTGGTGGCTGTTTAAATTTGGGATGGGGATACTCTACACGCCGTTGAGTTATTTGGGAATTTGGCTGTTGCGGCGCCAAGAAGAAAAAACTTAAAAATTTGTTTATCCATACACCTTTCAGAATACCCCCACACCAAATTTTGGTGTGGGGGATGAATGGAAAGTGTGGATCTTCCCACCGGGTTTACCCCCACGCCAAAATTGGTGTTGGGGTTTAATACCCGGCGGTGAAGGTGTTTGGATTTATTAATATAAAAGTAATCTATGGTCAATTTCGTGCCGACTAAAATGTTCCTTACCAAAGGCGTAGGCCATCATAAGGAATATTTGCAGTCTTTTGAAATGGCTCTGCGCAATGCCGACATTGCCGAGTACAATTTAGTCACCGTCAGTTCGATTTTTCCGCCGAACTGCAAACGAATTTCTAAAGAGGAAGGAAAAAAATTTTTAAGCCCGGGGCAAGTCGTTTTTACCGTATTAGCCCGGCAGGCGACTAACGAACCCAACCGCTTAATCTGCGCTTCCATTGGTCTGGCGCAACCGGGAGACGCTAACCAGCACGGCTACCTGTCAGAGCACCATCCTTGCGGCGAAACCGCCGAGAAAGCCGGCGACTACGCGGAGGATTTAGCGGCGACAATGCTCGCGACTACTTTGGGGTTAGAATTTGATTCCAACGCCGCCTGGGATGAGCGGGAGCAGGTGTATAAGGCATCGGGCAAAATAATTAAAACAACCAATATTACGCAGTCTGCCGAGGGCCATAAAGACGGGCTATGGACAACGGTATTGGCGGCGGCAGTATTGATTTTTGAGTAGTTATTTGACAAAAAGTGAGTTTAGGCTTATACTGATAGTTAAGTAAGCGTTGTTCGCTCAACTCTTCCCTTTAAACGCAAGTGACAGGGGCAAGCAGAGGCGTAACAAATAGGTCGCCTTACAACTTAATCACTAACGTTTAAAGAGAAATCAATGGCCAAGAAACTTTATGTCGGCGGTTTGTCTTATGACACCACCGACGACGGGATGCGTGACGCTTTTGCGCAGGCAGGCTCCGTCACATCAGCGGCAGTAGTCACTGATAAATTTTCCGGCCGCTCTCGGGGCTTCGGCTTCGTGGAGATGGCAACGGATGAGGAAGCTACGGCGGCAATTGACATGTGGAACGGCAAAGAATTAGACGGCCGTACCATCACTGTCAGCGAAGCTCGTCCGCCCAAAGAGCGGGGTGAGCGTCGAAGCGGCGGTTTCCGCTCGGGCGGTTATAACGACCGCGGCGGCGACCGGCCGCGTAGCAATTGGTAAGACAGTAAAATAGATTACCATAAAAAAATTCCGTCCCGCAGCAATGCGGGACGGAATTTTTGTTTACTCCTGTTTCAACTTATCAAGTAACATCTGGGCGCGTTCGGGCTCGGGATACTGGCTGACGAAAAGATAAATGGCCGTGCGCAAGGCGGTCCAACGGTAGTAGGTGGATATTCTTTGTTGCAAATCGGCAGTTAGTTTTAGTTTGGCCGCTTTAACATATTCAGTTAAAAATATCTGCTTTAATTCGGTGATGGTATCTTGTTCCTTAATGAATTTACCAGCCATATATTCCAGTTGCTGCAGGAAAGCGCCAAGGTCACGGGCAAAATCCGCTAAGCACATGTCAGTAAAATCAATTAAACCGATTTTATTTTTGGCGATGCGGATGACGTTTTCCGGATGGGCGTCGCCGTGGATTAAGTAGCGCCGGCTTAACGAGGCAAGTTGGATTTTTTCTTCCTGATTGAGGCGGGAAAAAACATTATAGGCGGCGGCGTAGGAGGCCGGATACCGGTCTCGTATTTTTTTTAACCAGTGTTGGGCGCCGGGGATAGTCGTGGCGATTAAGCTGTTTTTTTTATTAAAATTTTTCGCGCCCGCAGTCGGCAATTGGTGCAACTTGGCAAACCAGCGGGCCGTTAGGCGGAGCAGATGTTTTATTTCGGCCATGTCCTTAGCCATAATAAAATGAAAAAGGTTGTTTCCTTTTAAGCCGCGGTAAAAAACGCCGTGGAAGCGCTGCGAATAAAAAAGAGGGTGGGGGATGGTCAGGTTCCCCCGCGCGAAACTTTTACTCCATAAAAAACAAAGCGCGGCGTAAATGTTTCGGCGCGGCTCATGCGAATGGGCCGAGCAAAATATAGGCAACTTTTTTGTCTTATTGCCCGCGGCGGTAAAATAGGTGTCGTACTCCACTACCACGTGATAGGAATTTTCCCAGATGTTATTTTTAATGCCGTTAATTTTAACTCGGGTGATGTTTTGGCAGTCGGGATAAAGAGGCAGAATCCGCCGCCTAAAATATTTTAAAATAAATTGTTCGTCGTAGAGTTGCCTGATGTTCATAGGTTATTTTTTCCAGTAATATTTCCAGTGTTTGTTCCAGATTATTTTTTTTATTTCTAAGCAGATTTTTTCCGCTTTGATTTTGGCGGGGCGGCTGGCCGAATCATCCAGCGAGCGAACGGCTTTGGTTAATTCGTTGACGCCCCTCTCAATTTCATCCGGGCTCCAAGAAAGGGAGCCAAAGAGGTTTTTAAAATCGCGGCCGGACGCCCACCAAAAAGTACAGCTCGCGAGCCCTTGGCGCAAATGCCGTTCCGCCCAAAGATGCTGATAGTCGGCGTCAAAACGCCCCACCGTTTCCCAAGCCAGGCGGGAGAGCCGCCAAAGTTTTTTTTGCAGAAGGTTATTGTCGTCGTACCAGAGCGCGTAAGGTTTGCCCGCCCGTAATTCCGGAACCGTTGACTCCCAAGACGAGGGAATTATTTTTATTTTTTTTGCCGGCGGGCTTTGTCCCATAAATTCGGAAATCGTCAATGTCTGCAGCCGGTCGTCCCGTAATAATTTTTCAAAGTTCCCGGACAAATCGGTATACCGTAAGCCGTAAAGTTCGGCATCGGTCGCCGTCACTGCAGCTGCCCGTTCGGTAGCGATTAATTTAGCGACGGTGTTCGGTACGTAGCTTTGCGAAAGCAGACGCTCGCGGAAAATAACTTTTAGCCCGCTCTGCGCGTCAACGTAAACTTGGCCGCAGTCTAAAGCGCCTGCCTTGCCGCCTGAAATCTCATCTAATATCAGCCATTCGTATCCCAAAGTTTTAATCAGCTGGGCCGCTGCCGGAGAATAGGCCATTTCGGGCAGAAAAAATCCGCGCCCGCGGGGCTCGCCGATAAATTTACCTAACAGCTCTTCCTGCAACTTTATCTGTTTGGCCGCTTCCGTCGGAGGGATAAGCGGCAGGAGCGGATGGTAGGCGGCCGTGCCTACTAACTCCAGCTGCCCGCGTTGAGCCAGCTTGCGCAAACTGTCAAGCAGCGCTTGGTAACCAAATTCGTTTATTTTTTCCAACAAGCAGCCGCTGACGTTAACGGTAAATTTAATCCGCGGATTTTTCAGCAAAGCTTTAGTAATGCGGGTGTAACTGCTAATTATCGCCGCTACCATAGTTTCTTTTTCCGCGGTCGCCGGTTGGTAGAAATGGAGAAAGTTTAACCAAAGCATAGAAATACGGTATGAAATTTTTTATTTTTAATTTATCGCTAAAGCTGTTTTATATAGGTCTAAATATTTTTTTGCCGGTATCTCCCAAGAATTTGATTCTTGCATGGCGTGAATGAGCAGCTTGTGCCATTGTTTTTTATTTTTAAAGAGCTCCAACGCGCGCACTAAGGCGCCGTAGAGTTCATAAGAATTAAAATTATCAAAAGCAAAGCCGTTGCCGCTGTGGTCGCGGGGGCTATAATCGGCGACGGTGTCTAAAAGTCCGCCCACCCGATGCACAATCGGCACGCAGCCGTAGCGCATCGCAATCAGCTGATTTAACCCGCAGGGCTCGTGGTGGGAAGGCAGCAGCAGCAGGTCGGAGCCGGCGTAAATCAGGGTTTCATACTTTTGATTTTCCTGATGCGAAGGAATAATGACGAACTTATCATTGTGTCTCGCTAATTTTTGCATTTCGTTAATGTAGGTTTTTTCTCCCGAACCGACGACCATCAACTGTAAGTTAAGTCGCATAATTTCTTCGGCGATTTGGAGCACCAATTCAAATCCTTTTTGAAAGACGATGCGGGAAGTCATCGCGACCAGCGGGATATCGGTATTAACCGGCAAGCCGAATTTTTTTTGCAGGAATTTTTTATTATTCTTTCTGCCCGTCATGGCGTTTTGGTAACTATAATTTTTGTGCAAACCGGCGTCAGTCGCCGGATTGTAATCTTTGTAGTCAATGCCGTTGATAATGCCAAAGAGCTTATTTTGGCGGTGGCGCAAGATGCGGTGCAGGTCTTGGCCGAATTTAGGGGTGAGAATTTCCTCCGCGTATTGCTCCGAAACCGCGTTGATGACGTCGGCGTTCATAATGGCGCGTTTGGCAAAGTTAACGTATTCCATCGCCGGCTCCGCAAAGGACGGCAGTTTGGTCGTGCCGTAATCTTTGTGCTTAGGCGGCACGCTCCACCAATTCATGCCCATTTGATAAGCGAGGTTATGGATGGTAAAAACGGTTTTTGCGTTTTGCAATTTAGCCGCGTAGGGGAAGTTATTTTTTAGATAGTAAGGGATAAGCCCGGCATGCCAGTCGTGGCAATGGATAATGTCCGGGTTGAGTTCGCGCATGGAGATGAAGCGCAGAGCCGCCACGTCAAAAATTAAAAAACGCGCGTTTTCATGCGTTGAGCCGTAAAGAATTTTACGCTGGGAAAAGTATTTTTCATTTTCCACGAAATACACCGGCAAGCCGTGCATTAAATAGCCGCGCCAATAGTTTACGGTAACGGTTTTGCCGTTATCGTTGCCGTTGCCGCTTTCGTCGCCGTTGGGATAAAGCTTGATGTCTTTTTCTATCAATTCCAGCCGGAATTTTTTATTGTCAATAATTTGTCCGTACAGCGGCGTGATAATCGCCACATCATGGCCCAGCCTTTTTAAGGCTTTGGGTAAACTGCGGGCCACATCCGCTAGCCCGCCGGTTTTGGAAAACGGGTCAACTTCGGAAACGATATGGATTATTTTAAGCGGTTTCATGTAAAATTTTTAATTTTGTAATTTTTAATTTTTAAATAATATTTAATATCTAATTTTTAAAAATTAAGATTTAAGATTTATTTAAAAATTCAAAAATTAAAAATTGGCTATTTATTTCTGTATTGGTTTGGTAATGAGTTGGCGCAACAGATCGCTATCGCTAAGGCATCGGCCGCATCGTCGGGTTTTGGTATTTCTTTCATCCGCAATAATAATTTTACCATTTTTTGCACTTGCAGTTTACTGGCTTGGCCGTAGGTACTGACCGCCTGTTTTACCTGCAGCGGCGTATATTCATAAATGGGCAGACGGCGCTCGCAGGCGGTAAGTAAAATAACGCCGCGCGCTTCTCCGACCACAAAGGCCGTTTTAGCGTTATTATAAAAAAATAGTTGTTCCACGGCAATGGCGTTGGGCTGATATTTGGTTATGATTTTTGTTAGCTTGTCTTTAATTTGCTTCAGCCGCTGGGCGTGCGGCGAATTGGGCTTAGTTTGAATGCAGCCATAGCCCACTAAGCTTTGGCGATATTTATCAGCGTTGATAACGCCAAAGCCGGTAGTGGCGAGACCGGGATCTACGCCTAAAATTATTTTGGGGTCGCTCTTGTTAGAAAAAGTTGAGCGCGCCCGATGTTCCTCTTTTTTAAAAGATGGCATTAAATTTTTAATTTCCAATTTTTAATTTTTAAAAATTAGGATTTATTTAAAAATTATAAAATTAAAAATTATATATTTAAATTATAACATCCGGATAATAATTGCTAACGTCTTGATTGTCGTCCAAGTCCTCAATTAATTTTTGGATTTTTATTTTATCTTCCTCGCTCGCGTTTTTCTCTTCTTTAGGCGCGTATTCTAAAGCCGCCGATTCAGTAATAATTTTTTTATCGTCCAACCAATTTTTAAGTTTGTTTAAATTTTCAATTTTGGTTAAAATAGTTACTCCTTCCTCTTCCCGTTTGATGTCGTCAGCGCCGTTGTCTATTAACTCCAACTCAAACTCGTCCCAGTTCGCGCCCGCTAAATTTTCTTTAGCAATTCTAATCACTCCTTTATGTTCAAAATTCCAACTTACGCTGCCGGCCGCGCCGAGCGCGCCGCCGTTTTTAGTGAATAGATGGCGGATCTCGGCGGCAGTGCGGTTTTTGTTGTCGGTGACGACTTCTACGATAAATCCGGATTTAGCGGGGCCGAATCCTTCGTAGGTCAATTCTTCCAAAGTAACATCGCCGAGTTCTCCGCTACCGCGCTTAATCGCCCGCTCAATGTTGTCTTTGGGCATGTTAACGGCGCGGGCGCGGTCAACGGCGATGCGGAGCGAAAAATTCATTTCCGGGTTGCCGCCTTGGCGCGCGGCAATCGTGATGATGTTGGCGATTTTGGTAAAAACCGAACTGCGTTTGGCGTCTACCGCCGCTTTTTGCCTTTTGGTCGTCGCCCATTTGGAATGGCCGGACATAAAAATAAATCATTAAAACAAGAAAACAAACGAGATTTTTTATTCCTCTCCTTGCTAAGGGGAGGTGCCCCGAGTCGCTCGGGACGGAGGGGTTAACAATGCAGCAATTTAACAATGGTTTCTTGCTTTTTGCAGTGTAACTTATTTGGCGGCAAAAATCAAGCTGGAGCAGGGCGTTTTTTATGATATAATAAACCCACATGACAGAGGAAAAACAATTACCACGCGAATTAATCAGTAGCTTAACCCATTTAATCGGGGCGCTATCGTCAATCGCCGGGCTGGCTATATTGGTAAGTTTAGCGGCGGCGCGCGATGCCAGCCCTTGGCATATTGTTTCTTTTGCCATTTTCGGCGCCAGTTTGATTTTAACTTACGGGACCAGCGCCGCCTATCACTTAACGACCAGTGGCTCGGCTAAAAAGGAAACTTTGCGGCGGCTGGACCACGCGACGATTTATATTTTAATCGCCGGCACTTACACGCCCGTTAGTTTAGTGCCTTTGCGCGGCGGCTGGGGCTGGAGTTTGTTTGGGGCAGTGTGGGGCATAGGTTTAATCGGGGCCGTCTGGAAATTAGCCGGCTGGCGGTTGCCGCCGGCGTTATCGGGCGTAAGCTATTTGCTATTGGGCTGGCTGATAATAATAGCGATTGTGCCGCTCTTACAATCAGTCCCTCTGCCGGCTTTTTGGTGGCTGTTTGCCGGCGGCATGTTTTATACCATCGGCGTAATATTTTTTGGCTTAGGCGGAAACATGCCGGCTAAACGATGGTTTGGCATGCATGAAATTTTTCATTTGTTCGTAATGGCGGGAAGTTTCGCGCATTTTTGGATGATGCTGAAATACATAATGCGAATTTAAGAATTTACCCTGTGCAATCCCGAGTTCTTGGGATATTTTACGGGGGGATGTTAATACTCAAATAGTTAATGATTTAAATTAAGATAGAGAGCGCTCGTTCTCTATTTTTTGTAATTAAAATTTGACAAAATATTATAATACATATATTCTATTTTTGTGCTTTATTTTTTGCTTTTTTACAAATAAATGATATGGGTATAAAATAAAAATGTAGTAATTTTTCTACAACATTTTATTTATTAAAATATGCCCATATGATTTCAGCTAAAGAATTAGAGCAATTTGGCTTATCAGATAAAGAAGCGAAAGTCTATTTAGCCGCTTTGCAGTTAGGAAGAGCGTCAGTGCAAAATATCGCTCAAAAAGCCGACATTCATCGCGTCTCCGTCTATGATATCTTGGAGAAATTGGCGCGACAAGGGCTAATCAGCCAAACCATCCAGGGTAAAAAGCGGCTGTTTGTGGCAACCAAGCCGGAAAAAATTCAGGCGGATTTGGAAAACAAGCGGGAAGTTTTTAGTAAACTTCTGCCGGAATTGAAAGCTTTAGAAAATGTCAGCCGCCAAAAGCCAAAAGTGACGTACTTTGAAGGCAGAGAAGAGTTTTGGCAGGCTTATTTTGACCGCATTCGCCACGAATCCGAGTTAAAAGAAAATTTAGTGTACGGTTCTTCGGAAAAAATATTAGGGGCGTACCCGGAAGAATATAAAAAGTTCACCAAAGAGCGGATGGTGAAAGGGATAAAAGTAAAACTTATCGTTGAGCAATCAAGTTTCGGGCGGGAAGAAAAAAGAAAGGGAGAAGAAGAATTAAGAGAGGTTAAATTTTTGCCAACGGATATGAAGCTAAAAACCGGTACTATCGTTTACGGCGACCGCGTGATGATTGTTTCCTGGGGAAGTTTGTCAGTAGTGATTATCGAAGACGCGGATTATGCGGCTAACCAGAAAACGGTTTTTAATTTGCTGTGGGGAAGTCTCACGAGTTAACTAAAATGACAAAATAAAGGAGAAATTCTCATGAGAAAAATGGAAATATGGCTGCTGGGAAACGACCGTGAATGGTTAATGATAGCACAAGAGATTGTAAAGAATAGTTTAGAGTCGATGTTATTCCAGTTCAAGACAAAGGCGGTGATAAAAACTATGCCGCACGAAAAATCATTTTTGGAAAATTTACAGCGGGCCGATGTTCTGCCGGATTTGGTTATCGTTAGTCCAATGGCACCGAGAAAGACGGCTGAAAATAGGCATTATCCAGGGGAGTTTCACCGCACTGGCAAGATTTTGTGTAAAAGCGCTACAATACCTATCATGCTTTGGGTCGAATTTTCAACTTATCATCTGTTGTCAAAAAAAGATTCTCTAATAGATTTGGGAGGTAAATGTGGCCAAATCCGTGTTAACAAAGAGAAAGACTGGACACCGTGGTGGGGTTTAGTGACGGTTATGAAACAAATTATCGAACGAAAATAAAATAAAGGAGAGCGATGATGGCAACAATATGGGAAGTTAAGGTTATCATCCAAACGGAATATAAAGACACGGGGGAAGAGAAATTTGAATTCATGATGGGGAAGGGAGAGGGAGTGCTAAATGAGGAAGAAGTAGTAAATGAGCTGGTTAAGAAAATACGGTATGTTGCCAACCTAGTGCAAAAAGGCATTAGACTTTTTTGGATTCAAAGAAACTCCATCGATGAAGGCAATGTCATTTTAGGCTATGATTATAATGTCCATTCACAACAAGTTTTTAAGTTTATCTGTTTTGATACGTGGGCAGAAAGTGTGGGGGAAAAATTATTAATCATTGCTGGCCCGATAACTTGTTATAAAGACCACGAGTATTTGTACACAGCGATATTAAATACTTTAAAGAGTCAGATAACAAAGTTAAGCCGTTATGATTTTACTAACTATAAGATGATTGGCGCCGGCGCGGTAGAAAGCAACATGGTGGTAAGTTGGTCTAGCGTAAGTTTTAAAATATTCACTCCCGAGAGCTTGCGTCCCGAGATCGTACAGGCATTGGACCTGAATAAAAACTTGTAGAGAGAAGATAGTAAAGGAGGATAAATAAAAATGAAACGAGGATTCACATTGATTGAATTATTAATCGTAGTAGCAATTATTGGAATTTTAGCAGCGATTGCCGTGCCTAATTTTCAAAACGCGCGCATCAGGGCAAAGGTAGCGCGGGCGCTGGCGGACATGCGGGCGCAGGCGACGGCAGAGGAGGCATATAAAGTAGACTGGAGAAAATATACGCCGGCGGCAGGCAAAGACATCATGAAGTTATATACCCGATGCCCTCGGCTGTGGCGCTTAACTACCCCGGTGCCTTATATAACCTCTTTGCCGTCTGACATTTTCCCCATTTATATAGCCCAAGCTTATCCGGGGCAGGAGTTAATGAGAGCAGAAACTCGCTGTTACGTGTATTGCGATGTTGACTCATATAGGGAAACTAATCGATGGGAAAATAACCCGCCGATTTTAAGCGGCCAATTTTTTATCCGTATTTTTGACCGCCACCCACTCTTCTTTTTTTCTTGGGGGCCGATGTTGCAGGCGGAAGAATTAAGTATAGTTGAATCGTATGACGATCCGCGGCAATCACCAGTCGTTTACAATCCAAGCAACGGGGTTGTATCACGCGGGCATATTTGGTACGTGAATTAAGAGAAAGGCAATGATTGATAAGTTATACTACACTCTTTGGTTAATCGGCTTTGGGTTGATTTTCTACTGCGGTGAAAGTAAGGCGTTGGTTGTAGGACCGCTGGTCGTTTTATGTTTGTTTAGTTTTATATTTATCAGAGGATTTCTTGAGGCAAGAACAAGAAACAGGGGAAAACACATTAAAGACTAAAGTAATTAATATTGTTCTTTATAGTTCCTGCCGAAACTTCGGTAGGAATTTTTTTATCCAGACACCTTCTATAATACCCAGACACTAAGATTTGGTGTGGGGGTAAAGGTGTTTGGATTTATTCAAAATTTGCTTTTTTGTTGGGGGTAAACTAAAATTGTATTAATTAAGAAATAAAAATCAATAAATAAAATAGTAGTTAAAAATATATGAAATTATCGGGAAAAACAATTTTATTTATTTTTTTAGCCCTTCTCTCGGGCTTTTTTTGTTGGCAAAAGAGTGCGGATGCAGTTGAAACAAATCACATCATTATTAATGAAGTAATGACTGGCAAAAGCGGAGCGGCTGACTGGGAATTTGTTGAACTATACAACCCAACTAGTAGCGATATTGACTTGAGCGGTTGGACCGTTAAAAAGAAAAGTTCCAGCGGCAGTGAGACGCCTCTTGTGTCCGCCAGTCGTCTCCAAAATAAAATTATCGCCGCTGCTGGATATTTATTGCTAGCGAATGAAGGTGGGTATAGCGGCAGTGTAGTTGCTGATGTGCCATGGCCACATTCATACACCTTAGCTTATAAAAACAATGCCATAGTTTTGTATGATAATAATAACGTTGTTATTGATGAAGCAGATTGGATTGAAATAGCGGAGGGGTATAGTTGGGAAAGAACAAACGCAGGCAGCTGGCAAAATAGCGCCAGCGCTGGCGGCACGCCGAAAGCGGCAAATAGCGAAGGAGCTCAAACGCCGCCACTGCCCCCGCCTGCGGATAATTCATCTTCGTTACCTCCAGTTAATCCCGAGCCAACCACCACCACACCGTTAGCCGACCAAATTAATGTAAATTACCGCTTAGGCGATGTCGTCATCAATGAATTTGTCCCTGACCCGGCGGACGAGCAAGTTGAGTTCGTGGAAATTTATAACAAGAGAAATGAGAATATAAATCTGGACGGCTGGTTTATTTACGATGGCAGCGGCGCGCAGACAATTTTGAGCGGCGTTATCGCTGGCAGCGGCGCAAAAAAATATTTGGTTATAGAAAAACCCAAAGGCAATTTAAATAACGCCGGTGATTTAATTATTTTAAAGCAAGGCGACGCTGTCATTGACCAAGTCGCTTACGGCGACTGGAAAGACGGCCAAATAGACGATAACGCGCCGACCGCAAGCGATCCTAAAGCAATCGCGCGCACCGGAGACGGGTACAATACTTATAACAACAAAAATGATTTTGCTGTTTCCGCGACGATTACCAAAGGCGGCGCGAACATTATTTCCGACGCTGACGCGGCGTCAGACGCAGAAACGCGATATGCCGCGTCTCTACCGCAAGGCAATTCCTCCGACATCATCATCAACGAAATTTTACCGCAGCCGCGCGGCGAGGAAAACGAAGAAGAGTTTATTGAATTGTTTAATCGGGGAGATAAAGAAATAGATTTAACCGGCTGGATTTTAGGAGACAGCAGCACAAGAAGATACGCAATAAAAAAGACGGATGCCGTTAATAGCGGGGTTGCTCGCAATGACACTATTATCAAGCCGCAAAATTATTTCGTAGTTTACCGCAGAGACAGCAAAATCGCGCTGAATAACAGTGGTGACGAGGTAAAATTATATCCGCCCGATTCAGAAACGCCGGCGCAGACGGTAAAATACGAAAAATCAGTCGAGGGACGGAGCTATAACGTGAAAAACGCGACTAGCACGCCGTTAACTTGGGAATGGAGCGAAGTGGTTACGCCCGGCGCGCCTAATATTATTCAGATTAAGCATGCGCCAGTAGTTGATTTTGGCTGGTCAGGCGAACCGGTAGTCGGGCAAATAATTTTTTTTGACGGCTCGGACACGGAAGACGCGGACGGCGACAATTTAACTTATTTATGGAACTTTGGCACGGGCGCGACTTCTACCGAGCCGAATCCGATTTATATTTATTTTAAAGCCGGCAATTTTTCGGTATCGCTAACGGTTAGCGACGGCGAGCACACAATCAAGGAGGAAAAAATAATAAAGATTAAAGCAGCGCCGAATGCTTCGCCGGTTACAGTTTCAACCAACGCAACTACGGCGATAAAAGGCGTAAAAATTCCTGGCGCGAGTGCCGCCAAAAGCAGCGGCTCAACCGGCGCGAAAACAAACGGCGCTCTTAGGCAAACTACTTTGGAAAATATCCGCGAATTGGCAAAGGGAAGCTACGCGAAAGTTGAAGGTACGGTCGCGGTTAAGCCCGGAATTTTCTCCACACAGTATTTTTATATCGTTGGTTCGATGGGTTTACAAATTTATAATAACAAAAAGTTATTTCCGGCGCTGGAAGTCGGCGACAAAATTTCCGTTGCGGGGGAGTTGTCGGAAAGTTACGGCGAATTGCGGTTAAAGACAAAAGTAGCGAGCGATATTAAAAAAATCGCGACCAGCACTTTGCCGGCGCCCCAAGATTTTACGGCGGAAGAAATCGGCGAAGAAACGAAGGCGCAATTGGTGCGCGTGAGCGGCGAGGTGGTTGATAAAAAAGGTTCCAGCATTTGGCTGGACGACGGCAACGGCGAAGCGGAAGTTTATTTTAAGCAGGGCGCAAAAATAAATAGAGAAAACATCAATGAAGGCGACAAAATTTCCGTCATTGGCATTGTCTCGCAAAGTAACGATAAATACAGGATTCTGCCGCGTTCACAGCAAGATATTATTATGGAAAGCGGCTCGGCGCAAACGGGCGAAGTGCTCGGCGCAGTAAGCGCGAGCGATTCGTGGGAGCTGGCGCAGAATAACAAAAAGCTAAAATTAATCCAGTATCTGTTAGTTTTGAGCGGAGGGTTGATCGTGGTTTTGGCGGGGGTAATTTGGAAACGCGGAAAGGATTAGACAAATAACAT
>Ga0209542_10004904_pt1 | contig 27167 bp, 26 predicted proteins | sample RifCSPhighO2_01_FD_184028 | JGI IMG/M metagenome (GOLD analysis project Ga0209542, IMG submission 184028) | Soil microbial communities from Rifle, Colorado - Rifle CSP2_plank highO2_0.1 (SPAdes) (version 2) | ecosystem: Environmental > Terrestrial > Deep subsurface > Rock core/Sediment ...
TTTTCTGGGGGAAAGGATTTTTCGTTTTGCCTTGGCTGATTTCCCGCCCGCAGGAGCGGTCTGGCGAGGAATGCGGGCCGGATTCGCTTTAGGATTTTTTCGGCGGGCTATTAGGGAAAAACAATAATTTGTGATAGAATCCAGAGAGGTTTGAGTTTGTGGATATCCACTATTTTTATAAAATGAGTATTACAAAAGTGTCGGAGGGGGTAGAATATAAGAAAGGTCGAGGCCAGTTTATTTTTTGTCGAAACTGAATTATTAACCAATTAAAAACTATGTTAAAAACAATTACAAAGTCGGCAGTATTTTATTCGCTAACTCTTGGCTTGCTTGCAGTTGCAAATCAAGTCGTGTTTGCCGCCGCGAAGTGTACTGTCAATGGTCGTGAAGTTGATTGTGCGGAACTGGGTAATCAAGTTAAAGGATTTTTAGGTTGGGGCATTGGTATTTTTCTTTTATTCGCCGCTCTCGGAATTTGGGCAACTGTATTTTGGATAATGATGATTGTTCATGCCGCCAAGTATAATGTTGAAAACAAGGCGATGTGGATAATTTTAATGGTATTTACCGGAATTGTCGGCGCGTTAATTTATTATTTTGTCGTTAAGCGAAAATTCAGCAATCAATTTTCAGCACCGACAAAAATGACACAATAAAATGCCTGATTCATTTTCAGAAACAACCACAACAGGATATGGTAGTCGAATTGTTAATTCGATAAAAGGCGTTGTTATCGGTCTCATTCTTTTTGTCGTTTCTTTCGGTTTGCTGCATTGGAATGAGGGACGAGTTGATTTATCAAATATTGCGAAAACTGCTACCGAGATAAGTTCTGCTACTGTTAGCACTGACGCATCGCTTAGCGGAAAACTTATCTCTACGACTGGCGTTGTAAACTCCGATCAAGTTATCGGGGATAATTTATTTTTGAATCCAGATAAATTTATCGCGGCAGAGCGCGAAGTGGAAATGTATTCGTGGATAGAAAAATCAGAATCTCACAGTAAAACAAATACTGGCGGTTCAGAGACAACCGAAACAACCTACACTTACTCAAAAGGTTGGGAAGAAAATCCAAAGTCTACAAGTAATTTCAAACACCCGGAGGGACACGAAAATCCACAGAAAAGTTTGGATAGCTACACTAATAAAGTTACCGCCGCAACAATTGGAGTTTACAACCTTGATCCGCAAAGTGGCACGCTACCAAACTTTTCTAAACTTCCGCTCAATTCTCAAAATGTAACTTTGAGTGACGGCGCGACTTTAGCAAACGATAGTTATCTCTTTATTAAAAAAAGCGAAGGCGGTACTTTCGATAGTCCGCAAGTCGGAGACTTGCGTATAAGCTACCATGTCTTGCGTCCCGGATTTGACGGCACAATTTTTGGTAAATTGAGCGGAAGTAAAATTGATCCCTACTTTGATCAAGACGGAAATAATTTATACAGATTATTTATTGGTACGCGCGACCAAGCAATCTCTACTCTTCACACGGAATACACGACATTACTTTGGATTTTGCGCCTTGTTGGATTTTTGCTGATGTGGTTTGGTTTGTCGGCTCTATTCGGACCAGTCAGTGTTCTAATGGACGTCTTGCCAATCTTCGGCGCGATAAGTCGTTCGCTAATTGGAGTGATAACTTTCGCCGTTGCGTTTATACTCACGATTGTAACAATCCTTGTCTCAATGATTGCGCATAGCCTTATCGCACTTATTATCGCTCTAGTCATCACTGTTGGAGCGGGTATTGCTTTCTTTGTAATGCTGAAAAACAAGAAGAAAGCCAGTGGCGTTATGGCGACCGCGACAGCTCCAGTTCAAACCGCTCCGCCAGTGAAACAATTAGAAAATTATGTTAGAGAAGCTAGAGCAAGAGGTATGTCGAACGATCAAATTCGTCAGGAGCTTTTGAACTCCGGTTGGTCTAATGAAGATGTTGTTAAGATTTTAGGATAATTAAGCCCGCCGAAAAAATCCTAAAGCGAATCCGGCCCGCATTCCTCGCCAGACCGCTCCTGCGGGCGGGAAATCAGCCAAGGCAAAACGAAAAATCCTTTCCCCCAGAAAAACAGATTTTCGTTTTGCCGAATCAACACTGAAGCCCCACGCACTGCCCGAATACTTGGAGGGCAGAACCATGAAAGAAAAACACCCTTTCCTTTTTCAAAAGAAATAATTCACCCCCGCCAAATCAGAAACGCAAGGAGAGTTTTTCTTTCGGGGTTGCTGGCGTACTCGCCAGTGCGTGGGGTTTTATCCGAATCATTTGTTTTGGAAATAGGTTCGAGCTCGGTACAATAAAGACACCAGACAGGAAATTGCAAATAAGGGGCAGTCGCCTCGCGGAGTTTATCCTGAGCGAAATCGAAGGACTCGGCCACCAAATCGTAAGGAATTTTGGGCGAAAAAATCAGTTGGCGATTCTGCATTTTGGGAAAAGAAAATTTTTTAATCATGCGAATTTTGAAAGAAACTCACGGAGTTTCTTTTTCTATTTTTGGCTTGATTTTTTTGACACATTTGGACTAATATACAAATCAGTACACCGTTCAATTAAAACTGGAGGTAAGCAATGAAGATAGGCCTTGATTTTGATGGCATCATCTCTAACTGCGGAAAGCTCAAGTCCGATGGTGCGAAGAAGCTCTACGATGTTGATATTCCGCCTGTGAAGTTCAAGAAAGAAATCGTGGTGGGAGAAAAACATCTCACGATGGAACAGTACCACGAGCTTCAGAAGATCATCTACGGAACGCGAGAGATTGGCTTCCTCATGGAGCCCGTTGACGGCGTTCTGCACTTTCTTCCTCGGCTTGTCGCCGATGGTCATATTGTCCTTGTCGTAACTTCGCGTGGCGAAATCGAACTCGGAATCGCCAAAGAGTGGTCTATTCAGAAAGGACTTCAACTTGATTTCATTGGTGTCGGCCATGGCAAGAGCAAAGCTAATGCGGCAAACGGCCTCGACTTCTACGTGGACGATGACCTCGACAAGCTCGAGCCACTCGTCGATATTGTGCCGCACCGTTTCCTGTTCTCGTGGGGCTACAACGCCCACGTGGACGTTGGCGCGATTGCCAAGCGTGTCGCCTCGTGGGAGGAACTCTATCGCACCATTCAGTTACTTGGAGGCGTCCGGTGAAATCGGCCGCCTCTTTTTTTATTTGCATCTGCTGGCCAGTAATGTTATTTTTTTAAGGAACTTATAGGAAGAGGAGGAATCAGTGAGATTAACAATTATCATAGTTTTAGGGTTATTGGCGCCAGTAGGTATCTGTCTTGGACAAAATCAAGATCAAGGAGCAGGTGAATCGGAGACTCAAAAAAGGTTCTGTCGTTATTCTTTTTATCCTGAAGGAGGGGCGCCGTCGTTTAAGCCAGCGCTTGAGTGGGGTCTTGCCCACTTCGAAGAGCTAGAAGAGATTCTTAACAATTCGCAGCTAGCGTACTGTTGGTACGATGCCGCCATGGTTGTTGGGGCGAGCGGAACAATGAGGGCCGTTAGGCTATTAGAGAAGTTTTTCTCGGAAGGCGAAGGGCCGCTCACGGAAAGTGAATTTGATGGTAAGTTCGGCGCGATGCTTGGGTTAGGATGGGCTGCAAATCGTTTCGGTCTGCCGACTGATGCAGCAAGTTTCGAGGCTACCAGGTATCTTATTTTTTTAAGCAGGGGAAACTCACCGGTTGGCTGGGTTACTCCATATCCACACGTTGAAACCTGGGTTCATATAACAAGAACGGCCTTCAGGGCACTTGGTTTGACAGGCAAATCTAGCGCCAGGGCGTCGATCAGCAATAATCCAGTGTGTAAATTAGTCAATTTTAAGGCTAATTGTGAGAGTGGGCTCGACCTAATTAAACGGACACAAAAAGAGGGCCTTGATAAAATATACCCACAATAATGTAAGCCTTGCTACCCAAGCTCAAATCTATAAATGTTGATAACTTGTAGGTAAAAATTCTAAGCCCAGTGAATACTAGGATGATCTATCTAGTAAAAAACAGCCAATTTGGCTGTTTTTTTGATATTTATGCAAAATATCGGATTGACGTCAAAGTTATGCACATTGTGTAGTGTTGCATTAGTAAAATAATGTGGGATATAATGAATGTGGAGTGTAAGGAAGTGGATTAAAGTGTGAATAACTGAACAATTTTGTGCGTAAACCCCGTTAGAGGTAGCTAAAGCTAGATAATAAAAATTGCCCTCCTCTTGTTTTAGATTAAATATTAATTCCACTTAAGCCATGTAAAACGGAAATGTAATCATTTCCTACCTCTAACGGGGTAAACATTAATAAAGAGATATGCGAATCGTAGAGTACGAACCGTATAAAAGAGTAAATGAAGACCATCGAAAGTTGGTGATTTACTACTATTTTTTGAAACTATGCTTATTGGAGAATACAAACACGCGCTTGATCCTAAGAAGCGATTATCAATTCCGATCAAGCTCAGAAAAGAAATCGGGGATAGGGCTGTGCTAACCAGAGGGCTTGATAACTGTCTTTTCCTTTTTCCTATGAAAGAGTGGGAGCAACTGGCTGAGAAGCTTGGCAAGCTGCCATTTGGCCAGCAAGACACCAGGAGTTTTGTGAGGTTGTTATTGGCGGGAGCTTCGGAGGTAGAAATGGATCAGCTTGGCAGGATACTGGTCCCGGACTTCTTAAAAGATTACGCAGTATTGAAGAAAGCAGTTGTTATAACCGGCCTTTTTAACAGATTAGAGATCTGGGACGAACAGCGCTGGACAAATTATAAGAATAACCTTGAAAAAAATAGCGACAGAATAGCTGAAAAGCTAGGAGAGCTAGGAATAGTTTAACCCATGCATATCCCGGTTCTTCTGAATGAGGTTATTGAACACCTTAACCCCAAGCCGGGCGGCAAATTTATTGATGCGACTATTGATGGCGGCGGACACGCACTGGCCATATTGGAGCGGGTTGTTCCGGAAGGCAAACTTTTGGGGATAGAGTGGGACAGTCGGTTACTTGGGGACATGAGCGCCAGAATATCAAAAACGGAGTTTAAGGAAAATATAATTTTAATAAACGAGAGTTATGTAAATTTAAAACAAGTTGCCGAGCAAAATAATTTTATTGGAGTGGATGGAGTGCTGTTTGACCTGGGTCTTTCAAGCTGGCATTTAGAGGTGGCGGGCAGGGGATTCAGTTTCCAAAAAGATGAGCCGTTAGATATGAGATTCGGAATAAACGACCATGGCCAGCAGCCAACGGCGGAAGATATTATCAGCGGAGCTTCATATGATGGGTTGGTAAAAATATTAAAAGAATATGGAGAGGAGAGGTTTGCTAAATCAATAGCCGCCGGCATAGTAAACACAAGAAGGGAAAAACCGATACGAACCACCCTAGAGCTTGTGGAAGTAATTAAAAATTCAGTGCCATTCTGGTATAGACGCGGACGACTGCATTTTGCGACCAAAACCTTTCAGGCGATAAGGATTGCCGTAAACAGTGAGTTGGAAAATGTCAGGCAAGGTCTAGCTCAAGCCGTTGAGATATTAGGCGCTGGTGGCCGGATAGCGGTAATATCATTTCATTCTTTAGAAGACAGGATTGTTAAAAATTTTTTTCGGGAGGAGGCACAAACTGGAAATCTGAGGATTGTAACTAAGAAACCGGTCCTATCAAAGCCGGAAGAGATAATGGAAAATCATAGAGCCAGAAGCGCAAAGTTGAGGGTAGCAGAAAAAAAATAAGCCGAGAGGAACGCCTCGGTTCAAATAAGTGACCACCTATTCAGGTGTTCTGGGTAAAAGAGATCTAGTTTTAGCTCAAACCGGCGGATATTCGGTTTATAAGTTGAATCTCGGCCTTCTTTTGGCGACAGTGATGCTTGCCGGCACATATATATTTCTTGCTAATTTTGCAGTGGCACAAAAATATTCCCTGGGCTTTAATAAGAATAAGCTGAATAATCTAATTGCTACTACAGTTTTAGAAGAACGATTCACTAACAACAATGATGTCGGTTCGCTGTTGATATTCGCTCAAAAATCAGGTATGGTTGAGGCCAAAGATACTGAATCTATACTCCAGGACAGGAATTTTGCTATAACCCCGTAATGTATAATGAGCTACAAAACAAATGACGGGCGTGTAGCCTTTTTCATAATCGTATTACTTGCTCTAACCGGCCTAATAATATATAGGCTTTTTAATTTAACACAGATTCGTCACGAAGAAATAACGCAACTAGTAAAGGGTCAATATAACAATCCCGACTCATTATTGGTCGGCCGCGGTAATATTTATTTTTCTGATTATTCGGCAACCCCCTCGAGCCCGCTCGGGACAGGCGAAAAAAAGATAGCGGCAACAAACAAATCTTTTTCCTATCTATATTCTAATAACTCTCGAGTTAATTCCGCGTCTGCGGCAGCAAAACTATCTCTTATATTAGGCAGAGAAGAGTTCGAGCTGAAGTCGCTATTAGACCAAAAAGAAAAAAGCTATCTTGTAATTGCTCGTAATCTGACTGTCGAGCAATCCGATAAAATAAAGGCGCTTAAAGAGGCCGGCCTCACGGTGGCGTCAGAAGTAGTGCGTTTTTACAGCAACAAAACTTTGGCCTCTCATGTATTGGGATTTGTCGGATTCGACGGCAATCGGCGAGTGGGTCAGTACGGCGTAGAATTTTCTTATGACAATATTTTAAACGGTGACAGGCGGACGCAGGAACTTTTAGGCAATAGGACATATTCAAAACTAATTAGCGGCCTAAGGTTCTGGTCTAAAAATAAAAAAGAGCCGTTACCGGAGACGGAAACCCAAGAAGGAGATGACCTGGTGCTGACCATTGATTTCAATATTCAATCAATGGCCGAAATCAAGCTCGATGCGCTAATTAAGAAATGGAGTGCGGCCGGGGGGTCAATTATTGTTCAGGATCCCCTGACCGGGGCTATCTTGGCCATGGTATCGTCACCGAGCTTTGACCCAAATAACTATGCGAATTATAAATTGAGTCATTTTATCAATCCAAGCGTTCAGGAAGTTTTTGAGCCAGGCTCATCGTTTAAGACAATTACAATGGCAGGAGCGCTTGATAGCGGCGCGGTAAGACCAGACACAACCTATAATGATACCGGCGAGGTAAAAGAGGGGCGCTACACCATACGTAACTTTAATGAAAAAGCCAACGGCATACAGACCATGCGGCAGGTCTTGGAGCATTCTCTTAATACTGGTGCTATATTTGCCCAAGGAAGAACAGGAGATGACAAGTTTCTTAACTATGTTGTCGGCTTTGGCTTCGGTCAGAAGTCGGGAGTTGATTTGGGCGGTGAAGTATCAGGCAACATCGCCAATCTTTATAGCGGACGTAAAATTAACTTTTTAACCGCGTCTTTCGGCCAAGGTATCGCCGTAACGCCGCTGCAGCTTATTAATGCTTATTCGGCTGTTGCCAATAACGGTAAGTTGATGAAGCCTTACATTGTAAAAGAAATAATTAAGTCTGATGGTTCAGTAATAAAAACCGAACCGATAGTTTTGGGTGCGCCCATAAGCGATAAGACCTCGGCCCAGCTTAAATCTATGCTTGTTGACGTAGTGGATCGTGGCTTCGACAGGGCGCGTATTAAGGGCTATGATGTGGCTGGTAAGACTGGTACGGCTCAGATTCCAGATCCAAGCGGCGGCTATCTCGATAATAACCGTTTCGTTCATGACTTCGTTGGTTTTGCGCCGGCATATTCTCCGCGTTTTGTGGTATTAATAAAAATGGATAAGCCACAAGGCATTAAGTTCGCTGCCGATAGTTTATCGCCGGTCTTCGGGGAAATTGCCAGATACTTAATACGTTACTTCAACATACCTCCAACGAGACAATAGACGTAATTTTCAAAAGAGTTAAATAAGATGCACCATCTATTAAAGCTTATCCTAAAAATTTTAGCCAAGCGGGCCATTCTTCGTTATAAGCCGATTGTTATTGGTATAACGGGTTCTGTTGGTAAGACAACGACCAAAGAGGCCGTGTTTGCAGTTTTAAGCCGTAAGTTTTGGGTAAGGAAAAATGAAAAAAACTATAATAACGAATTCGGAGTGCCGATGGCAGTACTCGGCATAGATCCTGCAAAACTACAAAATAACCGCTTCGGCAAAGCTTCCCGCCTAGACTTGGCGAGACTGGCAGCGAGACGAGTAAACTACAAACTACAAACTTTTTGCCATGCCTTATGGCTGGTATATGGTTGGCCAGAGCAGAAATATCCGAAGGCTTTAGTTTTAGAACTTGCGGCGGACAGGCCTGGCGACATTGAATACTTCGTTGATATTGTTCGGCCGCAAGTCGGGATTGTAACGGCGGTGGGAGAGGTGCCCGTTCACATTGAGTTTTACGCAAGCCCGCAGGAGGTGGCAAATGAAAAATATGAGCTAATACGCTCTCTTCCCCCCGATGGCTTAGCGGTTTTGAATTATGACGACCAAACGGTTTTAGACATGAAAGAAAAATCAAAGGCCAAGGTTATAACATTCGGATTTTCTAACCTGGCCAATCTGTGGATTTCGGATATTTCATATTTTGCGGTTGAGGATAATAAAAATATCGGCGGACTTTCTTTTAAAATTAATTATGCCAGCTCTTTTATTCCGGTTAGGATTAGCGGCATCATAGGCCAGCATCAGCTTTACGGGGTATTGGCGGCTGTTGCCGTCGGCATTAATTTTGGAATGAATTTAGTTGATATTTCTGCTGCCTTGGAAAGAATAGAGGTTCCAAGGGGCCGCATGAATCTATTGGCGGGGATAAAAAATTCAGCGATCATAAACGACACCTACAATGCCTCTCCGCTCTCAACTCATGCCGCCCTAGATACTTTGAGAGATTTTGCCAAAGCGAGGGAGGCACTGGGCATAAAAGGCCGCCGCATAGCCGTACTGGGTGATATGCGTGAGCTGGGCAAGTACGAGATCGAAGCTCATCGCTCAATCGGCAAAATAGCGGCCGAGCGATGCGATGTACTTATCACTGTCGGCGCTGCGGCCAAATTCATCGCTGATTCCGCGGCGAAGCAAATGTCTAAAGAAAATATAATGAGCTTCAACACTTCTGATGAGGCTAAATCAAAAGTTCAGGAAATAATACAAGAGGGTGACATCGTGCTGGTCAAGGGTTCTAGATCAATGAAAATGGAAAAAATAGTTGAGGAAATTAAAAAAATAGGCTAAATTATCAATTATTGCTCCTGTCGTCTAGTGGCCTAGGACACATGGTTCTCAGCCATGGAACTGGGGTTCAAATCCCCATGGGAGCGCAAAGGGTAATTAGTATTTACTTTTCTTAGTATACGTGGTATTATATAAACAAGAGTAGGGGCTGTTTTTTTATTATCCAAAACCAAGTGCAAACTACTAAACATAAAATCGAACAAGAGCTTAAAAAGGGATCAGATCTCTCTATGATTAATTTGGTAGACGAGCTGATCAGGTTCGCTAACGAGTCACGGGCCTCCGACATACATTTTGATCCCAACGAAAAGGGCATTCGTATTAGATTTAGGATAGACGGTGTTTTACAGGATATGTTTAGTTTTCCTCGTGAAATTAAATCAGAGGTAATAAGTCGTATAAAGGTTTTAGCGGGCTTAAGAACGGATGAACATCAAACCGCGCAAGATGGCAGATTTCGCAGCCTATTCGAAGACCTGGGGCCGGTAGATATAAGAGTTTCGATTGCCCCAGCTTATTATGGTGAGAATGCGGTTTTGCGTTTACTTTCCGACAAGGCCGAAGAATTCAATCTCGACCTACTCGGATTTAGCGACGCTGATGCCGAGAATGTTTTACGAGCCGTTAAAAGACCGCATGGTATGATTCTCTCAACCGGGCCTACAGGTTCCGGTAAAACCACATTGTTGTATACCCTAATAAAACTTTTAAACACTAAGGAGATATCAATTATTACCATCGAAGATCCAATAGAATATTCAATTGAGGGGATAAACCAAATTCAGGTTAATTCGCGCACGGGCCTATCATTCGCCAACGGTTTGCGTTCGGTCTTGCGACAGGACCCGGATATCATAATGGTAGGCGAGATAAGAGATTCTGAGACTGCAGCGCTGGCAGTTAATACCGCCCTGACTGGCCACCTGCTTTTATCTACTTTGCACACAAATGATGCCGCTACGACGCTGCCGAGATTATTAGACATGAAAATTGAACCATATTTGGTTGCTTCTACGGTTAACCTAGTTATGGCCCAGCGCTTAGTAAGAAAAATTTGTCCTGTCTGTAAAGATAAAAAGCCCATAAGCGAGAATGAGCGCAAGAGCTTGAGCGGACTTTTCTCGGCCAGCTTGCTGGAACCGATTAAGAATTTTTATAATGGCAAGGGCTGCGATAAGTGCGGTCAAAGCGGTTATCGCGGCAGATTGGGAGTCTACGAGGTGATGGTTATTGATGAATCCATAAGGGAGGCATTTTTGCGTAGGGCGTCGGCAACAGAGATCAGGCAATTGGCTATTGCCAAGGGCATGACTCCGATGATTGAAGATGGTTTTCGTAAGGCCGTAAGCGGCCTTACGACAATTGAAGAAGTTTTAAGAGTAATACATGAGTAAGCTTTTTAATTCTTTTGTTAGCCTTTCGACCAAAGAAAAAACCCTTTTTGCCAAAAGGTTGTCTTTTTTAATTAAATCAGGCGTTCCGATTATTCAGAGTTTGAAAATATTGCAGAAGCAGTCAAGCTCAAGTTCGCGCACAAAAATATTAGACCAGGTGATCCTGGACGTTTCTAACGGCCAATTCCTATCTACCAGTCTGGCAAAATTCGGACATATTTTTGATCAATTTGCCATAAATCTTATAAAAATAGGTGAGGAAAGTGGAACTCTCGATGCTAACTTAGAGTATCTGGCTGAGGAAATGAGGAAGAAACATCTTTTGCAGCGCAAGGTGATAGGGGCGATGGTTTATCCGATTTTTATTGTTTTTGCGACGCTGGGTATGGCCGGTTTATTGACGGTATATATTTTTCCGAAGATTCTGCCGATTTTCGCCAGTCTTAACGTCAAGCTGCCGATTACCACCAGAATTCTTATTTGGGTCAGCAATTTTTTGAGCAAGTACGGTTGGGCTCTTGGTCTGGTTATCGTGGCGGCGACAGTCGGTTGGTTTATGTTGCTGCGATTGCCCTCGATCAGATATTGGTTTGAGCGGTTAATTTTCCGTCTGCCATTAATCGGATCCATTACCCAAAATTATCACATGGCTAACTTTTGCCGAACTCTCGGCCTGTTGCTTAAAAGCGATATCAGGATTGTGCGGGCGTTTTCTATCGCTTCCGAAACCACCTCTAATCTGGTCTACCAGCGTGCATTACAGAATGTAGCCACCGAGGTTAACAAGGGAGAGAAAATAACCTCCTATATGGAGAAACATCCCAGACTTTTCCCGCATATTTTGTCGCAAATGTTATCCATAGGCGAAGCAACCGGCAAGCTGGACGAGACTTTGATTTATTTGTCGGAACTCTACGAGAACGAAGTGGATGAGATGACCAAAAATTTATCCACAATTATCGAGCCGGCACTGATGGTTTTTATGGGTATTATTGTTGGATTCATCGCGGTATCAATTATTACCCCTATTTATGAAATTACCCAACATTTACAACCGCGCTAGTGGCTTCACCCCGTTAGAGACAACTATGTTTTATACTTACGTTTTACGTAGCAAAAAAGATGATAAGTTATACACCGGTGCTACCGAAGATTTACGGGAGCGCTTCAGGCTACACAACAACGGAAAGGTTTTTTCTACGAAAGGAAGGGGACCATTCGAATTGATATACTACGAAGCTTGTGGTTCTAGTAAAGATGCTTTTATGCGTGAAAAATATCTTAAATCGGGTCCGGGTAAACGATTTCTAAAAAATCGCCTGAAGCGCTCCCTGCCTCTAACGGGGTTTACGCTGATTGAAATAATGATCGGCTTGGGCCTGCTGGTTATAATAATCAGCTTGGGCCTTTTTTTGAGCATGGATTTGTATAGAAGTTATGCCTTCAGATCTGAGCAGGACACAGTTTTAAGTATTATGCATCGGGCTAGAACGCGGTCCTTGAGTAATATCAATCAGTCGCCCCATGGAGTTCATTTTGAGGCCGATAAGTATGTGATGTTTGAGGGAGCGGTTTTTGATCCCTTAGATACGAGTAACGAGGAATTTCAGACGAGCGGAGTAGTTTCGCATAGTCCGGCTACATTGGACACAGTTTTTGATCAATTGACTGGCAATACTAGTTCCGGCATCTTGGTGTTGTCGGGGCAGGGGCGTACGGCTACAATATCATTCAACAGTGAAGGCAGAATCGACTGGTAGTAAATTTCATGATTTTTATTAAACCTAAAACCTATAACCTAAAACCTATAACCTGCCAGGAGGGGTTTACCCCGTTAGAGACAACTATGTTTTACACTTACGTTTTACGTAGCAAAAAAGATGATAAGTTCTATACTGGTGCTACCGAAGATTTACGGGAGCGCTTCGATTTGCATAATAACGGCAAAATTTTATCTACAAAAGGAAGGGGTCCGTTCAAATTAATTTACTATGAGGCCCGTAGCTCTAGTAAAGATGCTTTTGTGCGCGAAAAGTATCTTAAGTCAGGACCAGGGAAACGATATCTAAAAAATCGATTGAAGCGCTCCCTGTCTCTAACGGGGTTCAGCACACTCGAAGTCATGATTGCCATGGTGATTTTGATTTTGGCGGTTACGACCGTTATTTTAGTTTTATTCGGAGGCCAATCGGTTACTACCGATGCCCAGACTAATCAGGAGGCGATCTATATGGCGCAGAAAGATCTTGAGGTCGCTCGTGCCAAGTCACGCGGCACGGTTGCTGAATTTAATTCCATTGTTAGCACTACTGCCACAGTAAGCGGGGATATTTATACGAAACAGTTACTAGTTTCTAATATTTCTGATTGCGCCAAAAGGGTAACCAATAACTTAAACTGGATGCTTGAACAAAGATCGCAGTCCATATCTATTTCAAGCGTCCTTTCCAGTATTAAGGCCTTTCTGGCAAGCGGGAGTAATTGCTCTGTTCTGCCGCCACCGCCGGACCTTAAAAACCCTTCCTCCAGTCACGACCCTATTATAATCAGTACGGTTAGCGGTCAGAGCATAGCCGTTTTGAATAAAATCATTTATTTGGGAGTACACGATTCCAATGAAAACCTTGATGACCTTTTTATTTACGATGCGAACGATCCCAGCGATCCGCAGGCGCTTGGTAGTGTTGCGATAGATTGGGGAGCTAATAAAAAATTAAATGGCATCATAGATCTAGTAGCGGTTGACTATCAGAGCTTGGGTAAAAAATATGTTTTTGCCGCTGGAGTTCACGGTAGGTTTTATGATCAGGATGATTCCGGTCCGGCCGGTGAAGAACAGGCTAGCGGCCAGTTGCAGGTCATAGATGTTACCAGCGGCTCATTTCCCTTCCAAGTTGCTTCTGTTTCTTTGCCTGGTGTTTCGGGAACTTGCAATGCCACATGTCCTGGGGGCAGAAGTATCGCATATTATGATGGCAAGATTTACGTTGGTACGCATAGAGTCGCCGGCCCCGAATTCCATATATTTGATGTCGCTACCGATCCAACCAACCCAATCCACCTAGGGAATACGGGATCTATCCAAGTTGATCATAATATTAACGATATCAAAGTAAAAGGTGCGAAGGCTTATTTGGCGACTTCTTCCAATACCGAGGAGGTGATTGTTCTGGATGTAAGTGTGCCTGGCGCGATAACAATAGCCGGAACTTTTGATGCCAAAAAAGCTGATAGTACGGCAAGCGCTAAAGATGGCAGGTCTTTGAGTATAAGCGGGAGTCGTATTTATCTCGGTGTTGGACGTGCGGTTTCAGCTTTGGAAAGAGATTTCTATGTCGTTGATGAGAATAACCTCACGACAGCGTTAGGATCAAAAAATTTCAACATGAATCAAGGAGCTGGTATAAGCGGCATCCACGTAACAGACGGATTGGCATTTGTAAGCACCAGAGCTCCTAATAAACCGTTTAGTATCTGGGATGTTAGCAATTCTGATCCTAGTATTATTGTGCAATGGGATACCTGTCCTATCAACTTCTCGGTTGATCCGCAAAATATGGTTTACGAAAACGGCGTCATATATACCGTAAATAATCAGCAAAGCGAATTGCGTATTATTGTTCCTTCGCCGGTCTGTATTTAAATATGGTCACAAGCAAATTTAACTATAGTAGTGGCTTCACCCCGTTAGAGACAACTATGTTTTATACTTACGTTTTACGTAGCAAAAAAGATGATAAGTTATACACCGGTGCCACCGAAGATTTACGGGAGCGCTTCAGGCTACACAACAACGGAAAGGTTTTTTCTACGAAAGGAAGAGGACCATTCGAATTGATATACTACGAAGCTTGTGGTTCTAGCAAAGATGCTTTTATGCGTGAAAAATATCTTAAATCGGGTCCGGGTAAACGATTTCTAAAAAATCGCCTGAAGCGCTCCCTGCCTCTAACGGGGTTTACTCTAATCGAGGTGCTGATATATTCGGCTCTTTTTTCATTGATGATGGTTGGAATGTTGGGCGGGGTATATATGGTAATTCAGAGTGCGAATCAATCAAACGCCAGGCTCTTGGTTGATGATGAGGCCAATTTTGTATTAAGGAAAATGAACTGGGCGTTGACGGGTGTGAGCTCTATCAACGTGCCAACTGCTGGCTCGACTGGCCCAACACTAAATGTAATTAAAACCGGCGTAGGCGCTGTCAGATTTCGCTTAAATTCAGAAAACATAGAGATAGATACGGGTAGCGGTTATATTCCGCTTGATACGGACAACGTAATTGCAGCGAGTTTAAGTTTTGAGCATATTCCGGCTTCTGGTAATCAGCCGGCAGCGATAATGGCCACCTTTTATTTAAACGATGTTTTTTATGAAACCACAAAATATATTAGAAAATAGTCAGGATGGATTTGTGGCATTGATCTCTGCGATAATTATCGGAGCGGTTTTGGTTGCAATTACTTTTGCATTGGGTTTTAGCAGCTTTATCAGCCGTGCAAACATTTTAGACGTAGAATTTAAAGAAAAAAGCATTGGTTTGGCCGAGGCTTGTGTTGATGCGGCGATAATATTGCTTCAGGGAAATTCTGGATATGTGCCGGTGGCTCCGCCGGGAGATCTTATCCCCGTGGGTTCCGATTCTTGCTATGTCTGGTCAGTGGATGGTGTTAGTTGGCCAAAGACGATCAGGGTTCAGGCTAAATATCCGCTCGTAAGCAATAAAAGCGCTTATACCAATTTGGAAGTCGTTGTTTCTACATTAGCCGATGAAGTAGTTGTAAATTCATGGAAAGAAATACTGTCCCTGCCATAATTTGCAATATAGTGCAGAATATGTTATAATGTAGTTTCAAGGGTCGATAGCCTACCCTCGTGCTATAAGAGGGCTAAATTTTAAAGGATATGAATCCCGTACGAAGTAGCCCTAACGGGTTAAACGAACGGGAATTCAGATAATATAACAACAGTAGTTCTGCGCCTGTAACTCATACTTATAGCTGCGCAGCAGCTACTTCGTACGGGATGAATAAAAAAAACAAACAGAGCGGGTTTACGCTCATCGAAATCTTAGTGGTTATTGGTATTATTGCCATTTTGGCGACTATCGTCTTAATCGCAATAAACCCGGCCAGACAGTTCGCTCAAGCACGTGATACGCAGAGAACTAGCCATGTAAATTCTATCTTGAACGCCATCGATCAGAGAATCGCTGACAGCAAGGGAATCTTCGGTGGAACTTCAGGCGGACTTACCTGCACGGTAATACCGGCCGCGACAGCTTCACAGCAAAGGCTCAGTATTCTTAACGATACCAGTGCTACAACCGCAACTACTATCGGTTTGGGTTGTCTCGCCCCGACATATATGTCAACAATACCTGCCGATCCTAAGGCAGCGGCTGGAACTGATACTCAGTATGACCTAGTAGTCGAGACCATCACTAATGGCGGAAGATTAACTATTGATGCTCCAGATACGGAGATTGCGAGTCCAGACATTTCCGTAACCCGCTAAATTATTTAGCCAATACAAAAACCCCTAACGGGGTTTTTGTATTTTTGTTAAGGTGCTATAATTAGGCAATGGGAAGGTGGGGATATAAAATATTGGCCGATGCCTTGCTTGTTATCCATTTGATATGGATTGTTATTTTATTGGGCGGAACTTTCTATATATTTTTTAATCGGGGTTATGTCAAATATCACATTATCATTGTCTCCGGTACGCTGCTTTTTAATCTTTTTCTGGGAGGTTGTCCGCTGACTTGGTGGGAAGAAAGGGCGCGTAAAATTTGGGACCCTAGAACGTATTACCATCCTAATTCCTTCGCCGTTACCTACGTTCATAGATTATTTGGGCATGACATAACGCCGCAGCAAGTCAATTGGGCGCTTATTGGTATAAAGGTGTTCTCTTATACCAGCTCTGTCCTTTTGTTGACTAAGATTATGTAATTTGGTAAAGTTGTAAAATTATGTCTTTTGCTGTTATTAAAACCGGTGGCAAGCAATATAAGGTTGCTGAGGGCGATAAACTTTTAATTGAAAAACTTAACCATGAGATAGGGGAGGAGTTTGATTTTGATCAGGTATTGCTTATTGGTAACGCCAAGGCCGAGAACGCCAAGATCGGTACCCCGTTGGTTGAGGGGGCTAAGGTTAACGCCAGGGTTTTAGATAACGGCAAGGCCAAAAAAAAGATCGTCTTCAAATATCACAACAAGACTCGCTATAAAAAGAAAAAAGGCCACCGTCAGCCTTATACCAAAGTAGAAATTCTCAAAATTATCGTTTAGTAAAATTACAAAGCCCTCAGCGGCCTTTGTGCTATAGGATCTCCGGGCGGTCTGAAAAAATTCCATCAATCCCCAAACGCTTAAGATACTCTGCTTCAAACCGGCGATTGACCGTCCAGGCAAAAACCGTCAGGCCTTCTTTGTGGGCCTTTTTTACTATGTCGAGCTTGAAGCATGCCACTGGTTTCTGCAGACTTATTGCTGTGGCACGATGTTCTTTGGCGGCGCTTATAAAATTGTTTACGCCAATATTCGATACCTTTTTCATCGTAGCAAGAAGTGCAACGTCAATTCGTCCGGACCATATTTTTAATTCTTCCCATGAAGAATCTGAATACTCGGCCCCATCATCTGCATCAAAAGATGAAATAAGAACCTGAGCTTTTTTGGCCAGGGCTGTATGCACGACCTCGTCCATTAATCCAGATTCCTTCAGCTCAATGTTGATAAGATAATGTTGTCCGAAAATATCCAGTACATTTTCTAAAAGAGGTATGTGACAGGCGCGGCCGGCATCAAACATCCTAAGTTCGTCATACGTAAAATCAGAAACCAATCCGTGGCCGTTGGTGGTGCGGTCAAGTGTTTTGTCGTGTATTACAACTAGCTTGTTATCCTTCGATCGCCTGACGTCTAGTTCAACAGCATCCGCTCCTATGGCCAATGCCTTAGCGAAAGAAGCTATTGTGTTTTCGCCATAGCGCGGATAGCCCGGCGCCCCGCGATGACCGATTTTGAGCATATTTTAAGATCCCCAAATTATTAAGAAACCCTACTTATTAAAGCATGGGCCAATCTTAATGTCAATTTTTTGTAAATTAGCGGCGGTGCTTGAGGGCGTTGACCAGTGTTATTTCGTCCGCATATTCAACTGATGAGCCGGCGGCAAGACCGCGGGCGAGTCTGGTTGTTTTAACATTCAATGGTTTTAATTCTTCTTCAAGATAAAGTGCTGTGGTTTCACCGTACGTATTGGGATTAGTAGCTATTATAACCTCAACGTCCGGTGTTAGTTTTTGTAATTCTAAGATCCTGTTAAGTAGTTCGCTAATTTTAAGATTGTGAGGCAGAGAGCCGCCGCTTGGATTAATTGTTCCGCCAAGTACATGATAGACCCCATTGAAGGCGCCGGTTCTTTCCATAGACTGGAGATCGGTGATTTTTTCAACGACGGCTATGCGGGTTTGATCCCGCTTGTGGCTTGAGCAAATTGAGCATTTTTCTTCATCCGTCAGATTAAAGCAATTAGTGCATAGTATCGGGCCGTTTCCGAGCCCTGAAATAGATTGAGAAAATTCTTCCAGTTCGCCGGCTGGCCAGTTCAGCATATCCAAAACTAGCCGCGCTGCCTGCCTCGGCCCGATTCCCGGCAACTTAGTAAAAAACTCAATCAATTTTTGTACCCGTTGACTCATGTTTATTATTGTGATATATTTCTTAAAGTATATTTACAAGTGGTGATTTATGGAATCAACCGGTCTAGTGCTAATAATGGTAGGTATGCCGATCTTTATAGTCTCTCTTTGCGTCTTAGTCCCGACTATATTTTATTCTATATTCCCTCGTAATTGCAGAGTTTGCGGGAAAAGGGTTTTTCCTAACAAAGCATCGTATACTCATTATCCAGAGTTAGGTGGGTTTTATTCGTACAATTTACACAGAGACTGTGACCGCTAAATAATTCAGGAGCAATCCTGTTTTTTTATACATTCACAACGTGGTGCAAGCGAATGGCATATAATTTTGTGGAGGGCGGAGGCCATAGAGGTTTGTGCGGATTCCAAAAGAGTGGATTGCATGGTTTGCGAGCCCCGTTACTCAACTAGTTGAGTAACGGGGCGAGCAGTATAATGTTTCATCACTGTGAGCAAAATCCACGCTTTTGAAATAGTGGAGCGAATCGCTGGATGAGCGCAACGTCCGCGCAGGCCTCTATGGCGGAGCCCGATCTAACATTATATGCCACGAGCCAAGTTTTTAAACGACACCGTATCCTCATCAAAATACAACTCAATAGAGCCCACCGGCCCGTTTCTGTGCTTGGCCACTATGATCTCAGCTATATTTTTTTTCTCGCTTTCCTTTTTAGCCCTATCTTCACGATAAATTAACAGTACCATATCGGCGTCCTGTTCAAGCGAGCCACTATCTCGAAGATCGGATAGTTTGGGCCTCTGGTCGGGCCTATTTTCTGAGTTACGAGAAAGCTGTGACACCGCAATGACCGGAATATTAAGTTCGCGCGCCAAGCCTTTCAGGTTACGCGATATTTCGGTTATCTGCTGTACGGGGCTGTCGTAGGCTCGACTGGGCTGCATTAGCTGGAGATAATCCACTATGAGCAATCCTAAGCCTCTTTCCGCTTGTAACCTTCTGGCCATAGCTCTGATTTGTAAAACGGTAGGTGAAGAGGCGTCATCAATAAAAATATTGCTTTGTGCCAGACTATCCAGGGCAACCTGGATTTTTTCAAAGTCATTGCCATCGCCCTCGGAAGACAAATGCCCGGTGCGCATTTTCCATAAGTTTATACCCGCCTCGGAAGCTATAAGGCGGTCTACGACCTGATCCTTGGACATTTCAAGAGTAAATATACCCACCGGCAGGCCGCTGGCCTTGGCAGCATTTCTGGCGATATCCAGTGCGAATGTGCTCTTACCGAGAGAGGGTCTGGCGCCCAGTATTATTAAGTCTGATTTTTGGAATCCGGCAGTTATATTGTCCAGATCAAAGAATCCGCTTGATACGCCGCGCATGGTGCCATCAGACTTGTGAAGTGCGTCTAAGCGTTCAAATGCTTCGTGAAGCGCCTTGTCGATGGGCTCAAATGTCTGCTGAACTGATTTTTGTGAAATTGAAAATAGTTTTTGTTCGGCCTGGTCAAGCAAGACATCTACATCTTCGTCTTCTGTGTAGCCCAAACCAATTATATGGTGCGCGGTATCAATGAGGTCTCTAAGTATCTTTTTACGTTCAACGATTTTAGCATAATTGCTGACATGCGCTGATGTCGGTACGGCATTAACCAGTGAAGTGAGGTAGCCAACGCCGCCTACCGTTTCAAGCTGGCCAGCCTCGCCGAGTATATTAGACAAGCTTAGGATGTCTATTGGCTCGCTCTTTTCGAATAGTTTAAAGATTCCTTCATAAATCAATTGATGGGCGCGGCTATAAAAATCTTGTGGTTGAAGAGAGTCAGCTACCTTATTGATAGCTTCTTTATCAAGTAAAAGCGAGCCGATTAAGCTTTTTTCGGCTTCTATGTTTTGCGGCGGCAGCTTGTCAATTGTTGACTGAGTTTTGGGCATGTTAAGGAGTAATTATAAGTCAGAAGGTAAAATTTGGGGAGGGGATAATATGTGGAGTTTAAAAAATTGACACAATTGTTCTGTGTGGTAAACTTTTGATAAAGATAGTTTTTTAAAAAAGGATGGTTAGCAATGACAATTGTACAGGCGCTTTTTTTAATAGACGGTCCAAGTCGTAATATTTGCAATAAAATACTAACGGAAAACTTTAATCTTTTTTCGAGGGTGCAAGGATCTTCGTATAATCACCAAACCTGGGAGGGCGGGTACTTAGATCATATAACTGAAGTCATGAATTGGGCAGTTGTTTTGTATGGCGCGATAAGCAGGGAGAGGACACTGCCGTTCTCGTTGTCTGATGCTCTTTTAGTGCTTTTTTTGCATGACATTGAAAAGCCGTGGAAATACAAGCTTACCTTAGGCAACCAGCTTAAGATACGCACATCTCTAAAGAGTAAAGAAGCGCAAAAAGAATTTAGGGATAAAAAATTAAGTGAATACGGCATAGTTCTTTCCGCTGAACAGGAAAATGCAATGAGATATGCCGAGGGAGAAAATAACGACTACACCAATCTCAGACGAGTAATGAATGAACTTGCCGGTTTTTGCCACATATGCGACATCTTAAGCGCAAGGGTTTTTCATAATTATCCGCGTCGCGATATGCCGGGCCTGGGTCAGGCGCAAAGAATAAACGGAGATTTATCTAATTTTCATCTTCCTGATCTGAGTCTTTCTTAACCAAGGGGCCGTATGCCGTGTCACTTACCTCGTAACCGAGGCTTTTTATTTGTTCGCGCAGCTCATCGGCGCGGCCGAAGTCTTGGTTTTGGCGCGCTTGTTCGCGCTGGTCAACTATGGCTTGTATACTGATTGGATTAGTTGTTGGTTGAGGCAAAACCACGCCTAAAATATTGTCAAAAAAATTAATAACTTTAACGGCTGGGCCAATTGATTTCATGCTGTCTAAGCTCTGGTTAGATGATCTTATGAAATCAAAAAAGAGCCCGATAGCTTTAGGAGTATCAAAATCATTGTCCATGGCATCTAAAATCTTTTCAAATAAAATCTCAATAAGCTTGTCGTTGCTTACCTGAGTATTTTCAGTATTTTTATTGAACCAGAGATATCGATTTCTAAACTCGTTTATCCTCACGACTGCTGCTTCGGCCTGTTTTAATAAATCCTCATTAAAATCAAGCGGCGAACGGTAGTGAGAACTTAAGAAGTAGAATCGTAAGGTTTCCGGGCTGTATTTTTTGAGGGCTTCACGCAGGACCATGAAGTTGCCAAGGGATTTAGACATTTTTTGGGTTTTGTTGACCAGGAACCCGGCATGCATCCAATAACGGACAAATGGTTTCAAGCCGGAGGCTGATTCCTGCTGGGCGATTTCAGCTTCGTGGTGGGGGAACATTAAGTCTGCGCCGCCGCCATGGATATCATACTGCGGCCCGAAATATTTTTCAGTGATGGCGGTGTCTTCGATGTGCCAGCCCGGCCTGCCGTAGCCTAACTCGCTGTCCCAGCCTGGTTCTTCGGGCCTAGAGAACTTCCAAAGGCAGAAGTCGCCGCGATTTCTTTTATCCGTGCTTTCATCTATTCTCGAGACGCCATCCTCGGCCATTTCTACGGTTCTGCCGGACAACTTGCCGTAATCGGGGAAAGTTTTCAGATCAAAGTACCAGCCGTCGTTTTCTATTTTGTAGGCACTGCCCTTGTCTGCTAAAGTTTTTACCTGCTTTATGACTTGATCAATATTTTTGCTTGCCGACTCATAATGGCTGACCGAATCTATGCCCAGTTTTTTTATGTCTTCCATGAAGGCATCGGCAAAATCTGCCGCATACTCAATCGGGTCTAGATTCAACTCCATGGCTCGAGCAATTATTTTATCATCAATGTCGGTTATGTTTTGTATATATTCAACTTTGTAATCCTTGTATCTTAAATATTTTGCCACTACATCAAAAATCGTATAGGTTCTGGCGTTACCCACGTGGATATAGTCATAAACCGTTGGTCCGCAGACGAACATTTTGACCTTTTTGGGGTTAGCCGGTTTACCCAGCACCACTTCGGGATTACCCGAAGTGGTGCTGGGCGAGAATTCTTTTTTTTGGCGGGTTAGAGTATTATATATTTTCATCCCGTTAGAAGTCGCTGCTGCGCAGTCTTGAGTATAAACTGAAGACATCTAGCAAGTTCTTCGTTAAATAATAGTAATGTTGGTTAACCCGTCAGGGCGACTTCTAACGGGATTCATAATTCGTTATAATTAAAAGCAGTTTTTTAATTGGAGGTATTTTGTGCCTTAAACTGTAGATGATGAAGGGTCATGTCCTAAGTGTGGTTCTGATAAATTTGATGGCTGGGATTGTAAACAGTGCGGATATGCCATCCCTGAAAAAGCTCGAAAAGCCCATGGGCGATTCCTTACTCCCGAAGAAGCAGAAAGGGTACGCAAAGTGCTTTTCCCCGAAACCGACTAGGTCGGTTTTTAATTTGACAAGCCCCAGGCCCTACAAGATAAAGAATATCAGTATTGCGAAAAAAGTCATTATGCAAAATGTTGTGTAACCAAGGATATTGAGGGTGCGGCTATTGGTGTGCTTTCCCACGACCTTCTTATTATTAGCCATGTGAATAACCATTAATATCAAAATGGGGGCGATAATGCCATACAAGATTGAAGTGTAAAAGAGCGCTTTTATAGGATGAAAGCCCAAGAGGGGGATAAGTAAGCCTATTACAGCTGACGCAATAACTACTCCGTAAAATTCTTTGGCCTTAGCAAAGCTTTTGTTTAGTCCCTCTGACCAGCCGAAGACTTCGGCTACAACATAGGCGGCTGAACCTGCCAGAACTGGTATCGCCAGGAACCCAGATCCGATTATGCCGATAGTAAAAAGCAAATAGGAATATTCTCCAGCCAGCGGCTTTAACGCCTCAGCGGCGTCTTTAAGCGTTTCAATATTATGTATACCGGCCCTGAAAAGAGTTGAGGCAGCAAGCGTAATTATGAAAAAAGTGATCACATTAGAGAAGGTCATGCCTATGCGCGTGTCAATCTTAAGCGAATGGAGGTCGTCTTCTGTGGCCGGTCTTAGGTGGCAGATTTGGCCGGGCTTGCACTGCTCTATCGTTTTTTCTTCAACTTCCTGATTCGCTTGCCAGAAGTACAGATAGGGCGATAGCGTCGTACCCATAAAGGCCGTCAGTATCAGGAAGAACTCTTTGTTTAGTGTGAAGCTGGGTACTAGCGTGTGGCGAAGTATTTCAGACCAGTTCTGGTGTATTGAAAAAGTTGCAAAAATATAAGCAAAGAGCGTAAGAGCGAGCCATTTAAATATTGTAAAAATTTTCTTATAGGGCAGGAATATCGTAATTAATAAAATAATCAGAGTCATAATGACAGCCGTTATTTTTTCCGGAAACGGAGTGATCATGGTTAAGGCTTGCGACATGCCTGACATGTCTGCGCCGATGTTTATAGTGTTGGCGCCTACGACGAGAATGGCAATTAAAAACATAAGCCAGCGTGGGTAGTGTTGTTTCATGTTGCCGGCCAGACCGCGATTTGAAATTCTGCCGATCCTGGCACTCATTTCTTGAATCGCTATCATAAATGGTAAAGAAAAAAGTGCCACCCAAAGGAAGCGATAACCAAACCGAGCTCCAGCGATGGAGTAGGTAGCGATAGCCGAAGGCTCATCGTCTGCCGCTCCGGTAATCAATCCTGGACCCAGCCGTCGCCATAGGTTTTTGATTTTGTTCACAATATAAGTATAGCAAGATTGCTGCCCGCGGGTAATGGTGGTTGATTGGCACTCTTGACCCCAAACAAGGTAAAAGCGCGCTGCGAGCCCTCGCGGCCTTGTTCGGAGCAGGCCCGAGAGCGCCTCTGGCTAATTGGCACTCTCCTATTGACAGTGCCAATTCTATGAATATAATAGAATATATGATGACTCAAAGGCAGGGAGCCCTGCTTGCTTCAATTATAGAAGAGTTTATCAAGACTGCGGAACCAATTAGCTCAAAATTACTTGAAAAATCAGGATTTTTCGGTTTAAGTTCGGCTACGATAAGAGCCGAGATGAACGATCTTGAGGGGTTGGGTTATCTGTCCCAACTGCATACTTCTGGCGGGCGAGTGCCGACAGATTATGCCTATAGGTTTTTTGTGGACAAGTGCGTTGATCCAACTGAAATAAGCCCAGACCACAAGGATCAGGAAAAAATTAAAAACTCAATTAGGTCGGCTGGTAATGACCCCAGAAATATAAACAGGATAATTGCGCAGACCCTGTCAGATCTTTCAGATAATTTAGTAATAACGGGCATCCTAGAACAGGACGATTTTTATAAAATTGGTCTGTCGAATCTTTTTGAAATGCCGGAATTCAGAGAATTTAACAGAGCTTTCAGATTGACTAGTTTTTTTGATGAGTTTGAGGGGCTGTTTAATCAGATCGAAAGAGAATTTTTTCGTGATATGCCGGATTATAAAGGGCCGAACGATAGCGTACGAGTGTTTATCGGTCGTGAAAACCCGGTCAAAGATATTCGCGACGAGACGGTGATGTTTGCCAAATACAACCTGCCGGAGGATTTGACTGGCTCGCTGACGCTAGTCGGTCCAACCAGAATGGATTACGCCAAAAATATAGGATTGATTAAATACGCAACAGGGGAATTGAATAAAACCAGCAGAGAGACATAAAACCTGCCACACCCGCTAAACCATTCTCATATTCTCAAGAATTTGAGAGCATGAGAATGGCGAAGAAATATAAAAAGTGTCATGGAAGATCAAAATACAAACAATCTAAAAATAGCTGCCTCTAGTGACGCAGACGAAACCAAAGGTAGTGAGAATGCTGAATTAGGTGCGTGTAAAAAACAGGCCGAGGAATATTTGAATAACTGGAAGCGGGAAAGAGCGGACTTTGTGAATTATAAGAAGGATGAGGGCAAGAGAATGGGGGAGTTTATTAAGTTTGCTAATGAGGGCTTGATTGGTGAGGTGTTAGACGTATTAGACGATCTAGATCTGGCCGTTAAGCAGGTTAAAAATGCGGGTTTGGAGCAGGTAATTAAAAAATTTGATGATTTATTAAAAAAGTACGGGGCTGAAAGGATAGCGGTGGGTGTCAAGTTTGATCCGATGTTATATGAAGTGGTTGAGGGGACGGAGGGAGAGAATATGGAAGAAATTAGAGCTGGCTACACGATGCACGGCAGAGTGATTAGGCCGGTACGAGTTAAAATAATAAAATAGCTCCGTCACAATGTTTTCTGGGGACTTCAAAAATCCCAGCGAGATTTTTTCATCCGTTGCTCTTGCCGCCATTTGTCAAGGCGCAAGACCTATGACAAAACCATGCTGGCGGCAAACGCAGCGGCCCCATAAAGCATTGTGACTGCGCTTTACTTAATTTATGCCAAAAGTACTAGGAATAGATCTGGGAACAACTAATTCGGCGATGGCGATTGTTGAAATCGGTCAGCCGAGAGTATTGGAAAATAAAGAGGGGATGCGCACTGCGCCTTCGGTGGTTGCCGTTGGCAAGAACGGCGAGCGCTATGTCGGAGTTACTGCCAAGCGACAAGCCGTTACCAACCCGGCCAATACGATTTTTTCGGTTAAGCGTCTCATAGGGCGCCGGTTTTCTGATGCAGAAGTTCAGAATGATAAAAAATTATTGCCTTACGAAATTCGCGAAGGTTCTAATGGTGACGTTGAAGTTAAAATGCAAGATAAGTGGTACAAGCCAGCTGAGATTTCGGCAATGGTTTTGCAAAAGCTGAAGACTGACGCTGAAGATAAATTAGGCGAGAAAATAACGGACGCGATTATTACGGTGCCGGCGTATTTTGATGATTCCCAGCGCAAGGCCACAAAGGATGCCGGTGAGATTGCCGGGCTCAATGTTAAACGTGTGATAAATGAGCCAACCGCGGCCGCTCTTGCCTATGGATTTAATAAGAAAAAGGATGAAAAAATTGTTGTCTATGACTTTGGTGGTGGAACTTTTGATATTTCGGTGTTGGAGGTTTCTGAAGATACGATTGAAGTCAGGGGAACTGGCGGTGATACCCATCTTGGCGGAGATGACATAGACCAGCGTATAATCCAATATTTGTTGGATGAGTTTAAAAAAGAACAGGGCGTGGATATAAGCAAGGATCAATTGGCAGTGCAACGCCTCAAGGATGCCGCTGAAAAGGCAAAACACGAGTTGTCTAGCACAATGCAGACGGAAATAAATATACCGTTTTTGACTGCAGATGCCTCCGGTCCTAAACATTTCAGCATGTCTTTCACGCGAGCCAGGCTAGAAGACTTAGTCAAAGATTATATTGATAAATCTATCGAACTAACACGTAAAACCGTTGAGGAGGCTGGGTTCAAGTTGGGCGATATAAACGAGGTTGTGCTTGTCGGTGGGCAGACCAGAATGCCTGCGATAATTGAGGCGGTAAAGAAGTTATTCGGCAAGGAGCCGCACAAAGATATTAATCCTGACGAGGTAGTGGCAATTGGTGCCGCTATCCAGGGCGGCATTATGCAGGGCGAGATTCGTGACGTCCTATTGCTGGATGTTACACCGCTTTCCCTTGGTATCGAAACTCTTGGTGGTGTAATGACCAAGATGATTGAGAAAAACACGACCGTGCCAACAGCTAAAACGCAAACATTTTCAACTGCAGCGGATAATCAGCCGTCAGTGGAGATACATGTACTTCAGGGGGAGAGAGCGATGTCTACTGACAACAAAACCCTGGGCAAATTTATATTGGACGGTATCCCGCCAGCGCCTCGTGGCGTGCCGCAAGTTGAGGTGACGTTTGATATTGATACCAACGGAATTCTGAATGTTAAGGCCAAGGATAAGGCGACGAATAAAGAGCAGTCTATCAGGATAGAGGGTTCATCTGGCTTAACCGATGA
>Ga0209542_10004905_pt1 | contig 27148 bp, 24 predicted proteins | sample RifCSPhighO2_01_FD_184028 | JGI IMG/M metagenome (GOLD analysis project Ga0209542, IMG submission 184028) | Soil microbial communities from Rifle, Colorado - Rifle CSP2_plank highO2_0.1 (SPAdes) (version 2) | ecosystem: Environmental > Terrestrial > Deep subsurface > Rock core/Sediment ...
AGTTTTAAATTCTCATGCGAGTTTAGAGAAAGCCGTGGGCAGAGTAGAAAACTTGGTGCGTAAATTGGGCGATAGGAAAATTTTAGGTACACTCGGCATTGTGCACTCAAGATGGGCGACACATGGTGGCGTTACGGAGCCAAACGCTCATCCGCACACGGATTGTAAAAAAGAAGTTTTTCTCGTACATAACGGCATTATTGAAAACTATAAAGAGTTAAAAAATGAACTCGAAAAGAAAGGCCATATTTTCACTTCGGAAACCGACACGGAAGTTTTGGCACACTTAATTGAATTTTTCTATAACGCTAAAAAGAAAGTGCCGCTAGAGGTGGCAGTTAGAAAGGCGCTTCAACGTGTACGGGGCACGTATGGACTCGCGATCTTTTCCAGTCGGGAACCGGGAAGGATTATAGCGGCGAGGAATTTCAGTCCACTTTTAGTAGGCGTAGGCAAAGGAGAAAATCTTATTGCCTCCGACGCTTCGGCAGTTTTATCTCACACGCGTAAGGTGATGTATCTCAAGGACGGCGAAATGGCAGTCTTGACTCCTAAATCAGTAAAAATTTTCGATACTAAGCAGAAACGAGTCGCTAGAGCTACCGAAGAACTGGATTTTAACATAAAAGCAATCAAGAAAAACGGCTACCCGCATTTTATGCTTAAAGAAATTTATGAGCAGCCGGAAGCGATTGCCAATTCTATTCGCGGGCGCATTAACCCGAAAACCCATGAAGTAGTATTGGGCGGACTTGCTAACGTGCAAGAAGAATTAAAAAAAGCTAAGCGAATTTTAATCGTCGCTTGCGGTACGGCTTATTTAGCGGGGCGCGTAGGCGAATATCTACTCGAAGAATTTGCCAGCATCCCGGTAAAAGTTGATCTTGCTTCCGAGTTTCGATATCGGAAGCCAGTTTTTCTTCCAGGAGATATTATGTTTGTAATTTCCCAATCGGGTGAAACGGCGGATACTTTTGCGGCGCTCGAGGAGGCGAAAAGGCACGGTGTTCTTACTCTGGGGATTGTTAACGTGGTTGGCTCAACCATCGCCCGTGATACAAACGCCGGTGTCTATCAGCATATTGGTCCTGAAATCGCGGTTGCTTCGACCAAAGCTTTTACTTCACAGGTTTCGATTTTTATGCTTATTGCAGTTCTTTTGGGAAGAATGAGAGGGTTGTCTCCTAAAAATGCCAAACTACTTACTCAAGAATTACGTAAACTTCCAAAACTTATTCAAGAAGTATTAGCTGAAGATGCCAGTATTAAAAAAATCGCCAAAAAATATTTAAAGTTCGAAAACTTTCTTTATCTCGGCCGAAAATACAATTTGCCGACTGCGCTGGAGGGCGCATTGAAGCTTAAGGAAATTTCGTACGTGCACGCGGAAGGCATAAGCGCCGGGGAGATGAAACACGGTTCGATAGCTCTGATTTCTAAAAATTTTCCGTCAGTTGTAATTGTTCCGCATGATTCTGTTTATGAGAAAGTAATCTCGAATCTGGAGGAAATTAAAGCTCGTGGCGGACCGGTAATTGCTGTTATAAGCGAAGGCGATAAACAAGTGGCTACTATTGCCGACGACGTAATAATTATCCCGAGAACGCTTGAGCCATTTACGCCTATTTTAGCAACAGTGGCGCTCCAGCTTTTTGCTTACCATTTTGCCGTGGCTCGCGGTTGCGACGTGGATAAGCCGCGTAACTTGGCTAAGAGCGTTACCGTGGAATAAATTTGTGGGCTGATTTGATTTTTGGTGATACAATAAACCGATATGGAGCAGGATATGTATAAATCTATAAAAGATTTTGCGAAGCAATTTGCCTTTAAGCCACTGGTGCAAAACGCGCGGCGGCTTAGAAAGCATGAACGCGCGATTATCATTGGCATGGGCGGTTCGCACTTGGGAGCTGATATTGCAAAGCTCCTAAAGCCGGAGCTGGAGATTATGGTTCATTCTGATTACGGGTTACCGCATATAAGCAGCGCCGATCGTAAGAAGACTTTGGTGATGTTCAGTTCCTATTCCGGCAATACCGAAGAGGTGCTTGATGCGTGGAGCGTGGCGCGGCAATCGAAATTGTCCGTGGCGGCAGTTTCTACCGGCGGCAAGCTTCTGGACTTGGCGAAAAAGGCAGGCGTGTCTTACGTGGAGCTACCGAACACGAATATTCAGCCGCGCATGGCGCTGGGCTTTAATGTGCTAGCTATCGCGAAGCTGCTTCACGAGGAGAAAATGACGCGGGATTTGTCCATGCTTGCATTACTGCTTTCTCCCGAAGCGTATGCCGGAACGGGAAAATTGCTGTCCGAAAAACTCTTTGGCAAAGTGCCTGTGATTTATACTTCCGCCCGCAACCGTGCCTTGGCCTATAACTGGAAGATAAAATTCAATGAAACAGGGAAAATTCCGGCTTTTTTTAATGTTCTGCCGGAGCTAAATCACAACGAAATGACTGGCTTCGATGTGGTACCACGCACACACACGCTGTCAAAAAACTTTTATTTTATTTTACTAAAGGATAAAAACGATAGCTTGCAGGTACAAAAACGTATGTCAGTTTTAGCGAAACTCTTGAAAGCGCGTGATTTTTCGGTGGAGATTAGTGAGCTTAGCGATAAAAATCCTTATAAAAAAATATTTGCCTCGCTTCTCATCGCCGACTGGGCGGCGTATTACACTGCGCTTTCTTACGGCGTAGAGCCCGAACAAGTGCCGATGGTGGAAGAATTCAAGCAACTGATAAAAAAGAAATAACTTTTTTTTAAAAGTTTGCCTTTTTTAATTTTTTCGCTATTATTACTGCCATGGACAGATCGTATTTCTTAACACTTGTTGTAGCAGTGGTGGTCGTAACCGCTCTTTTTTATGGTGCGTATTATTTTGAAACTCATACCGATCTTTCAAAATATTCAGCAAGCTTCGCCGAAACGGAAAACAGCACGACTGTGCAGACGGAGGCGAGTACAAGCGCGGATATCGGCTCTTTATTCAATAAAAATCCCATGACAACAACATCACAAGGCGACTTGAAAATCGAAGACGAAAAAGTTGGTGACGGCGCGGAGGCAAAAGCGAGGGATTCAATTACGGTAAACTATCTTGGAGCCCTTTTAGACGGCACAAAGTTTGACAGCTCTTACGACCGAGGCACTCCTTTCACCTTTACTCTCGGTGCTGGTCAGGTGATTAAGGGCTGGGATCAGGGACTTCTAGGCATGAAAGTAGGCGGCAAAAGAAAATTAACGATTCCACCGGACTTGGCCTATGGCGCGCAATCCCCCAGTCCCCAAATTCCGGCCAATTCAACGTTAATTTTTGAGATAGAACTTTTGAAAGTGGAAGCGGCGAAGTAGTTTTTAAAAGATCTAAATTAATACGGCCAGCTGAAGATATATGAAAGTTTTATTACGTACTGAATTTGGTAATCCAATCTTGAGACGCGAAGCGAAAGAGATACCCCACAAGTTTCTTAAGACTGCAAAGTTCAAAAAACTGGTTCAACGCATGATCTATACGATGCGACGAGTTGGTGGCGTTGGACTGGCTGCTCCTCAAGTTGGAATACCGTTAAGTATTTCGGTCATGGAAGTCCGACCAACGACGACGCATCCCACTCTTAAACGCAAGGGCCCAATCATCATCGTTAATCCAAGAATTATAAAGTACTCAAAGAAAAAGGTCAGCGATTGGGAAGGTTGCCTTAGTTTTAAAAACGTGTGTGGTCTTGTGCCAAGGTCTGATAAAATCATCGTTCAATATTGCAATCTGGATGGAGTAATGGTTACAGATAATGCTTCGGGGCTTTGGGCCAGGATTTTTCAGCACGAAATTGATCACCTTAATGGGAACGTGTATGTGGATTTGATTACTGATATGACGAGTCTGATGACCCTTTCAGAGTTTAAGAAGCGAGTTCTCAAGAAGAGGCGATAACAGTCCTGACATCCCGACTTATATAAAGTTGAATTGCCTCCCCGCCGACAGACAGGCCATGTAGTCTCAGTTAACAGTCTCAGTTAAGCTACTTCAGTCAAAAATTGTTTTCGTACGGAACCACATTTTTATTTTTTTTAAAACCAGTCGCTAGTGGCTAACTACTATCTTGGTTATGCTATAATAATCCTATGGACTTTTTAATTCTCGCGCAGACGGTTTTTTACGGAGTTTTTTCTCTAGCGATTTTTGTGCTTTCAATTTTGCTTTGTATAGTCGCGTATTACCTGATTGGTATTGCACGGCATTTAAGGAAAGTAAGCGAAAGGGTTGATCACGCGAGCGAAAAAGTGCGCGAACAGATTGAGAGTATTATGGAAGCTCTGGAGGGACTGCCATTCATTTCCTATTTCTTTAAAAGAAAAAACAAAGCTGAACACAAGAAAAAAGGTCGGTAAAAATCTAGTATTAAGTATTATGACAAAATCAAATATAAAAAAATTAGTGGCTGGTGCAGCCGTAGCCGCGGCTTTGGGCGCAGTTGCAGGCATGCTCTTGGCGCCGGAATCGGGCAAAAAACTTCGGAAAGACATCAAGAAGACTGCGGGGCAACTTTATCGGGAAGCCGTGCCCAAGCTTAAGAAAATGAGAAATGTCGGTCAGGCCGAGTTTGAGAAGTTTATGAGCGTAGCGGCCTCGAAGTTCGCCTCCGCCAAAAAACTTTCGTCGGCCGAAAAGAAGCAGTTAATCAAGGAAGCAAAAGGCGCTTGGGGGAAGATTAAGAAACATCTATAAAGACTCGAAATAGTTATCTACCAGAACTTGCGGTTCGTCCCAATAGCCATAAGGATGACCGCTGGCTTTCAGTACATTGATTCCATGGAAATTGAAATCAAGCTTAATTTACCTTCGAGATGTTCTGTATAATAACTACTTCTCACTGTTATTCGTTTTGTCAGTTAAGAAAGTCATGTTACACTTTATTGATGAATAAAATATTTGCCAAAAAAGCTTTTGCCTGGACGGTTGTGATTATAATGCTTATTAGTTTTATTGGTTCGGCGATAAGCTTCGGTTTTTAGAACCGTCTTAATATATGCTGTCATTTCTTATAATTTTTTTGGGGCTGTCGGTGCTTATAGTTGTCCATGAATTCGGACATTTTTTTGTTGCCAAGCTTTTCAAAATGAAAGTGGACGAATTCGGTTTTGGTCTGCCGCCCCGCGCCTGGGGCAAAAAAATCGGGGAAACAATCTACAGCTTGAATTGGCTGCCCTTCGGCGGCTACGTGAAATTATATGGAGAAGAAGGCGGGGAAAACGTGACGATGTGGGAAAAGCCCACAAGTTCAAGTCAAATCGGTTTTAACGCCGAACGGGCCTGGAAACGCTCTGCGGTTATTCTCGCTGGTGTCACTATGAATTTTATTTTGGGTTGGCTTTTAGTTGCCGCGGTGCTGATTATCGGCACTCCACAGGGCGTTATTATTACCGACGTTAAGGACGGCTCGCCCGCGGCCATAGCGGGACTGGAGGCAGGGGATCGGGTAGTTGGATTCAAATCCAGCGATGATTTTATACAATTTATAAAAGGTCATAGTGGTGTTGCGACCGATCTTACGTTTCAGCGTGGCAAGGAGACGCTTCAGAAAAAAATAATGCCTCGAGTAAATCCGCCGTCGCAAGAAGGCTCCTTGGGAGTTGTCTTGGTTGAGGGCGGCGGCCAGGCCGGATTTTTAGAAGGACTTTGGCAGGGGCTTATTATTACCGGCAATATCGTCGTGGCTACATTTACGGGGCTCTACGAGCTTTTGAAGGGCATTTTTATGGGACAGCCGGATCTTCGCGGGGTAATGGGTCCCATCGGTATTTTTGGCCAGGCAGAAAAGGCAGGCGGTTTGGGTATGGTTTATCTTTTGCAACTGCTGGCTCTGATTTCAATCAACCTAGGTGTCATAAATTCCATTCCTTTTCCGGCGCTTGATGGCGGCAGATTTCTCTTTATCATATTGGAAAAAATAAAAGGTTCGCCTTTATCGGTAAAAACCGAACGAGTGGCAAACGGCCTTGGTTTTGCGTTGCTTATATTTCTCATGATCGCGATTTCGGTGCGGGATGTGGTGAAACTTTTGTAAGCTCTACGCTGTTTACGCTTGTTTTAGAATTAAGGCCGCGGCTGGTTTTTATTTGTTTTCTTTTAAAAAACCTCTATAATTAAGCAATCATGCGACAATCAAAATTATTTACTAAAGTTCTCAAAGAAAAACCTCGCGACGAGGAGTCACTGAACGCCGAGCTCTTGCTCCGCGGCGGGTTCGCCTACAAAAATTCCGCCGGTGTTTTTACTTATTTACCGCTGGGCTGGCGTGTTATTCAAAAGATTTCCAACATTATCCGCGAAGAAATGAACGCGATTGGTGGCGAAGAACTGCTCATGCCCGCTTTAGTCGAAAAGAAATATCTGGATGTGTCGGGCCGGTGGGATGTGCCTGTGGGCTTTGAGGCGAAAGTCAAAAACGAAACCAAAGCATCATTTGTGCTGGGCTGGACGCACGAGGAGGTTTTGACCGATATTGTCTCAAAATACATAAACTCCTACCGCGACTTGCCGTTTGCGGCTTATCAGATTCAGACTAAATTTAGAAACGAACCGCGGGCAAAGTCCGGCTTGCTGCGCGGGCGTGAGTTTATCATGAAAGATCTTTATAGTTTTCACGCGGACGAGGAAGATTTTCATAAGTACTATGATATGGCGGCGGAGGCATACCATAGAGTTTTTAAGCGATGTGGACTGAAGACATATTACACGCTCGCGGCCGGAGGCGATTTTACGGCTAATTACACGCATGAATTCCAGGTGCTTTCTTCGGTCGGCGAAGATACGATTTTTGTCTGCCTTACTTGTGGCCATGCGGAGAATAAGGAGATTTCAAAACTAAAAAACGGCGATAACTGTCCCAAGTGCGGAGAGAAAGTGAGGGAAGAAAAAGCAATCGAAGTTGGCAATATTTTCCCGCTCGGCACCAAGTATTCCAAGAGCTTCAACTTGCAGTTTTTGGATGCCGAAGGCAAGCGCCGGGATGTTATCATGGGTTCGTATGGCATAGGCGTAAGCCGGTTAATGGGAACGATAGTTGAAGTTTCGCATGATAAATATGGCATTATCTGGCCGGAAACTTTGGCACCGTTTAAAGTGCACTTGATTGCGCTTTTGGGGAAAGAAGACGATGAAACTCTGGCTCTTTCAGAGAAGAGCTACGCGGAGTTGCAAAAAAACGGCGTTGAGGTACTTTATGATGACAGAAACGATATGTCTGCGGGGGAAAAGTTTGCCGAGGCGGATTTAATCGGTATGCCTTACAGGGTAGTTATAAGCGCTCGCAATGGAGATAAACTTGAGGTAAAAACTCGGGCCGAGGAAATTTCAAAAGTTGTCTCTCTTTCGGAGTTTTTGAAGGAACTTGGATAATCTTTTCTTATTGCTTCTGTCATTTTATTTACGTATTTCGTCTATGAAACTTTTTGATTATTTTTCAAAAGATGTCGGTATTGATTTAGGTACGGCTAATTCTCTTATTTACTTGAAGGGCAAGGGGATTGTTATTAATGAACCGACGGTTGCGGCTGTACATGTAAAGACCGGCCAGATAACGGCTATAGGCCAAGAGGCCAAAAAAATGCTCTCTCGCACGCCGCCGCATATTAATGTAGTACGTCCTTTGATCAACGGCGTCATTTCTGATTTCGAAGTAACCGAAGAGATACTGCGTCAGTTTTTGCGTCTGGCGGGCGGGGGCAGGAAATTTTTAAATTATCGCGTGGCGGTGGTAGGTGTGCCAAGTAATCTCACGGAAGTCGAGCGGAAGTCTGTAGAGGACGCCGCGATGGGGGCGGGAGCCAATAATGCCTTTATTATCGATGAGGCGGTAGCAGCGACTCTGGGCGCTGGTCTCCCGATTCACGAACCAACTTCAAATATGATTATTGATATTGGCGGTGGAACTACCGACATTGCTATCATCTCCATGGGTGGTGCAGTAGTCTCAAAGAGTCTTAAAGTGGCAGGCGATCAATTTAATCAAGACATCATTAATTTTATCCGCGAAGAGTTTAAACTGGTAATCGGTGAACCGACAGCGGAAGAGATAAAAATCGCCATTGGTTCCGCGCTACCGCTTGATGAAAAACTTGAGATTCCTATCCGTGGACGCGACTTAGCAAGCGGTTTGCCGCGTGAAATAGTAATGAAGAACAATCAGATTCGCGCGGCCCTTAGCCGCTCGCTTCGACAAATTCTTGAAGCCATAAAAGAAGTGATTGAACTCGCTCCGCCGGAGCTCGTGGGCGATATCTATAAAAATGGCGTGTATCTTTCAGGCGGCGGGTCGCAACTTAGAGGTTTTCCACAACTTGTGTCGCGCGAGCTTTCTGTTAAATGCAGCATGATCGACGATCCGTTAACATGCGTGGCGCGAGGTATCGGCATTGTTGTTGAAAACTTAGCGCATTACAAATCTTATCTTGAGAATCCGTTGCGCCCCAGGGAAATAACTTTATAAAAATATGTATGTCCGGATGCTACAACCACGTTGTTGTTGAGCTAGTCTATATAAAAATATTATTAATGTAATATAACTTTGAAAGAATAAATAATAAAGTTGTAGCACTGGGTATGATGAAAATCTTCGGCGGCATAATATTTTTGGCATCTCTAACAGCTTTATTTTTCTGGGGAGATTTTCTTTTGCCTGTTCGTCGCTCTCTCTTACCTAACATATTCAGCGTGCCGAGCGCAGAAATTCTTCAGGCGGAAAACATGGCTCTTAGCGTAGAGCTGGCAGGTCTTCTGTCTTTAAAAGAAAGCGTTTCTTATTTTACTCCCAATACTCTTTTGGCTGAAGTCTATTCCCGTTATCCATTTAATGCTAAAAATGAGCTCACAATAGCGGTTGGTTCAGTCGGAGGTGTGAAGCCCGGGATGGCAGTTCTTTTTAACGAGCTACTTATTGGACGAGTTAAAGAAACAAGAGAGCGTGTAAGTTTGGTAAAAACAATTTTTGATCCGTCTTTTGAGCTTTCGGTAAAAATCGGAGATGAGAACAGCAATGGTTTGTTTAAGGGCGGTCCAAATCCGCAAGTTACCCTAATTGGGAAGGACACCAATGTAAAATCTGGGTCAGGGGTTATTTCAGCCAATATCGATCTGCCTTATGGTTTGCCCCTGGGCGAGATTTCAGATATTCATGATGAAGCTGGCAAAATTTGGTGGGCGGCGTCACTTCAAATTCCTTACGATTTAGAGACAGTAAATGTAGTTTCCGTCATTACTAATTTTTCTTATGAAAAATAATAGTCAGTGGATTTTATTTGAAGAGTGGCGCGGCGCGCTTTTCATGCTTGTTACTGTATTTACGGTTTCGTATGCGCAGGCACTGCGTGTTTTTTCATTTGGGGGAGTAAATCCAGATTTGGCACCTGTGGCTCTACTAGTTTTTTCTTTTTTTAAGGTAAATATTTACGCGTTTTTTGCGGCGCTTCTTTTGGTCTTTTTTCTTTTTACTTCTTCATTTTGGTGGTTTGATATGACGATGCTTGCCCTTGCGCTATTTGTTGTTATAACGGTAAAATTATTTTTTTTAAGGCGGGGACTTGCTCGCGTACTTTTGAGCACGATATTATTTACTTTGATTTTTTATATTTTTACCCGGCGTTTTTATTTATGGCAAGATTTGCAGCCTCTAGTTTTAGAATTATTACTGAACTGTCTTTTCGCCAGTCTTTTATTTTATATTTTTTCTGTATTAGATAGGAAGGCTGTGTAATATTGATCCGATGTTAAGTTTTTTAAGATCACGAAAAAAACATAAGTGGGAGCTCTCTATTGAAGAAATCATAAGCACTGCGCCGCGGCATGAATACCTGAAACTTTCAATTGAGAACAGAACCTTTAGAATGCTCTACATTATTGTGGCTTTGTTGGCGCTAATTTTTGTCGGGCGTATTTTCTATCTTGCCTGGTGGAATGGGGCTTTTTATACAGTGCGGGCAAAACAAAATGCCAGTGAGGTATTATTTCTACCGGCCGAACGAGGCGCTATATTTGATCGTTATGGGAAGCCCATAGCTCAAAACCAGCCAGTTTTCTCGGCGTCTTTGAAGGTTTCAGAATACCTGAAGAATCGAGAAATTATAGACCGTTTTCTTTATGACATTCTAGGTCTCCAGGCGAACGAACTGAATGATCTTCTCTCCAATGCTGATCTTGAGTATTCTGACTCCATTATTGTGGCGCGGGACATAGGACCAGAGAAAGTGATCGCGCTAAAAAGTCGTGAAATTTCTGGTCTTGAGGTGCAAAACGATTTTCGTAGGTCTTATCCGGATAAGGAAGCATTGGCGCATGTTTTGGGTTATGTTAACTATGAAGGCGCTGGTAAAACTGGTCTTGAACTGTACTATGACAAAGCGCTTCAAGGCTTGGACGGCACCGTGATTCGTGAGCGTAATGCCAAAGGTGAGGCAATGGCCGATGATATCATAAAACAGCCGCAAAGCGGACGCTCGCTTACACTTACTATTGATGCTGAATTTGAACGGTATTTTTATGATCGGTTTCAGACCGGCCTTAACCAGCTTGGAAGAACTAGTGGTGTTGGTTTGGCTATTGATCCGAGAAACGGCGAGATTCTGGCCGCGCTAAGCTTTCCTTCCTATGACAATAATCTTTTTGCCAAGCGTGGCAACGAAGCTGATCAAGCGGCAAGGGCAAAACTTTTGAGTTCTAGTGATAGCCCTATGTTCAATCGGGCAATTTCTGGTATATATAATCCGGCCTCTACCATTAAACCGCTTGTTGCTGTGGCGGCGCTTGCTGAACATGTAGTTGACACAACTTACGGTATCTACTCTCCTGGCTACATTGAAATTCCCAATCCTTACGACCCTGGGAAATTTATCCGTTTTTTGGACTGGCGTCCGCAGGGCTGGGTAAATATATATTCAGCGCTGGCGCGTTCCTCTAATGTTTACTTTTACGAAATCGGCGGCGGTTTCGGTAATCTTAAGGGTCTGGGCATTGATCGGTTGATTAGTTGGTGGAAAAAATTTGGTCTAGGATTTAAAACCGGCGTTGATATTCCAAATGAGAGTGATGGCTTTCTTCCCAACCCGGACGAGAAAGAAAAGCGGACCGGCCAAATTTGGCGGATCGGAGATACATACAATGTTTCGATCGGTCAAGGCGATTTACTAGTAACGCCGCTTCAACTCTTGAGTTATATTTCAGTAATTGCGAATGGCGGCTATCTTTATAAACCGCATTTTAATAAAGATTCCGCGCCAATACTGTTGTCCGATCTGTCTTCTTTGTCCAGTGAAATAAAAGATGTGCAAATTGGCATGAGAGCTGGCGTTAAAGAGTCATATGGCATATCGTATCTGCTTCATGATTTGCCTTTTCCAGTGGCGGCGAAAACAGGCACGGCGCAGATATCAAACAATGTGAAGACTAATGCTTTTTTTGTAGGTTATGCTCCGGCTTTAAATGGTCGGGGCGATGGTGTTGCACAAGAACCGGAGGTCGCGGTCTTGGTTTTAGTTGAAGACGCCAAAGAGGGGAGCTTGAACGCTATACCTATAGCCAAGGATGTTTTAAATTGGTATTATGAACATCGGTTAAAGAAATAATCATGAATCTTGTTAGAGATCGCGGACGCATTATATAAACACCAACTTTAGAAAATGAATAAAATTATTATTAAAAAATATTGAATGCGGATTTTAAAGTCTGTGTCCTATCTCTAACGAGATGAATAACGAATTACGTCAGGATTTAGTGACTGGTGACTGGATACTAATTTCTCCTGGACGATCTAAGCGTCCGATGGATTTTATAAAAGATAAGAAACCGCGGGAAGTGGCGCCGATTGAAAATTGCCCGCTTGAGGATCCGCAAAAATCCGGGAATGAAGATCCCGTACTTGTTTACCCCGCGAAGGATGGCAGCTGGCAAATTCAGGTATTGCCCAATAAATACCCGGCTGTCAATGAGCGCGAGATTGTTTCTATTTGGGAAAAACACGGGCCCTATTTTAAATTGCCTGGATTCGGCAAGCATGATCTGGTGGTAACGAGAGACCATCTTAATAATTTTGTTGATCTAACAGAGGAGGATGCCGATCTTGTTTTTAGAGCTTTTCATGACCGCTATTTGATGTTTCTTAGAGAGAGTACATATTTAGCATATGTTTCAATTTTCCATAATTGGGGCGCAAGCGCCGGAGCCTCCTTATATCACCCACATTATCAAATTATCGCGTTACCCATCGTGCCTCCCAGTGTTTCTCACTCACTCAAGGGATCGAGAGATTATTTTAAAGAGCATCATACATGCGTGCATTGCGTGATTATTGAACAGGAGATAAAGGACAAGACACGGGTGATTTTTGAAGATGAGTTTTCGATTGCATTTGCTCCTTATATCTCAAGATCTCCTTTTGAATTGCGAATTTTTCCTAAGGCCCACTCTTCTTATTTTGAGGATGCCTCGTCCAAGGAGGTAACTTCCGTAGTGAGAGCTCTTCAAAAGTCACTTCAGATTCTTACTCAAAAGTTGCAGGACCCGGATTATAATTTTTATATCCATACCGCTCCTATTTTAGAAAAAACCAAAAACGGTCACTATCATTGGCACATAGAAGTCCACCCTAAAATCAGCATATTGGCTGGTTTTGAACTAAGCACCGGCATTGACATTAACGTGTTTGATCCAGACGTAGCCGCTGACTATCTTCTTGGACGGACTTGAGTAAAGCCCTATGCCTCGTTGTGACAACTGCAATATGTTAACTAGAGCTTAGCTCTATATCACCGTTATCTCAAATATTAAATAACAACACGAAAAATCACGCTCTTAAAGAGCCAGATATATCGCAGTTGTAACATGGAGTATGCAGGTTTTTAAAAAAGCCAGAGTATTTCACGAGGTTAATATAAAAGGACGTCAAAATATTTTTGTCGTAGGCGGACTGATTTCGGCTGGCGTCTTTTTATTAATCCTTGGCATTATTCTTTTTGAAATTAATGTTGTCAATTTTTCAAACGAGTTGATTCTACGCTTCGATTTTTTTCAAGGTATTACCATGGTAGGCGGTGTGGAGAAAGTTTATCAGATTTTTTTTCTTGTCGGACTTATTGAATTTATCAATATATCACTTGCCTGGTTTTTCTTGAGGCGACAGATTTTTCTCTCTTATCTTTTCGCGGCCACGTCGCTCTTCTTTGCCAGCTTGATTTTTTCCACGCTTTTGGTTATCATAACAGTTAACTAAAACAGCGACTAGCGAATAGCCACTAGCCAATAGTAGGAGAAGTCTTAATTTCTTTCTATACTACTAGTTGCTATTGGCTAATCACCATTAACTATTATGTTAGCTATTATCGAAACTGGCGGAAAACAATATCGCGTCTCGCCCAAGACAAAATTACATATTGAAAAAATTGCTGGCGAATCCGGAAGCGAAGTTGTTTTTGACAAGGTTTTGCTTGCCGGCGAGCGTGAAAATGTGGAAATCGGTACTCCGTATCTGAACGCGAAAGTGCACGGCAAAATCGTAAGCCAGGGGAGAGATGACAAGAAAATAGTATTCAGATATCACTCCAAGACCCGTTATCGCAAAAAGAAAGGACATAGGCAGACGTTTACGGAGGTGGAGATAATAGGGATGGAAAAATAGAAATTTATTAGTTATCTTCTTGTAATAAAAAAAACAAGGCAATCAGTTTGCCCTGTCATTGAGAATCAGTGTGCATCCATCCCATTTGTCAGTATTAATTGAAGGTGTAATAACTGGTGCTCTGCCATAACGACAGTTCCAAAACAAGTCTTGTAATTACTGACGATCCTCAGGATTTTGTGCAATAAGCTTTATCTGTTTATCTTCCGTATTAGTGACTATTTCTACTCGCATGATTTGAGCCCCTTTCTTGTTTAACTAGCTAGAGAGATTATACGGATTTGGTTATTAAAATCAAGCTAGATCCGAATAGAGATTAATTCCTTCCTAAAAGCGCGCTTTTTATAACTTGCGTGGAGTATACATTTATAGTAGTTTTGAAAGAGTTCTAAACTATACAACCTAAGAGGAGGACCTTATGTCTCGAGTGCCTCGAGCTAAAGAGATTTATGGTAAAACTTATTTACCGTTTACCGAGGCGGCAAAACTCATTGGTGTTTCACATGTGACGCTTCATCGGTGGGTTAAGGACAAAAAATATAGAGATAGAGCTAAAAAGGTTTTAGGAGAAGGACTTGACGTTATGATGGATACACAAAGTGGTGCCCGTTTTCTTAATCAAAAACAAGCCGAAAGACTGCGTGATCGGTTTGTAGTGGTAAAATGAGCACGCCTATTTTCTTCCCTCCAGTGAACTTTTAAGCGTTTCCTCATCTGCAAACTCAATTTCTCCGCCTGTTGGTATCCCGCGTCCCAGGCGGGAAATTTTTTTGGCAAACGGCTGAAGTTCGGTCAAAAGCATTGAAGCATTAAGATCACCGTAAGCCGTAGGGCTGATAGCAAGAATTATCTCCTCGCTTTGCCCGCCAAGTTTTTTGCCAATGAATTCTTTGAGCGTGTCAAGACGCAGTTTTTGTTCCGGGTCAAGCACACCAGTCTTTTTTAAGTCACCCAAGACTAAATATCTGCCTAAGAATTTTTTAGTGCGCTCTAAGGAAAGAAGATCTGTGGCTTTCTCGATAACGGCAATTACCCCGCTCGCGCGTGAAGCATCGTCACATATTGAACAAAGTTCATTTTTATTTTCATGCACAAAAAAACATTCACGGCATATTTTTGTCCCATTTAAAATGGCACTCGCCACGCTTATTTCCTGTAGCAGTTCTTTATTGGATTCAGCTAGATAAAAAGCTAATCGTAAGGCTTGCCTCGGGCCGATTGAGGGCAGTTTAGCGAAAGCGGCGGCCAATTTTTTAATACCATCAGGCGTTGTCATAAATTTTTTTTATCTAGATACGCTTTTCCACGGCCGTTAAAAAATGTAACACCTTTTAATACCCGCCGGTGTTCTGGTCATGATAACGATCTATGCTTCTAAAGGTGGCACGTTCCGCGTCGAATTTTAATTTTATGCTTCCTAGGGCGCCGTTGCGATGCTTGGCAATGATGATTTCAGCTATATTTTGTTCCTCAGGCGGCACGTCGCTTCTTCCCATGTCTTTTCTGTAGATAAAAAGTACCAGATCGGCGTCTTGCTCGATGGCGCCTGATTCGCGTAGATCCGAAAGCCGGGGCACCTTGCTGTCGCGTTTATCTACGTCGCGTGAAAGTTGGGATAGAGCGATAACCGGTACTTCAAGCTCGCGCGCGAGACTTTTTAACCCCCTTGAAATTTCGGTGATTTGTTGGACCATATTGTCACTGCCACCACTACGCGGTGTGATGAGCTGCAGATAATCCACAATTAAAAGTCCTAATCCGTGCTCAACTTGAAGACGCCTCGCCATTGAACGCATCTGAAGGATGTTGGGCGAAGGCGTGTCATCAATGTAAAGCGACGCTTGGGAAAGGCGATCGAGCGACTGTTGGATCATCTCAAACTCGACGTCGTCGGTGATTCTGCCGGTGCGGAGTTTCCACAAGGGGACTTGTGATTCAGAAGAAATAAGACGGTCGGTAACCTGTTCGCGCGCCATTTCAAGCGAGAAAATGCCCACTGGCTTCTTGGAGAGTAGAGCGGCGTTTTTAGCGATATCAAGAGCGAGCGAAGTTTTTCCGAGCGAAGGCCGCGCGCCTATTACAATGAGGTCTGATCTCTGCAGTCCCGAGGTAAGATTATCTAAATCGGGAAAGCCGGTCGGAATGCCGCGGAGCCGTCCTTCCCCTTTGTGGAGCAGTTCAATGCGCTCGTAGGCCTCGCTTAGCTCATCTTTTATATGAACAAATTTTTTGGATATTGAGTGTTGCGAGATTGAGAGTATTTTTTGCTCTATTTCGTCCAATAACACGTCGGTGTCGCGGGCTGATTCATAGGCGTTTTCTGAAATTTCAGCCGAAGCGCTTATTAAGTCACGCAAGATTTTTTTTTCTTTTACTATATTGGCGTAATGGGCAACGTGCGAAGCGGTCGGGACACTGTTTACTAATTCGGTAAGATAACTCATACCGCCCACATCTTTTAATGTAGCTTTTTCTTTAAGGAGTGATGACAGGCTAAGTAAATCGATAGGTTGGCTTTTTTCGTAAAGCTCCAATATCGCATCGTAAATTTTTTCATGCGCCGGTTTATAAAAATCCTGAACGCTTATGATGTCCGCTACGTTAATAATGGCGTTTTTATCAATCAAAATTGCGCCCAAGACAGATTGCTCGGCATCAAGATTTTGCGGTGGAAGTTTTAAGGGGTTTTTCTTGGGCATAGAGACATATAGTAGTTAGCCGCTAGCAACTAGTCAATAGTTTTAAAATCTTTTAGTTTTAAGATGATTCTTTTCATTTTACTATTCGCTATTGGCTAGCTGCTAGGAACTATTCTTTGGCCAAATGAACGGGCCAAGCGGAGTATCTTCCAGAGTATACCCCATCTCTTCAATTTTCTTGCGCTCGATGTCGCTTTCAGCAAAAAGCTTTTTACTCCTTAAATCTTCACGGTTTTGAGTAAGTATTAGTATGTCATCTGGGATTCTTTTGGGCTTTACTTCAAGAGCGACCATCTTGAACATTGTTTCTAAATACTTAGTGAGCTCGTTGGCATCAACACTCTTCAAGTTCCATATCTTATCTTGATATGCGTAACCAACGCCGAGCACATGCTCGCCCAGGGCGTAGGCGGAATTAAAGTCGTCTTGCATTGCGGCATGGAACTGCTCTTGTTCTTTTTTTAAGTCTTCTTTAAGCGAGAGCTCTAAGCCGTCATTTTTCTTTAAAATTGAGACGAAACGCAGTTTGGCCACGAATTCTCGGACGTTTTTTAAGGCATTTTCCGCCTGGGTTACCAGACCATCTGTGTAATCAATAGGGGAACGGTAATTATGAGTAAGTGCAATATAACGAAGTACTTCTGGCGAGTGTTTTTCTAAAAAATCTTTTATCGTTATAAAATTTCCCAGACTTTTCGACATTTTTTGGCCGTTTACGAGAAGAGGGCCTGTATGCATCCAGATTTTTACGAACGGTTTTTTACCGGAAGCGGCCTCTTGCTGGGCAATTTCCGCCTCGTGATGCGGGAATTTTAAATCAATGCTGCCGCCGTGGATATCGTATTGCGGACCAAAATAATGTTCGGTGATAGCGGTATCTTCAATGTGCCAGCCGGGGCGGCCTCTGCCAAAAGGCGAGTCCCAGGCCGGTTCTTCCGGACGCTCGAATTTCCACAAAGCAAAATCTCCTTTATTTCTTTTTTGGGTACTCTCGTCAATGCGTGAAACCGAATCTTCCGCTTGCAGCGTTGTTCGATGGGATAATTTCCCGTATTCTGGAAAAGTCGAGAGATTAAAATAAATGCCGTCATTCGGGATTTCATATGCGCTACCCTTTTCTTTTAGTGTCCCAATCTGCGAGACAATTTCTTTAATATGATCCGTAGCGCGGGCATATTGAGTAACTTGGTCAATTCCAAGAGACGTCATGTCTTTTAAATATTCCTCCTCGAATTTTTTGGCCAATTCTTGCGGTGCCATTTTTTCCACGGCAGCACGATCAATAATTTTATTATCAATATCCGTAATGTTCTGGAGATAAAAAACTTTTTGTCCTAATGAACGCAGATAGCGGATTATTATGTCAAAAACAAGAAAAGTTCGAGCATGTCCAATATGCACGTAATTATCAACTGTCGGTCCGCAAACGAACAACTTTAGTTCTTTTTCTGGAGAAATCTCGAGTGTTTCTTTTTTACCCGTCAGGGTATTCCAAATCTGCATAGAAGCTTTTAGTTTTTTTTACTTTCGCTAATTAATGAGGCATTGTTCTCGTACGGAATGTCTCGCAGTCCCACCATGCTTGGTTCTGATGGTGGGATGAGAGCCAACGGTCAATTTTCGCAGGAAAAATTGAACCGCGTGTTCTGGTAGAGAACTGTGCCGAGTTCTTTAAGTATATATAGCTTAGGGAAGCTTTGCCAAGCCAAGAACCTGCATAAGCTGTGGAAGAGTTTTTCTTGCGCGCCACTTTGTTCTTGTGGCTGATTCTGCTATACTTTCGGTATGCAAACCAAGTATCTTTGGCTAATTGTCATTGGTTTGGGCTTGATTATTGCTCTGCTTTTGACGCTCTTGATGGTTTTGCCGGCCAAGGCGCCAACTGTCTAGATGGATACAGACCACCCGAAGTGCTATCTTGTTACATCGCAATTTTTGGGGTAGTTGGCAAGGGAAACCAATAAACGTTTTTTACATGTATCGTTTTTTCGAAATTTTGCCCGGCGCTTTGGTATGGTCAACTTTTGCGTTCGTCTTGCTTCTGTCGTGGCAACTACCGCTTTTTGCCGCGCTAGGGATTATTTTATTTGATATTTTTTGGCTTTTGCGGGCCATCTATTTTTTTTCTCTTCTATACGTTACGTTTCGCGAAATGCGCGAGCGGATGAAAATTGACTGGCTTCAGAAGCTCAAAGAACTTAGTAATAAATATGAAGATATTTATCACCTGGTTATACTGCCCATGCATAAGGAACCATATGCGCTGGTTCTAGAAACTTTTGAGCGCCTTTCGGCCATGAATTATCCCAAAAATAAATTTATCGTAGTTTTGGGCCTCGAGGAAGCCGGCGGAGAAGAGGCTATGACAACAACTCGAATGATAAAGGAAAAGTTTGAGCATGAATTTTTTAAACTGCTTGTAACCAAACATCCGTCTTGTCTCCCTGGAGAGATTCCAGGCAAGGGCTCTAATGAAACTTGGGCGGCTAGGCGTGCTAAGGAAGAAATTATTGATCCAGCTGGCATTAAATACGATTGCATTTTGGTATCGTCTTTTGATATAGACACGCAAATCTTTCCTGATTATTTCGGTGTTTTGACTCATACATTTTTAACATGCGAGAAGCCGCAGCGTTCCAGCTATCAGCCGGTACCGCTTTTTACCAACAATATTTTCGAAGCGGCTTCAATTGGCAGACTGCTGGCATTTTCTTCGACCTTTTGGAGTATGATGCAACAGACCCGACCGGAGAACCTGGTTACCTTTTCATCGCACTCCATGCCCTTTAAAGCTCTGGTTGAGATTGGTTTTTGGCATACGCATATCGTTTCCGAGGATTCGAGAATCTTTTGGCAGTGTTATGTTCATTATCGCGGCGACTGGAGGACTGAACCTCTTTTTTATCCGGTTTCGATGGATGCTAACGTTGCTCCAACCTTCATAAAAACCATGCTGCATATTTATAAACAGCAGCGGCGCTGGGCGTGGGGTTCGGAAAATTTAGCGTTTATTTTTACCAGTTTTATAAAATACAGAAAAGAAATTAAGAGAAAAATTTATTGGACCTGGACTAGTCTTGAGTCGTATCACACCTGGGCGACAAGTTCTTTTATTATTCTCTTTATGGGTTGGTTGCCTATATGGCTGGGCGGCGATGCTTTTCAAAATGAACTTATTTCTTACAATCTACCGAAGACCGTAGGCATTATTATGACTATCGCAAATATTGGTATTGCCACTTCGGCAATTTTTAGTGTCTTACTTATGCCGCCAAAACCCGCTTGGTTTAAGCCCAGGCACTATGCCTGGTATCTTTTGGAGTGGGTATTAACGCCGGTATTATTCATATTTTTTTCTGCCTTGCCGGCTATTGAAGCGCAAACGCGGCTTATGTTGGGCGGGAGGTTTAGATTGGGCTTCTGGGTAACCCCAAAATCGCGAAAGGGGGTCGGGGAAGAGCATAGGCTTCCCCGAAAAGGAAATAGTCCTTAAAAGTTATTAGGGGCATTTAAAAGTAACTTTTCAATTGGTTCACTCGACAAAAATAAAATTACTTTTTATTTTTGCCTCGTTGCCAATTGTAGAAACCGTGGGTTTCTAAGGAGCAGAGCGACGATTTTGGGTAACGCCGAAGCATCGGAGTGAACCAGAAAAGCAAGAATAAGTCTTTTATATCGTTTTAGTTTATAATTATCTTATGGATTCATATATCGGCTGGGTGATTTTAATTATTATTGTTGCCGGCTTTGGCTTTCTTTTCTATTTTCTGAAGAATCAAAAAAAGGATGATGATAAGTCGGGTAATCAAGCGCTTTTGATGTCGCAGATGCAGAGCCAACTACAAAGCCAAATGAGCGAGATCCGGCAAACGCTTGATATGAAGCTGGGGGAGTCCACTCGCCATATGCAAACACAATTTGGCGAGAGTACAAAAATCGTTAGAGATGTGACCGACCGTTTGGCGAAACTTGATGAGACGAACCGACAAGTGGTAAATTTTGCCGACCAATTGAGAAACCTGCAAGACATGCTAAAGAATCCCAAACAGCGTGGAGTTTTTGGCGAGTATTATTTGGAAACGCTTTTAAAAAACGCCTTCCAGCCCAAGGATTATCAGATGCAGTATAAATTTAAAGACGGCGAGATAGTGGATGCGGTGCTTTTTATGGGAGATAAAATTATTCCTATTGATTCAAAGTTTTCACTCGAAAATTATAATCGAATTATTGAGGAGAGCGACCCGACTCGGAAAGATGAACTTGAAGCGGTCTTTAAGCAGGATTTGAAAAAACGCATTGATGAAACTTCAAAATACATACGTCCGCAGGAAGGTACGACGGAATTTGCCTTTATGTTTATTCCAGCCGAAGGCATTTATTACGATTTGCTGGTAAACAAAGTTGGCGCAGTGAAGGTAAATACCCGTGATTTAATTGATTACGCGATTAATGAAAAGAAGGTACATGTTGTTTCGCCCACGACATTTTATGTAACACTGCAATCAATGTCGCAGGGGATGCGCGCCTACCAAATTCAAGAATCCACGAAAGAGATTTTGAAAAACGTAAGCCAGCTTGAGCGGCATCTTAAAGCCTTTGCCGACTATCACACCAAGCTAGGTGGACACCTCCAGACTTCGGTGAATGCCTATAACAGCGCTTCGAAGGAATTCGGAAAGATTGACAAAGATGTATTGAAACTTACGGGTGACTCGATTGAGGCGGATGTGCTGACTTTGACTGGACCGACGAGGGAAGAGGGATAATTGTTAGCCACTAGCGAATAGCCACTAGTTTTTATGAACAGTACAGAAGTTTTTTACGAGCGTCTCAACAGACCAATGAACGACTTAAGTCTGCCGCGCCGCCGGCAAGACGTTCTTTTTGATAAGAAGTGGAAGATATTTTTACGACAGGCGCGCTTATTCTGTTTTTTGCCGTTTATTGACGCAGTTTTTGCCGCCGGTTCGATGGCACTCGGCAATGTTCATGAAACCTCTGATTTTGACGTTATAGTTCTTTGCCGCTATGGTCGGATTTTTACGGCTCGCGCGTTTTGCATTTTAACCTTTGAGCTTTTGGGCAAGCGTCGAGAGAAGCTCACACACAAAGAAGAGGCGTCTGATATGGTTTGTCTGAATCATTTTGTAACAGAGAAAAGTTCTTGTCTCGCGGAGCCGCATAATCTTTACTGGCAGGAACTCTATAAAAATCTTGTGCCTCTTTACGGCGAAGACAAAACTATACGCGATTTTTTCAAGACCAACGATTGGATGGGGGAGCGAACATATATTGGCGATATTCGACACAAAAATCCGCGCTCGCGCCTCAAAATATTTTTAGAGTATATTTTATCAGGCTTAATCGGTAATAAACTTGAGGCGTTTTTAAAGAAGTTACAAGTCAGACGTATTAAAAATAATTTAGAGAAAGACGTCCACGGCTTTGAGCCGAGACTGCGGGTAAGCGACGAAGAGCTGGAGTTCCATCCCGATACTAAAAGAATTCGGGAGTTGGTGAGGCTGGATTAATGTCTGTGGAAACTTTATTTGCAATTATTATTGATACTCTTTTATAATACAAGAAGAAACTTTTTCCAATATAAAAGGAGAAATGAATGAGACAAGTCTTTCCGTCGCGCTTGGTTCTTACCGAGTACAGTTCTAATGCGAAAACGCGTCACTTATCTCAAAGTGTAATCAGGCTTTTTCCAGCAGATGAGTCAAAAACGCTGAGTGCTGCTGACATCACCGAAGAAGCTCTTAAGCGTTTAAGAGATGATTGTTTTATTCACGGGTATAAACGTCTCAAAGACAACGGCGAAATTGACGGTGAAGGGATAGACTTTCTTATTACTGTAAGGCAGAAAAGTTTCGCCCTGCCTTTGCAGGTAAAAGGTACTAAGAAGAGCCGACGGCACTTAAATCGGATGGTTCAAAAGCACAGAAAGATTCATCCGGATGTGGACTTCGTTATTGGTATCATGCTTAAGAAGAGAAACGCGGCAAAATGGGTGTATTGGAAGATTCGTATTGAGATTCTTAGGCGTATTGTTGAAATGGTGGAAAATTACGAAAGCGACGTCGAAAAAACTCCTTCCCGTCTTCTTGTGAAAAATAGAATCGTCTAGTTTTTTTAAAATGGCCTATGTCATACGCATAGGCCGCTTCTGTTTAGAACTTTTTTAAACGCTATTCATATCGGAGCGCCTCAATAGGACTCTTAAGGGATGCCTTGCGCGCCGGATAAATTCCAAAAACAAGACCTATACCAGCGGCTACGCTTATGCCGAGCGCGGCGGCTGAATAAGGAAAAGTGAACAGCCAGTTTACCTCCAGATAGTTTGAAATGGCTATCGAAATCAAGAACGAAAAAACGGCGCCCAAAATGATGCCAATAATTCCGCCTATGCCCGTAAGCATAACTGACTCAATCAAAAATTGTTTCATGATATCGCTGCCGGTCGCGCCCACGGCTTTACGTAAACCAATTTCACGTGTCCGTTCCGTGACTGATACCAACATTATATTCATAATGCCTATACCGCCTACTAAAAGCGAGATAGCTGCGATGGATGTTAAGAGAATAGTAAGAACGCTAGTTATAGTACCCAAGGTGTTCGCGATATCTTTAGGGGTTTGAATAGAAAAGTCGTCTTTGGCCGGATCGGTAATATTGTGCGAGTTACGCAAAGTAATCGTGAGGTCGCTCACGGTTCTATCCACTGTTGCGTCGGAGGCGGCTATCGCGATCAGACGATTAAAATATTTGATGCCCAGTATAAAGTCTTGGGCGGTTGTGTAGGGCATAACCGCCATTTCGTCAAAATTAAAAAAGGATACTTGCCCCTTTTTGGGGAAAATGCCGATAACCCTAAAATTTTTACCTTTTATTTTTATGCGCTCACCGATGGCGTCGCTGGTGCCAAAAAGTTTTTCTTTGACGGTACTGCCGATAACTATGACATCAGATTTACCACGCACATCGTCTTCGATGAAAAATATGCCGGTCTGCGGCACCGCGTTAAGGATAGTACTCATGAGTTCGGTGGCGCCGAAAATGGTTAGACGGTATGTCTCGCTGCCATAGGAGGCGGTTTCCGAACCGAAGACCACCGGCATAATTTTATCAAGTGTGGGTACGTTTTCTTTGCGTTTAATTAACTCTAAATCTTTTTCTTTAAGAGAATCGCTAAAGAGCTGAGCGACATCCGATGGCCCGCTGGGCGATCGGCCCGGAAGAATAGCAATGGTTTTTGAGCCCAACCCTTGTATTTGGGAGAGGATAAGATTGGTTGCCCCTTGGCCGACGGACATGACAAGAATAATGGAAGTTATACCGATTACGATGCCCAGAATAGTAAGAGCCGCGCGCGATTTATTGGTGCGTAAACCGTTAGCAGCCGTTTTAATACTGTATTTGATAGTCATTGTGTATTCTTGAGTTTATGCTGTAACACTCGGATTTAAACTACTTGGCAAAATGACTGGCGCTACGACGCGTGGCTACTGGTTTGTCGCTTTCGATAAGGCCGTCTTTTAAAGTAATAATACGGCCGGCGTTTTCGGCGGTATAAGTTTCGTGAGTGATGAGAACAATAGTGTGTCCTTCTTCGTTGTTTAGCCGAGTGATGATTTCCATGATCAATCCGCCTGATTTTGAATCAAGATTGCCGGTTGGTTCGTCGGCAAAGATCACGCTGGGACTTAAAACTAGCGCGCGGGCTATGGCCACGCGTTGTTTTTCTCCGCCCGAGAGCTGTGATGATTCGTGGTGTATCCTATGTGTGAGTCTGACTGATTCAATGGCTTTTTCCGCGAGTTCTTGCCAGTGGGCTTCTTTGGTACTGGAATATAGAAGTGGCAGTTTAACATTATCGAGAACCGACGTGCGCGGTAAAAGGTTAAACGACTGGAATACAAAACCCATTTTTTTATTGCGCACATGCGCAAGCTCAATATCTGAATGTTCATCCATTGATTTGTCGTCAAAGTGATAGGTGCCGGTCGAGGGCCTGTCTAGAAAACCGAGGATATGGAGCAGTGTTGACTTACCGGAGCCAGACGGTCCCATAATGGCAACAAATTCGCCTGTATTAATTTTAAAACTTAGGCCGCAAAGCACTGGCGTTGTTACCTCGTCCGTAGTGTAGGACTTCTTGATATCTTTTACTTCAATTAGAGCCATGGAGGACTTATATATGATGTATAAGCTAGGGTAAAGCTATGCCGATAATTTTATCGCCCTCGTTTAGGCCGTTTAGAACTTCAACTGTGCCGTCAGAGCCGCGGAGTCCGGTTGTTATACCTTGTTCTTTGGTAGATTTATTTTGGTTATTTACCAATATCTGAACCAACTGTCGTTCGCCTTGTCTTATGACAGCGCGCTGGGGGATAATGATGACGTTATCGTGTACTGCGGTTGTAATGTCCAAGTTAGCTGTCATGCCAGGTTTTATTCTTTCGTTCAACTTTTCAAACTGCAGAGTAGTTTTATAAGTCGGCACGCCGTCAATTATTATTTCGGCCGGCTCTATGGCCACTATTGTTGCCGTGAAGGCAACATCCATGTAGGCATCTAACGTTACTCTGGCTTTATTGCCTAATTTGATTTTGCCGATATCTGCTTCGGGAATATTTACTTCAATTTCCAGATCTGCTTCCGAAATAAGAGAAATAATCTTAGCGTTACTCGCTATAATTTCTCCTATTTTCCCGTCTTGTTTTGTGACTATGCCAGCAATGGGGGAACGAATGAAATAATCAGACAGTCTGTCCTTCGCATTGCGCAACGAGTTTTCTCGCTGTTGTATTGTCAGTTTTTGAGTTTGGCTATCCAGCGGATAGGTTTCGAGCGTGTCGCGCCCGCTGTTTATGGCATTCAGATTAGTCAATAAATCCTGGAGATAGCTATCGATAGACGTGGCGTAACTAGCCAAATCTCTTACGTGGCCGTCGATAATCGTTTTTTTGGTATGAACCAGATTGCCTTCGACAATTATGTTCTCGAGGGAGAGAACAACATTCCTGCCGGTCTTAATCATTTGGGCGGCTTTGACCGTTAATTTATGACCATCCCGAATAGCTTGATCACGGGCTTCTCCACTGCCTCTTTCGGCTGCCCGATAGCTTGTCAAACCTAGTTGGTATAAATTTTCGGTTTCAAGATATATCCTCTTTAGGTTTGCGGGCACCGCAGCAAAAGTGCTGTTGTAACTCGCGTAATATTCGATGTTGTTTTGTTGCGACTGACTGTATAGATCCGTACCGAAGAAAATCTTATCCAGTGCGTCAAGGGTGGCAGTGAAACCACTGTAAAGATTGGCAAGAGTACTAAGACCAGCTTCGTAACTTTTATTGAGTGTATCTTCACGTAGTTGTTGCGCGTGTTGCAGATTAATCTTATCCAGTGCCAGTTTGGCGTTTTCCAAATTTACTTCTGCGTCGCGCACGGCCACCTCGGCTTCGCTTGAATCCTGTTTAGCCAGAATTTCTCCGACCTGTACTTTGTCACCTTCGGTTACAAATATGTTACTTATTTTACCGCCTTGTTTAAAGGCAAGATCCACTGCTTTTACCGGTTTTACTCTGCCGGTTACGCTTACCGACTGCACTATAGATCCACGTTTTACTTCTATTAATTCTGTTTGGCTGCCGCTTGGCCGCACAATAAGCCAGCCGCTTACTAAAACTACGATACAGCCCGCAACCAGTGCTGGAATCCCGAAGGGTTTTTTGATTATTTTTTTAAATATGGTTACCACGTTTGATTTTATATAAAATAATTAACTACTTTAATACTTAGATGTCTAATTATAAATAAATATAAAAAAAAATCAACTAGCCTTGTTTGTTTATAACTCTCTTTCTATTGCGGAAATATGACTTTTTTTATATTCTATTAAGTACAACTTAATATATTCCGGCATAGCCCTCCGCCAGCTGGCGGAGGTAGAGCGACATCAAAATTATGTCACACGTCGTGTACACTGTCTTTAATAGAAAAAACAATAAAATTTATATAGGACAGACCAGTAACTTAAGTAATCGATTGAAGCTACATGAAAACGGGATATTTCACAACAGTTACACAGCTAGATTTGATGGCGGGTGGGATTTGATATATAAAGAAGAAGTTGCGAACTGCAACGAAGCGTTAATTAGGGAAAAGCAGTTAAAAAGTTTTAGAGGGCGAGAGTTTGTTAAGAAGTTTATTCCGGCATAGCTCAATGGTAGAGCGACTCCCTGTTAAGGAGTGGGTTCCTGGTTCGAGTCCAGGTGCCGGAGCCAAGAAACTAGATACGAACTCAAATTTTGAAGTTGAGAGGGTTCGCTCGCCCAGCCCCGCCATTGGCGGGGCTGGGCTTCGGCGGGAAATGAAGCGGATTTTAATGCTTTCGGGGGAATAGAAAATGTTTGAAAGAAACCTTTTCGCAAAAAGATTTCTTTCAATTCCTTTGGTGGTTTTGAGTCCGGCAAGGAAAAATTTTAGAGTGTCCGAAAGGTTTTCGGTGGAAAATTTAGAGCATCCGTCTGTTAGTTCGTATCCAGCTCGATACCCCGCTTGTTCGTCGTTATTGAGGCGGAAAACGAGATTTTCAATATAATTTTTATCAACTGAAATGCGCTCTAAATTTTCCAGACAAAAATTCTCCAATCGTTCGGCGGACACTTGCTTTACCGAACACGCTTGCCAGTCTTGTTTCATCGTGGCGGTGCAACGATAGTAATAATATCGGTTTAATTTCCCACCGATATATATGTTGGTAAAACAAGAAGT
>Ga0209542_10004906_pt1 | contig 27143 bp, 29 predicted proteins | sample RifCSPhighO2_01_FD_184028 | JGI IMG/M metagenome (GOLD analysis project Ga0209542, IMG submission 184028) | Soil microbial communities from Rifle, Colorado - Rifle CSP2_plank highO2_0.1 (SPAdes) (version 2) | ecosystem: Environmental > Terrestrial > Deep subsurface > Rock core/Sediment ...
TTGCCAATACTTCAGTTTTAATCTCTCTGGGGATAATCCTTCTTTGCATTACAAGTACTCCTTTCTAGATTCTTTAAATTCTAACAATTTTAGGAGAATCTTGTCTTAGTTTAAGGGGTACCTGTCACGGATCAAGTAATTGATCTGTGCCTTTTACTTTTTGTAATACACCACCTAGATCAACTCCTGGTGGAGTAAAAGTAGGAACTCTTTCTGTGCCTGTTGTCATAGTGCATATTATAAGGGGTTTGAAGCTAAAATGCAAAGACTGGACAACCTAGAGCTATTTAAGCTAAACTTCTCTCTATGAAAAAGTCACATAGACTCCCAACACATGTTAAGCCTGAAAGATATAAGATTATGCTCAAGCCTGATCTGGAGAAATTTAGCTTTGAAGGGGAAGAGACAATTTATTTAACTCTGGAAAAGTCTACAAGAGAAATTACTCTGCACAGTGTTGAATTGAAGATCGAGAATGTGGAGTGGGTTCACAAAAGTAGAGAGGTCTGGGCAGGAAAGATTAAATATGATCCAAAATCAGAAACAGCTACTTTTACATTCCCTAAAAATCTTGAGCAAGGAAAAGGGGAATTAAGGCTGAAATTTAAGGGGCTTTTGACTGATAAAATGAGAGGGTTTTATAGAAGCAAGTATACTCATGAAGGATCAGATAAACATCTGGCCGCTACTCAATTTGAATCAACAGATGCCAGGCGCGCTTTTCCCTGTTTTGATGAACCAAGCCAAAAAGCTATTTTTGATGTAACTTTAATGATTCCTGCTAATACTGTGGCAATATCTAATACAGTTGAAACCTCAGTTTTAGAACATGAGAGTGGATATAAAATTGTTAAGTTTCTCCCAACTCCTAAAATGAGTACTTATCTATTGGCTTTTATAGTAGGAGATTTTGAATATATTGAAGGTAAAAGTGAGGATGGAACATTAGTCAGAGTCTTTACAACTCCTGGAAAAAAGGACCAGGCTAAATTCGCTTTAGAGGTTGCTAAAAAATGTATGGATTTTTATGAAGATTATTTTAAAATTGCCTATCCTTTACCCGTACTAGATTTAATAGCCATTCCGGATTTTGCAGCCGGAGCCATGGAAAATTGGGGGGCTGTCACTTACAGGGAGTCAACTATCCTGGTAGAGGAAGAGAAATCATCGGTGGGGAATAAACAATGGGTGGCTTTAGTGATTGCCCATGAGCTGGCTCACCAGTGGTTTGGGAATCTGGTTACTATGGAGTGGTGGACGCACCTGTGGCTTAATGAAGGCTTTGCCAGTTTTATAGAATATCTGGCAATAGATCATATATTTCCTGATTGGGATATCTGGACTCAATTTGTTTCAACCGAGATGGCAGATGCGTTTTCTTTAGATGCACTGAAAAATACTCACCCGATTGAGGTAGAAGTTGGACACCCGGCAGAAATTTCGGAGATTTTTGATAAAGTATCATATTCTAAAGGAGCCTCAATTTTGAGAATGTTACATGAGTACTTGGGCCCAAAAGATTTTAGGGATGGTTTAAGGCATTATTTAAAAAAGTATGCTTATGGAAATGCCCAAACTGAAGATTTGTGGAATGCTTTATCAGAAGTTTCCGGTAAAGATGTGGGTAAGGTGATGAGAGAGTGGACTGCAAGGCCTGGTCATCCTCTAGTTACTGTAAGGGTAAAGGGTGAAGAGGAAAGGGGAAAGTTAGAATTAACACAATCCAGGTTTTTTTCTTCAGCGATTTCTAGAAAGGAAGCAAAAGACAAAACAATCTGGAGCATTCCCATTAATGGAAAACTAATGGACAAAAAATCCATGGAATTTAGTGGAAAAGGGAAACTTAATGAGGGGGAAGTTAGTTTGGTCAGGGTTGATTATCCGAGAGACTATCTGCATGGACTGGAAAAATCCATCAAGGATGGGAAACTTTCTGCTCTGGATAGACTGGGATTGATCCGTGATTCATTTGATTTGAGTCAATCCGGAAATTCTCCGACAACTTTAGCACTTGAGCTGGCAAAAAGTTATATGGATGAGGAGAATTATACGGTATGGAGTGAGCTGACTTCCCATCTAAGTCAGTTAGATTCTCTCTTAGCCGATGAGTCTTTTTATAACGATTATAGAAGTTATAACAGATATATTTATCAGAAAATAGCTCAAAAAATGGGTTGGGATAAGAAAACTGGGGAAAAACACACTGACGCATTTCTTCGTGGTATGGTCTTGAATATGTTGGGAAGTTTTGGGGATTTAGGGACTATCAAGATGGCCCAGGAATTATTTAAAAAAGGCAAAATTGATCCTGATTTAAAAGGAGTGGTTTATAATTTGGTGGCAGAAAATGGAGAAGAGAAAGAATGGAATACTCTGGTTAAAATGTATAAAGAGGAAGAAAATCAGCAGGAAAAAGACAGATTAGGCAGATCTTTGGGAAAGTTTAAATCAAAAGTTTTGCTTAAAAAAACTCTGGAATTTTCTATTTCCAAACACGTCAGGTTTCAAAACACTTTAGGGATAATAGCCTCTGTTTGGCACAATCCGGAGGGTAGATATTTAGCATGGGATTTTGTGAAGAAAAACTGGAAACTACTTAAGGAAAGATATGCAGGAGGGCATTATTTCACCAGAGTTTTCACTCCGGCAGGGGAGTTTACCAAACTTTCTGATGCGCGCGATATAGAGAACTTTGTTAAGGAAAACCCGGTTCCAGAGGCAAGGCGAACCATAGCCCAAGCAATGGAGCAAATTTATTCCAATGTGGAATGGTTAAAAAGAGATAAAGAAGGAATTAAAAATTACTGCAAAAATCGTAGCTGTCAAACTAACGTATCATATGGAGGCCATAGGATCCTTAATCCCGGAGCTTGAGACAAGCCAGGAAGTATATGAAATACCTGATTGCCTAAATCACACTCGAATACAGGTACACTATTTTCTGGATTATTGGCCCAAGTTATTCCGCACAAATAGAGTATGTCTCTAGCAAGAAACTCATAAGCAGAATCTTTACGCAAACCAATCCCAACAAACTCTCTCGGGCTGACTCTGTGTTTTATAAGTAATTCTTTCCATAATTCCCCCTTGTATCCTTCATGATGAATAGGTATTGCAGGTCGAGTAGTTTTGATAAATATTAAAATCTCGTCTACACCAAAAATTGCCTCTTGAGCCATCGTTACTGAAATATGTTCTTCACTAACTTGATTACCAAACTGAGAAACATAATCTTTCTTGCGTATTCTTTCTGCAAATTTTCTAGCTATAATGCCTTCCCTTAAAATATCAGGAAGTCGTCTAGCAGAAGTGTTATGACTAAGTAGTTCTGGATCATGGATATAACTAATTTTTTTAGATGCAATTTCGGCATAGGGAGACATTTGTTGTAAGTTATATTTTGTGATTTCCATAATAGCCGGAATTATACGGTATAAGCTTATAGTTTGCAAATAATAGACTCAAAGCTAAATTTATGACAAAATTTCTCGATCGAGAAAAAATGCAATATGTCGGAAGCTGTTTAGGTAGCTTCATAGTGGACACCTTTAGTTGTGCCTCGTTTTTTAGCTAAACCTGCATCAGCTAATTTTTTTAAATCATACCTTAAGGTTCTTTCATTAACTGATAAAAATCTTCTTCTAATAGTATCAAAATTAACCATGCCATGTTCTTTGATAATATTTAAAATCTCAGCTCTTCTGGGCAGTAGTAAATCCTCAATCCTGACCCCATCTTTTTTTAAAAACTGCTCTTTAACCTCTTTGGCAGTTTCTGCAATTGATTCTAAAATAAACTCCACATAATCTGTTGCATCTTTCTCAGAGGTTTCTAAGGCTGAATAATATTCACTTCTGTGATTATCCAAATATTCCTCCAAAGGCAAAATGCCTTTCATGCCGTAGCCTTCTTTTTGTAGAACAGCCTGCAATAAAAGTCTCCCAACTCTACCGTTTCCATCCAAAAATGGGTGTATTTTTTCAAAAATATAATGAATAAGTGCGGCTTTTATGGGGGCGAATTGCTCTTTAGGAGAATTAGCAAATTTCAGCAACTTCTTAATAAGGAATAAAATTTGTGATGGCCTGGGAGGAAGATAAATGGCAATACCAGAAGCATTAAAGATGGCACCCACTTCTGTTCTAAATTTGCCAGCTTCATATTTTGAGGTGAATCCCTCCATTACCATCTGGTGAAGTTTTAAAATATCTTTTATATTTAAATCTTTTGCTCTTCTTTCATAAATCCAATTTAAGGCTTTTAAAATATTGAAAACCTCTTTTGTTTTTTGGGATTTAGATGGAGTGGTGGGTAGCTCATCCAAAGTCAGAGTGTTCCCTTCAATCCTGGCAGAAAAAAGCGAGGATTTAAGGGTAGATTTTCTTCTGATATTAGTTTCTAATTCTTTGGGTATCTCAAGCGAGTTTATAACTTCCTTTGAGGCCTCAATTGACTGTAAAAGTTGGGATATTTTAGGTGTTAAAAAATATTTTGGAGGTATTACCATATATTGCCAAATACTTCCTAATATTACCAAATATTGCCTAATATTTCCAGATATAGAATAAATGTGGAATGGTTAAAAAGGGAGTCCGTTTATTTATTTTGTTTTAACTTTTGTGCTAGCTCAGTATATTCAGTTTTCAATGCTTGTTGTGATTTATCATCAGGATTAGTGTTTAAAGGATCAAATAACTTTTTAGGTGGGTTTTTTCCAAAAGGCCCGTCTACCAAATAGTCTTCATACACCTCTCGTCCGTCTGGCAGTGTCCATCGATCTAGCCACCTTTGACTGACAGAACCGTCTGGCCAGCGATGATGCTCTCGGTTTACTTGCCCTGTTATTTTTGGTTTGTGTAGTGCTTCTCCTTCGGGGTTGTCTTCTGCCATATAAGAGTTATTCTAACTTCTTCTTCTTCTTGTCAAGTCGAAAATTTTGGCTTATGATAAAAACCTTAAGATTATGGCAGGAAATGTTAATGAACTTCGAAATGGTGCTTTCATCAAAGAAGGCAAAGATATTTTTCTGGTGGTAACCTATGAGCATATGAAAACTGGCCGGGGATCCGGGAATATTAAGCTTAAAGTCAGAAATGTCAGAACCGGATCAGTGGTGGAGAAATCCTTTATTACCGGAGCCAGAGTGGATGAGGCTGATGTGGAGAAGAAAAAAGCACAGTTTCTTTACAGAGATGGAGATTCGCCAGCTGGCGAATTTAACTTCATGGATCCAGTATCTTTCGAACAATTCTCACTAGGTGGACAAGCTTTGGGTGAGCAGATAAAATATTTAAAAGACGGACTGGATGTAGTTTTAATAATATCAGATGGAGAGGCTTTAGGCATGGAACTTCCCATGAGCTTGGTATATGAAATAACAGAAACAGGCCCGGGAGAGCGGGGAAATACTGTTTCTAATGTTTTTAAAGAAGCCACTTTGGAAAATGGTCTGGTAGTAAAAGTGCCGATGTTTATGAAAATAGGGGAAAAGGTAAAAGTGGATACAAGAAGTGGGGAATATGTGGAGCGGGTAAAGTGACCCGAAGTGTCATCCTGAACGATTAGTGAAGGATCTCTCACGAATGTGAGAATCGAATCATGAAAGAGATCCTTCGTCGCTACGCTCCTCAGGATGACAAACTGCGTTGAGAAATTTTACGCAGTTTGTCAAATATGCTAGTGTTAAATGTATGAGTAAAAAGATTACCAAAGCTTTAATACCGGCGGCTGGTTTTGGGACCAGGTTTTTACCTCAAACCAAGGCCATGCCCAAAGAGATGCTGCCTATTGTGGATAAGCCTGTTATCCAATATGTGGTGGAAGAAATTGTGGCCTCCGGAATTGAAAACATAATTATAGTTACCGGCGCCACCAAGCGGGCCATTGAGGATCATTTTGATGAACCTTCCGAGGATCTTGTCCAGAATCTGATAAACGGTAAAAAAGCGGAAGTTTTGGAACAATTAAAACGTATCTCGGATATGGCCAATTTTATTTATATCAGACAAAAAGGCCCTTATGGTAACGGTACCCCGGTTCTTTCCGGAGAATCAGTCATAGAAGATGAGCCATTTGCTGTAGTTTGGGGAGATGAATTTATCTTAGCTGATCCCCCCAGGCTCAAACAAATGATAGATGTTCATGAAAAATACGGCGGCATGGTGGTATCCGGAGTAAAAATAGAAAAAAAAGAAGATTTGAAAAGATATGGAATTGCTGATTTGGAACCAGTTGAGGGTAATGTTTATAAGATTAAAAGAATAGTGGAAAAACCAGATCCTGATTCTGCACCCTCTGATATAGCCACCCATGGTGCTTATATCCTACCACCGGAAATTTTCGGCGCCTTAAAAAGTCTTCAACCCGGACAATCAGGTGAGATTTGGTTGGTTGATGCCATCAATAAGCTTAAGGATGAAGGGGTGCCGCTTTATACGGTGGTTGTTGAAAACGGCAAATACTTTGACACCGGCAATAAGCTGGAATATATGAAAACCGTGGTGGAGCTTGCTAAAATACATCCGGAAATAGGAGAAGAGTTTAAAGATTTTCTAAAAGAATCAGCGGACAAATCTTAAGGCCCAAACAACCCCGTAAACCGCAATTGCCTGAGTGACAATCCCCCAAGGCAGCTTGATGTTGCTTTGAATCTTATGTTGCCACCTGTAAGCTGTGGAAAAAGGTGGGAAATTCCATCCCCAAAGAAGATAAGGCATCATCAAAATATCCCAAATTTCCGAAAAAAAGATACAGGCCAGAAAGTAGATTGGTTCAACAAACTTACCAAATAGCAGATAGGCCAGGGCGATTCCCAGGATCAGATCTAAACTGGATTCCACAAACAGGGTGATCTTATTTTTCTTTCTCCAGCCCATGCCTAAATCCCAATGAGGGATCATATCCAAAATAGGGTGGGATAAAGCAGCCAAGGGTAAGCCGATGGCAGGATTGGAAATGGAAGCGGCGATTGCTCCTCCCACTAAAGCATGTGCAGTTGCAGTCACATCTTTCAGTATACCAGTTGTTGTCAATTTGATTCAATCAAATGGTTATGATAAGCTTTGACCCATGTTTCCTACACTATTTTCAATAGGAAATTTATCTATTTCTTTTTATGGAGTTTTTTTAGCCATGGCATTTTTATACGGATTATTTTTAGTCTGGAGACTAGCCAGAGCATGGGAGTTAAATGAAGAAAAAGTTTTGGATTTAACTCTGATTACTTTTTTGGGAGGACTTCTTGGAGCGCGTCTTTTTTATTTTATTCTAAATTTTAATGGCGATATCTTAAAAATTCTGTTAATGCATGAATACCCCGGATTTTCATTTTGGGGGGGACTGCTGGTCGGTTTTTTGACCCTGACAATCTTTGCCAAAAGATTAAAAATTGATTTATGGCAAGCGCTAGATTGCGCCTCAGTTGGGCTTTTAGGGGGGCTGATTTTCTCTAATATTGGCTGTTTTCTGGCAGGTTGCAGTGTCGGTATTAGCTCGGATTTGTTTTTTGCCATGCCGGTGGTGGGACTTTTGGGCAAAAGAATTCCCATTTCGGCAATTGAAGCCCTGCTTTTTTTGATAGCTCTAAGAAAGGTTTGGGCAAAAGCCACCCACTTTCATCCCCCAGGTAAAATTTTAAGCATCTCCTTAATGTCCATCGGCGGGATTAAACTGATTACCGAACCTTTTAAACAGGCGAGAGATTCTTACATTTTTTCGGCAATTTTAATTGTTTTAGGCTTAGGTTTTTTTTACAAAGTGACCAAGAGAAATTTTTTAGAGGATTTCAAAAATATCCTACTTTTCCCAGTCAGGTTTGTGACGGATTCGGACTATCGTCACTTAAGTCTGGTTTCCATAAAAAAAAGTTGGTATAATCAAAAATTAAGCTTGGTCTTTGCATTTAAAAATTTAGCAACAAAGATTAGGAGGTTAAATGTTAGATTTTCCCATAAAAACTCTAAATACTATTAAAAGAATACTTCTCAGGCAGCAGAGAGATATTGAAAAAAATATTGCTGAATTTGAGCAGGAAGACCCGGTTAAATCTCCTGCCTTGGTAGAATCATCAGAACCCGGAACAGACTCTTTCATAGCAGATTCTCATGCTAAGATCATGGTTTTGCAGCAGCAGTTAAAACAAACCAGCCAAAGTATCGGTAGAGCTCTTTCAAAAATTAGAAAAGGCACTTATGGAAAATGTGAAAAATGTGGTAAGCAAATAGAAATAGGTAGACTTTTAGCCATGCCAATAGCCAGATACTGTTTATCTGATTTAAAAAAGATTGCCAAATGAGCTGTTGACATTATGACCAGTTTATTCCACTATTAAAATGGGAGGTGAAGGAAAAAGTGGATTATTCCAAAATTAAAAAAGCACTTGAGGCATCAGAAAAGAAAGCTGCCGAATTAGGCATTGCTGTTTCAACTGCCATAGTGGATCAATACGGAGATTTGGTGGGTTTTTCCAGAATGGAGGGAGCAATCAAGATTTCTCCCAAATTTGCCATCAGCAAGGCCTATACGGCCGGTACTATCGGCATGGCCACAGCTGATATGGCAGCTTATGCCGGTGAGGGAAAACCTTATCAAGGTATGACCGATCTTTTCGGCGGTGAGCTAACAGTGATTGCCGGAGGATTACCTGTCAAGGATGGAAACAAATTAGTAGGTGGAGTGGGAGTAGGAGGGTCGTCTGATGTGTCTCAGGATGTGGAATGCGCCCAGGCAGCTTTAGCTGTTCTTAGCTGATCTTTTTTAAAAAATCCTGGCAAAATCTTCCCCGGCTCGGACGCTCAGACAGCGGCCATTACCCCACTGGAAGATCTCCCAAAAGACCCAGTTAGTTTTACTTCCGGTCACAAAAGTACGGAAGCTAAACTGCTGGCCAAACCAGGAGTCATTAAAATCCAGATGTTGAGGGTTCACTAAATTTTTGGCCGCAAAATCCTGCACAATCATAATTCCTCCTTTCTTAAGTAATCTTTTTGCCCTTACTATTAAGGATAGCTGTTGTCCCAAGTTAAGCTGGTATAAGATCATACTCAAAATAACCACGTCACAACTGTTTGCAGGCAATCTTTGGGAAGATAACAAATCAGCCTGGATAAACTTCACTTTAGTGCTTTGTTGTATTTTACTCTCAAACTTCATCACGGAATCAATGGTTGGCAACTCCTGAGGATAAAAACTGCAGGCCATTCTCCAAAGGCTGACTTTTGGATCATCTGGATTTTCTTTATCAATGGCCAGTCCTTCTTTAAAGTTAATTTTTTTGTCAATTAACTTTTGTACAATTTTGCCGGGAGTTTGATCATCAATGTGTTTGAAAGGTGCACCCACCTCAATTCCTCTTAAGCCATAATTGCCCCCACACCCCAGATCAGCCAGCAAAACAGGTTTGCTATCCCAAAAATAGGCGGCAATAGCATAAGGTCCGGCATACCTTTGGTAGATGGTGGTGGTGGTGGATTTGGTCCTGAGTAATTTTTCAAAGTATGTCCTGTCTTTTTGATCGGAATAAAGTTTTTTCAACTCTTTCCGCCAGCCGGTTGTATCCAGCAGGATTTGGTAAGATAAGTCTTTTTTTTTGAATTTCACAGCCTGAAAAGCCCTGTATATCAAATTGACCAAGTGTTTATAGGTGATGTCCGGACGCTTTTTTTTAACGGACATCAAGACAGTAGTAATTGGTTCGTCGTTGCCCGCCATTTCCACCAGGCAGGAATAAAAAGCTGCCAAAACAGGATCTCCTCCCGGGGGGTTATGAGCGGAATCAACCAGCTCGCTCAAAAGGTTTGGATCAAAACTATCTTTCATCTTTTAAAATTTTGGTCTATCATGATATTAGTCCAATATAGCAGATTCTATGCTAAAGACAAAAGTTGGTTCAATACAAACTAAATTGGATAGGGATCAGGCAGCCTCTCTGGTGGCCAAAGGTCAGATTGCGGGAATATTTAACAGGGGAGTGTGCGCTCTCTGGTTTGACGGAGGCAACTTATCTGCCGTCAAAAAAATCTGGGCAATTAAAGGAGAAGGCAGGAAGGGCAAGCCGATTGCTTTAACATTAAGCCTGGAGGAATTAATACCGATGATAGATTTGCCAAAACTGCCCCAAAGTGTGCAAAAATTTCTTTCATCGCCTGATTTAAAATCTAAAATCGGCTCTTTATGTTTTATCAGAGCACCGCTAAGAGATAGCCATTTTAAACTTATTCCCGATCATGCCAAAAGTTTTGATGGCGGTATCTGCATGATCCAAAACTGGGATAGCCATGGACACACCCCCACTGAATTATTTCTCAAAAAAGTCAGACAGTTGGGAGTTGTTCATCCAGCTGTGACATCTATGAATGTGACAGGACAGAGAGAAATAGTCAATCAAGAAGAGGGAGTGCAATTTTGCCAAGATCATGGTATCGTGATCTTTCTAAAAGATCCCCAAGCTCAGCCTCTTCATATCGGTTCATACACCATCCTGACTTTAGAAAGAAACGGAATTAAGCTTGAGCGGGATGGCAATATTCCGGGAAAACTTTTCCTAAAAATCTTCGGTTTACCCATAGATTTCAAAGATGCCAAAAAACCCAACTATCCTCAACTAAAATTTCCCGACACTCTTTTTAAAAACTTGACAGGTACCAAAGTTAGAGAAATCATATTATTATATTTAAAGGGAGGGTTAGATGTTTAATTTTTTTAAAAAAAGTCAATCTCAGCAGTCCGGCGTGCCTAAAAAAAGAGAGTCTTTGGAGTCCCTTTGGAGGCTGACTAAGATTTTGATGGAGAATTTGGAATTTGAAGATGTGGTTTATAAAACAGTGAACAGTTTACTAAACGAGCTTGGTTATTTAAAATCAGGTTATCGGATTGTGGTGTTATCTTTAGTTGACGAGGAAGCCGGAGGTCTACGCAGAATTGCCTTATCTGAAACAGAAGAGGCCAGACGTGCCACCTCTGTCTCGACCATTCCCTTTGAGAGAATAGTGATTCCTTTTTCCGCCACCCAAAACTTGGGTATCAAGGTGCTGATGAGTGGAAAACCGGAAGTCACCACCCATTGGCCTGATTTACTGTCTCCGCCTTTAACAGCTGAGGCGGCCTTGACTAACCAGAGATCAGCCGGGATTACCACCTCCATGGTCTATCCTGTTTTTGCCAGAGGTAAAGCAATAGGCACTTTAATCTTTAGCATGGTTAAAAAGTATCAGGATGTTACTGAAGAAGAAAAAGATCTACTGTGGGGATTTACGGAGTTGATTGGTTTGGCTGTGGAAAACTCCATGCTTTTTACCAAGCTTAAAAATACATCCCAGCAGTTAACCCAAGCCAATAATAAATTACAACAGCTGGATCAACTGAAGGATGATTTTGTCTCGGTGGCTTCACATGAGCTGCGGACTCCCATGACCGCCATCAAATCTTATGCCTGGATGGCTTTAAACAGGGCTGATGTTGATCTGTCTGAAAAATTGAAAAAATATCTGGTTAGAGTGTTAATGTCAACCGACAGATTGATTAATCTGGTCAATGATATGCTTAATATCTCCAGGATTGAGTCAGGCAGGATTGAGCTTTTGCCTGAAGCGGTTGATTTAATCTCGCTTAGTAAAGATATCATTGACGAGGTTTACTATTCTAAATCAATTGAGAAACCAATCAAATTCCATCTTTTGGAACAAAGTCTGCCTAAAGTTTTTGCCGATCCCAATAAATTGCGTCAGGTCTTTTTAAATATTGTCGGTAATGCCTTAAAATTTTCTCCCCCTGGGGGCTCTATCATTATTGGCTTTTTTACAGACGGTCAGAGCGTGGAGACTTATATCAAAGACGAAGGACCCGGTATTTCGAAAGATGATATCAGTAGACTATTCAAAAAATTCGGCAGGCTGGATAATTCTTATACCGCCACCGCCTCATCAGGCGGTACCGGACTGGGACTTTTTATCTCCAAAAGTTTGATAGATTTAATGCACGGAAAAATCTGGGCCGAGTCTGAGGGTGTTGGCAAAGGGGCCACCTTTAAATTTTCTCTGCCAATTGCCACAAACGAGTTGGTTGAGCATGCAGATCAGTATCAAATTAAACCGGCAGGGGATATCAGAGAGCTTGAACCGGCCGCATTGTAAATGTAAAATGTAGAATGTAGAATGTAAAAAATGGAGAATAATCAAAAGAAGATTTTAATAGTTGAGGACGATCAGTTTTTAAGAGAATTTTATCAGGAACTGTTAATGCAGGAAGGTTATCTGGTGGATGTGGCCTCAGATGGGGCAGAGGGGGAAGCCAAGCTGAATCAGGGCGGATATGATTTAGTGCTTTTAGATCTGATGCTACCCAAAAAAGACGGAGTCACCTTACTGAAAGAAGCGAAATTTAAAACTCCGTCAAAGCCGATTGGAGCCATTGTCATTCTGACCAATTTGGGACAGGAATCTTTAATCAAGCAGTGTTTTGATCTGGGAGCTGCCGGTTACTTGATAAAATCAGCCCTTAATCCCGATCAAGTGCTAGCCGAGATTAAAAGTTATTTTAAAAACAAATAGTTAAGTCTGCTAACGCATGATTTTTCCTCCAAAAATTATCTTTGAAGATGAGGATATTTTAATAATAGATAAGCCACCTAATTTAGTGGTTGATAGATCCGAAACCCAAAAAGAAGAGACCCTAGAAGATTGGCTGGCAGATCACTCCCTGAAAGTCAAATTAGATAGGATGGGAATTGTTCATAGGTTGGATAAAGATACCTCAGGTCTTTTAGCTGTTGGTAAAACTCAACAAGCTTTTGATAATCTGCAAGCGCAATTTAGAGAAAGAAAGACTAAAAAAGAATATCTGGCGCTTGTTCATGGTTTGGTGGAAAAGGGTGGTAGAGTGGAAGGAGCAATTGAGCGAAACCCCCGAAATCGCGAGAAGTTTGCGGTACTTCCTACCGGAAAAGAGGCGGTAACTGAGTATGAACCAATGGAAAGGTTACAGTTGGCAGGAAACAGGTTACAGGATATTTTTTCAGACTATAACAAAATACAAATGAGAAGACTTGGCACTTTGCACTATTCACTTTTCACTCTGGTCGCTTGTCGACCATTGACTGGACGGACACACCAAATTAGGGTACATTTAAAATATATAGCTCATCCGATTGTGGCGGATGAAAAATATGTGGGCAGAAAAATGTATAGATTAGACAGAAGATGGTGTCCCAGGCAGTTCTTACATGCTAAGAGGTTGGGCTTTTACCATCCGGGATCCGGGAAGTGGGTGGAGTTTGAAAGTCCGCTGCCGGCAGATTTGAAAAAATCTTTGGGCTATTTAACAGAATATGGTCTATGAATAACATCTTTATCCAACTGGCCATCATACTTGGGTTATCTTCAGCCTTAGGGTATATCACTTACAAGCTGAAGCTGCCGCTTTTGATTGCCTATCTTTTAGGAGGACTGTTGATTGCAGTTTGGGGGATTTTTGATGTTAAAACTTCTCAAGCCTTATCTTTTCTGCCTGAAATAGGCCTGGCATTTTTACTGTTTTTGGTGGGAATGGAGCTGGATTTTAGGGAAATTAGAAGTTTTGGTAAACCCATCTTAATTTCGGGAATGTTGCAAGTTTTCATTACCGCCATTTTCGGAACCTTTTTAGCCCAAAGCTTCCACTTCTCTCTGATTGAGTCTGTTTATTTGGGAGTGGGGCTGTCTTTTTCCTCAACCATCGTGGTGGTTAAACTGCTGTTTGACAAAAAGGATCTCTCCTCCCTTTATGGCAAACTTTCCTTGGGAATTCTGCTTTTGGAAGACTTATTGGCAGTGGTGATCCTTTTGGGACTGACTTCCACCACTTCTGCCTTAGGAGTGGGAATAGCCCAAGCACTCCCCATAATATTTTTTATGGCAAAGGCTTTGCTCCTTTTCACCTTAGCTTTGGTCCTAAATCATTACATTTTAGGAACTATTTTTAAGGCAGTTTCGCAGTCTCAAGAACTTTTGTTTTTGTCAGCTTTGGCTTGGTGTTTTATCTACATTACCTTGTCAATACTTTTGGGTTTTTCAGTGGTGATTGGCGCCTTTTTGGCAGGAGTGGCTTTGGCCAACTCGCCCTATCATCTGCAAATTGGAGGAAAACTTAAACCAATGAGGGATTTTTTTGTGGCTTTATTTTTTGTTTATTTGGGTACCAAAGTCAATTTTACTCATATTGATTCAGCCTATCCACTGATTATCATTTTCACCCTTTATGCTGTTTTTCTAAAGCCGCTCATCTTCTTACTACTTTTGGGCAGTTTTGGTTTTAGAAAACACACCATTTTCCACTCCGCCATGACTCTATCGCAAATTTCCGAGTTTTCATTAATAATTATTCTGGTGGGAATGGAGCAGCAGATGGTGGGGGAGAGCGTGCTGACTGTGATTGCCTCTTCGGCGCTTCTATCCATCGCTGTTTCCTCTATCTTAATTTCCCGCTCCAGACAGATCTATCAGGTTTTGTCTGATTTTGTGGGTTTTTTTGAAAGAGGGCACAAAGCGATCGTCCTAAAAGATGCTCAACACGAGCTGAAAGATCATGTTGTGTTAATTGGATCACATCAGGTGGGAGAGTTTTTAATCCGTTTCCTGCAAAAGGAAGAAATTCCCTTTGTGGTTTTGGATTTTAACCCCTTTCAGGTGGAGAAATTGCTGGCCGAGAAAATTCCGGTCATCTTTGGTGATATGGGAGATCCGGAGGTATTGGATGTACTCAATCTGGAGGAGGCTCGTTTAGTCATCTCCACTGTGCCTGATCTGGAGAACAATGAGCTGTTGATTGAAGATTTACGCAGTAGAAGTTCACACATACCCCTGATAGTCAGATCGGATAGTTATCAGGAAGCCCGCTTGCTTTATAAACTGGGGGCCAGTTTGGTGTTTTTGCCGGATGTGGTGTCAGGGGAGTTTTTGGTGGAAACTTTGAAAAATCATATCAGCGACAGGGGTTATTTTAATAAGAGGCCTGAAGTTGAACTTGAAAAACTATCCAGAAAAACCCTAGCCTGGCAAGGCTAAAATGAAGTAAAATACCTTTCATGGCTCAATTTAAAATCCTCCACAAAAGTGGTAAGGCTAGGGTTGGGCAGCTTAAAACTGCCCATGGGGTGATTGAGACACCTAACTTTATTCCTGTAGGGACACAAGGATCTGTTAAAGCCCTTTCACCGCGCGATCTCAGAGAGATTGGGGTCCAGGTAGTTTTGGCAAATACTTATCATCTGATGCTAAGGCCAGGTGATCAGCTGATCAAAAAATTAGGTGGGCTACACCAATTTATGAGTTGGGACGGACCGATCATGACTGATTCGGGGGGCTTTCAGGTTTTCTCTTTGGGGGTGGCTTTAGAACATGGGGTAGGTAAGCTGCTGCGTGAAGAAGAAACAAAGGCCAAGCCCAGGCTCAATAAAATTACAGAGGAGGGGGTGACATTCCAATCTCATTTGGATGGATCAAAACAAATTCTAACTCCTGAAAAATCTATGCAAATCCAGACAAATCTGGGCAGTGATTTAACTGTGGCCTTTGATGATTTAGAATCACCTAAGCACAATTATGAAGAAACCTTTAAAAGTCTGAAGTTAACTGAAAGGTGGGAATTAAGGAGTCGGGGAGCTTTTTATGGGGTAACTCATGGTGGAATTTTTAAAGATTTAAGGATCAGATCAGCTAAATTTGTGGATCAGAATTTCCCTGGAATAGCTTTAGGTGGAGCTCATAAAGATAAAAAAACACTTTATCAGGTGATAGAGTGGACTGTGGCAAATGTATCAGAGGAAAAGCCCAGGCATTTGCTTGGCATAGGCGAGGTGGAGGATTTATTTAATTGCATCGAAAGGGGCATAGATCTGTTTGACTGTGTAGCCCCCACCAGGCGGGCCAGAAATGGCTCTTTATATATTTCCCCAAAATCTGGAGGTAATTTAAAAAATAATTTTACCCTGAATATTTCAAAATCCAAATATAAAGGTGACAAAAATCCAATAGATAATTGGTGTAATTGTTACGCTTGCCAAAACTTTTCCAGAGCTTACCTGAGACACCTATGTGTTGCGGGAGAAATTTTATATCACCACCTGGCAACTACTCATAATGTTTATTTTATTACCAATCTGGTCAAAAAAATTAGAGAGGCTATCTTAAATAATCAGTTTGGCAAATTGAAAGCTCTGTGGCTGACTGACTAATTAAGGGGGACAAAAAGCCCCCCTTAATCTTTCAAATTCTTTGCAAAGAATTTAGGCCGGAACTCCTGTTCCGCCTGCTGGTGGGTTACCCCCTCCTTGATTTTCATCACTTCCTCCTTCTCCACCCACATCAGGACCTGGTGTAGCAGGTGCTTCGGTTGGTGTTTCAATCGGTGTTTCCCCAACTGTCGGTTCAACAGGTTGATCTACAGGAGGCGATGGAGGAGTCATTGGCTGATCGCCTGTTGGCATTTGACTTCCACCTTGACTTGTGTCATCTGGTTGCATAATATCACCTCCTTTTTTGTTTGATATTTTTAGTTTAAACAGAAATAGTTGCGCGGTCAATCCCTAAAAGCATAAGATTATTATATGAGCGCCAAATCTGCTACCAAAAAAATCGACTGGAGAGATACTAAAAATCGCCTAAATAAGATCAGAAATTTAAAGCTGGGTCTGGTGGTGTTAGGTCTGATTGTGGGAATATTAATTTTGGGCCAGCTGATTAATTTCGTCAAGATAATGACCAGCCCTTTAAATTTCGTGCCTGCACAAAAATATTTTTGGGATGGTCAGTTTAATCTTAACCTGGTTATCCAAACCAGTTCAACCTCCATACTTAATTTCAATCCTCAAGAAGAAAAAGCACTGATAGTTTCCCTGCCGGATAATCTTTATTTAGACGTGCCCGGAGGATATGGCAGTTGGATGCTTGGATCAATCTACAATCTGGGGGAGTCCACCCAAAAAGGTCAAGGCCCTAAGCTTATCAAAACAGCGCTGTCATCCCTATTTGGTATTCCGATAGATGGTTATTTACGCCTGGAAAATCATCAAAATTACCCCCAAATAGAAAATTTAATAGAGGAAATCCGCCAAAATCCCTTTTCCGGGATGTCTCTTTTTACTAAGATTAGTTCGGATCTGACACCTTTGGAGTTAATGCGTTTAAAGCTGGGTTTAATCAAAGTCAGGTTTGATAAGATAAACTATTTGGATCTTACCAATTTGGCAGTTTTGGATACAAAAAGTTTGGCTGACTCTACTACGGTTTTTATGGCTGACTCCGCTAAATTGGATACAATTTTCACCAGTTTCATAGATCCGAAAATCAGGGCAGAGAATTTATCTATTGCGGTTTTTAATGCCACAGACTATCCGCAGCTTGCTCAAAAAGCCAAAAGGATCATCGCTAATTTAGGCGGTAATGTGATCATTGTTTCAAACTATCCTAAACAGTTGAAAAAAACTATTATTTGGGGAGAAGAATCTGCCAGTTTAAAAAGGCTCACTCAAATATTTTCTCCATGCCGGGAGAAGGATTGTGATAAGATAGACTTCCCTGAGACTTCCTCAAGAGCTCAAATTAATATTTTTTTGGGTGAGGATTTTGCCCAAGCTTTTTAAAGGTTAACTTTCTTCTGCTTCCTCAGCTTCTTCTGAGCTATCATCCTGACCATCTAAAGATGAGATAAGTTCACTTGAGGAGATACGGCTAGTTCTCTCCAGGAAAGACGGTTGATTTTTAAAGCGTTTGCTTCGATAAGTTTCTCTGATTAAAACCGACAGACTATTGACTCTGATGGCCTGGATAAATAAATTATATTTATTACCCCCTCTTAAAAGCCTTAGCAGAAGATGGCAAATATCATCCGGCAAAACCCCCAAATAACTTCCTTCAGAATCCACCACAATCAGTTTTCTGTTTTTGACAAGCAAATCAACCTTCATCCCGCAAAAAGTAGCGGATAATTTTTGCGGCTCGGCCACGTTTAATAGGTTGACAATTTTGGTTTTGCCCGGTTCCTGTAAAAACAGGGAAGCAGATAACCTAAACTCTCCATTTCCATTAGGGCGGGGTTTACCGCTCTTTTTAAAAGATTTGATGATTTTTAAATTTTTTGAAGCAATCGGGTTGTAAGGATCACACTGCAAAACCTGGGAATAGAATTTCTTGGCCAGATTAAACCTGCCCAGTTCCAGATAAGCTTTGGCACATCTGGCTAAAGCGTCTATATTTTGCCCATCAAGCTTTAAAATCTGCTTATTGATCTTTAAGGCTACTTCCCATCTGTAGCCTAAAGCAGCTTCGATTGCCTGTTCAGTCAAATTCGGAGAGATAGAAGGGTTAGAGTCCATCTAAATGAGAAAGTATAGAGATATGGAACCATCTTGTCAATGTTTCGTAGATTATTTGGGAAGAGTTAATATGATAGAATATCTTCCATGAGCGGACATTCCAAGTGGTCAACTATAAAGCGATCTAAAGGGGCGGCGGATATTAAAAGGGGATTAACATTTACCAAAGTGGCCAATGCCATTACCATTACTGTAAAACAAGGAGGTTCTGGAGATGTTAATTCTAACCCCAGACTCAGAGCTATCCTAGAAGAGGCGAAAGCTGCTAATATGCCTAAGGAGAATGTGCAGCGGGCTATTGACAGGGGGTTGGGCAAATTACCCGGCCAAAATGTGGAGAAGATAGTTTTTGAGGGCTTTGGGCCCGCCAAAGTGGCTTTCTTGGTGGAAGGAGTGACTGATAATAAGTTAAGAACTCTTCAGGAAGTAAAAAATATATTTGAAAGAAGCGGGGGGCATTTAGCCGGGCAGGGAAGTGTGAGTTATATGTTTGCAAGAAAGGGGGAAATAAGAGTTAGGGGACAGGGGGCCCCCGAAGGGGAAGGGAACAGCGAACAGGAGATGTTGGAGCTTATAGATCTCGGAGCTGAAGATGTGGAAGATTTTAAGGAGAACGGAATGCGAAAGTATTTGGTATATGTGCAAAGCCCAGAACTAAATACTATGAGTACAAAACTTACTCAAGCAGGGTATGGGGTAGAGAGTCAGGAATTAATCTATAAACCCACTGTTTTAGTGGAAATAAAAGATAAACAAAGCGCAGAGAAAGTATTGGATTTTGCAGGGAAGTTGGAAGAGCTGGATGATATCCAAAAAGTCTATGCCAATTTTGACATACCTGAGGAGTTGATATGATAATCCTGGGAATTGATCCCGGAACAGCCACCACCGGATATGGGGTAATAAAAGTACCTGACGATATTTTGGGTAGGGAATTCAAATATGATATTGAGCTTATCACATATGGAAATATTAATACCCCAAAAGAAAGATTAATGCAGGATAGGCTGCATATGATCCACTCGGAGTTAACCAAAATAATTGAACAATACCAACCGGATCAGATTGCTTGCGAGATGTTATTTTTTGGTGTCAACAGCAGGACCGCCATCATGGTTGGGCAGGCTAGGGGAGTGATTATGCTTTCGGCGGCTCAATACAAGATTCCCTTTACTGATTACACAGGATTGCAAGTGAAGTTAATGGTAGCCGGAGCCGGAAGAGCCGATAAAACCCAAGTTCACGAGGGAGTGAGAAAGTTTTTAGGAACAAATGGGAGAAAGAGAAGAAAGCTTAAGGCGAATTGGAAAGGAGGGCATCTGGATGATGCCACGGATGCTTTAGCCATAGCTATTTGCCATGTGCTGAAAATGGTTAATAAGTAACTATGAAACTGAATATAACCAAGCGCCAAAAAATCATCATCTCATCAAGCCTATTAACTATAGGACTATTGTCAACCCAACTGGTTAATTTTGAGCTCAGGTTTAAATTTATGGCTGGTTTAGGAATAGCAGCCTATTTGTTATCTCTTTGGTCTCTTTGGGAAGGGTTGAACTTAACTAAGGCTTTTGTCCTGTTAATCCTACCCACTTTTTTTACAGTGGCCGTGTCTTCATTTTACTTCCTGTTGCCTGTCAGGTGGTTAACCAGACTGCCGGTGGCAGTTTTATTTGGATTGACTTTCTATTTATTGCTTTTAGCCCAAAACGTTTTCAATGTGGCATCCATTAGGACTATTCCACTATACCGGGCAGCCTCCACAGCCAGTTTTCTCTTTACTCTTTTATCTGCTTTTTTCCTATATAACGTGGTGCATGCTTTTAATTTGCTGTTTCTTTGGAACAGCCTTATTATTTCAGCTATTAGTTTCCCCCTGATTTTACAGATTCTTTGGTCCATTGAGATGGAGGATAGGATAAAAAAGATCACCTTAGTCCAAAGTTTCATTTTAAGTTTGGTGCTGGGTGAGCTAGCTTATGCTTTCTCTTTTTGGCCTGCCCCGACCACCATCTGGTCCTTGAGTTTATCCTCAAGTATGTATGCTTTGGTGGGAGTGACGACTCAGCTTTTAAGGGGAAGGTTAACCAAGAGGGCAGTGTGGGAGTATTTGGGAATAGGGGCGGCCATATTAACAGTTAGTTTCTTCGCAACATCCTGGACAGGATGATCAGAATTTAGAATTCAGAATTACATTGTTACAACAAGCTAAAGTAGAGGAGTGGGGAAATAAAAAAGCCTTGAGAACGTGAAAAATTATGGGATATTTCGTGAAAAGAAATCATGATGCAGTATGATATAGTTGTCAAACACGAATGTGGAAAACTATGGGTCTTATTACTCTTCCCCTTGAGCCCTTCTCTCTAATTATGGCAGCTCATTTAACTGATTGCTAAATATTACCCGAACCCTCTCTAGAGGAGAGCATATCTCCCTCATTTTGTATATGACAAAACATTGACTGAAGGATAACATAGCCTATTGTTTAATTCTGTGGCCATTTTATTAAGGAACTCTTTTCTCTTCTCCTTTCTGTCCTTCCCTAATCTATTGACGTCGGACAATGTATCTTATGCGACGTTAAGGAAGTGGATCCCATGGAGGAGACCCCGGATTTGGAAATTGGAAATTTGAAATTGTAAACTAGGAATTTTCTGATCTCTTTTTCCTGTACCTATTTTGTTATATTTCCTACTGAATTTTTACTTAGATTTTTAATTGATAAATTTAGATTTCTTAACTTTAACTTTGGGGCTTTCTGACAGCCCAATCTATCCAATGATACCAATATAGCTTATCTCCCCCAACCAACCGTTTTTGGGCCATTGTAGGCCCTTGTTTTTTTGAGCGTGAGACTTGACAAACTCATTGCTAAGCTTTACCTTAAAGATATGATTAAAGTTTTGTTGTTGCTATTTTTTTTCCCAATATTTTTTCCTTCCTTAGCTTATGCCCAAACTGCCACTTTGTCTTTAAATCCTTCCTCTGCTACGTTTAATAGAGGTTGTGCTCAAACTGCCACCATTGTTTTGGATACAGGCGGGGTACAGACTGATGGGACTGATGCCATCTTGTTTTATGATCCAACCAGGTTAACGCCCACCACAATCGTTAATGGTTCAATATATGCTGATTATCCCGGCAACAATATTGATTTGGCCAATGGCAAGATTACCGTGACCGCCTTGGCCTCAGTGACAACTCCGTTTACCGGCAAGGGAAATTTGGCCACAGTTAATTTTACCGTCAAATCTGATGCGCCAACCGGGCTGACGCAAGTTAACTTTGATTTTGATCCGAACGATAAGACCAAAACATCCGATTCAACGGTAGTTCAAAGAAGTACAGTCAAGGATATTTTAAACTCCGTGGTGAATGGTTCTTATACTATAGGTTCTGGAGCCTGTTCAGCGGGTGCTCCACCTCAGGGTGGTATCGGCACCCCATCCGGTGCAGTTTCTTCCCCTTCAGCAGTCCCCTCTCAAACTCTGCCTCCTGCCGGCTCTCAAGACTTAACTTATGCTTTAGCCATCGTCGGATCAATCTTGACTATTTTGGGCATTTTAGGATTGGCTTTCCTGTAAATCTCCAAGGATGTGGTAAGTTGCTTGTCGGACAATATTGCCATTAAGCTTCTTTTATGTTAATCTGATTTTATGAATCTTGCTGAGCTGATCACTGATTTTTTAGAATATTTGGAGCTGGAGAGAAATACCTCTCAGCTGACCATCAAAAATTATGACCACTACCTCAAAAGATTTTTAGACTTTACTCGCCTCGCGAAGCGGGCGGGTGATATTAAACCTGAGGAGATTGATTTAAATCTGATTAGAAAATATCGCCTATTTTTGTCCAGATACTCAGATCCTAAAACAAACAAAGGCTTAAAAAGAGTCACTCAAAATTATTTTATGATAGCCTTGAGGGCCTTTTTAAGATATTTGGCCAGGATTGATATAAAAACCCTGTCTGCCGAGAAAGTGGAACTGGGTGAGACAGATTCCAGGCCGTTAAAAGTTTTAGATGATAATTATCTAAAGAGCCTTCTAGAAGCCCCAGACACCTCTAAAAAGGATGGTATTAGAGATAGAACCATACTGGAAACACTTTTCTCCACCGGGCTGAGGGTGTCTGAGTTGGCGTCATTAAACCGTGATACCATTAATCTAACCAGGCGCGAATTTGGCATTGTGGGCAAAGGCGGTAAAGAACGGGTGGTATTTCTTTCTGATTCAGCTGTAGAGTGGTTAGACAGGTATTTGACAGCCAGAAAGGATACTTTTAAACCATTATTTATCAGGTTTCAGGGGAAAGTGGATCCCACCAATGGAGGTGAGGCAATGAGATTGACTTCCCGCTCGATCGAAAGAATTGTGGAAAAATATGTCAAAAAATTAGGATTGCCTGTTAAAGCTACTCCTCATACCTTACGGCACTCTTTTGCCACAGATTTGCTGCTTAATGGGGCGGATATAAGATCGGTCCAGGAAATGTTGGGCCATTCCAATATCTCCACCACCCAAATTTACACTCATGTCACCAATGCCCACTTAAAAGATGTCCACAAAGCTTTTCACTCCGGCAATAAGTAAGTTATTTGACTAATTTACCCAAATCTTTGAGCGCTGATGATATGACAGTTGAAACAACTGCCAAAACTATTCCGCCTAAAATTGCCGGCAGCCAGCCATCCACATCAAACCCCGGTACAACCCAGGCCACTATAAATAAGACCACCGCATTTACCACAAAAGCAAAAAGGCCCAGGGTAATTATAGTTAAAGGAGCTGTGACAAAGCTTAAAACAGGCTTAATAAAAGTATTCACTACCCCCAAAACTATGGCTGAGAGTATGGCTGAGGTGAAATTATCCACTTTAAATCCCGGCACAATATAGGCAGTCAGCAAAAATGCCAAAGCATTGATTACTAAGGCAATCAAAAGCCGCATTATTTAATCACCTCCTTTTTCTGAAAGACCTAATTTAATAATGTAATAAGGATTTTATAATGTCAACATTTTGTGTTAAAATTAAATCATGGAAAATTCGCCGGAGGGCGGCTCACCCAGCAGGATTGGCAAAATTAGACGGTCTGTAAAGGGAGTGCTAGATCACGGCTGGGATGTCTATAGAGGTGTAGTTGAACGAATAGGTTGGATAGCTGAAAAAATTCCGGCTGAGCAGATCAATGAACATACTGTTGCCAAAACAATAGTCGGTTCGTTTTGGGGAGAGCAGATGAGTTTTGGGGATAAAACCGGTGTTCCCATCTCTGCTGCCGATATCCTGGCTAATATGGGACATGTTGCAACATTAAACACTGACGATTATCGTCAGAAACATCCGGCTGAGTATGAAGTATTACGTCGCAGCCTGGATAATTTGGTGCAAGCGGGGGTATTAGAGAGGGAATTTCTTGAACAGCCGGATATGCATCATGAAACTATCTATTATCGAGTCGCTAATAAAGAAGCTTTGCGGCAATTAGCCCAAGATCCTCAAATGGGTTTGCCTGCCAAACCGTAATTTAGAAGATCCCTGATAAAGCCAATGGCCTGGTATGGCCAGGTAAAAATGACGCTGTAAAATGAGGGTGATAAAAAAGACAAAGGGGGCCACCTGTAGTAGATGGCAAAAACTATGGTAAATAAAAAACCTGCCATAAAATAGACCATGGTAATGGTGGAAATGAATTTTTCTTTGGACATTTAATTTATTATTCTACTCTATCTTTTGATGAAACAGTAGTGGCTGCTGCCACCTTTTCTCCTGGTCTAACCTTCATCAAAATTACCCCCTGTGTTTGCCGCTGCAGGGAAGGTACCTCACCAAGGTCCATTTTGATAAGTTGTCCTTTGGTGGATGTTAAAATCAAGGTATCCATTTTTTTATCAACTACAGAAGCTGTCACGATATTGCCTGTTTTGGTATTTACTTGAGCAGCTTTAACCCCCTGTCCTCCCCTACCTTGTTTCTTCCAATAAGTGGTGGGAGTTTTTTTGCCCAGTCCATTTTCCATAATCACCAAAAGCTCCCCTTCCACCTTACCGACTATATTTAAAGAAACCACACTGTCATCTTTACCTAATTTGATGCCTCTGACCCCGGAAGTGTCTCGGTGAGTGGCTTTGACCCCTTTTTCCGAAAACCGGATACTTTGACCTTTGTGGGAAACAATAATCACATCATTTTCTCCCGAGGTAGGGCCAACCCAACCCAGCTCATCTCCTACGTCTAATTTAATGGCCACCAAGCCGTTTTTTCTGATATTTTGATATTCTGCCAAAGCAGTTTTTTTGACGCTGCCCTTTTGCGTACACATAAAGAAGAATTTAGCCTGCTCTTTTTGAGCTCTTCTGGTTAAAACAGCCGTGACTTTTTCCCCTTGTTCAACATTGATTAAATTAACAATGGCCTGCCCTTTGGCAGCTCTTTGAGTTTCCGGAATTTCCCAAACCTTGACCTGATAAACTTTGCCATTACTGGTAAAAAATAAAATATTATCGTGAGTTTGGGTGTAAAAAATATGGGAGACAGCATCTTCTTCTTTGGTGGAGATACCGATCACTCCCCGCCCCCCTCTTTGTTGGGTTTTGAATGAGTGTGGTGATTGTCTTTTAATATAACCTCCTCCTGTAATGGTGACTATGGTGACTTCATTTGCCACCAGATCCTCTTCCGAAAATTCCCCTGCTTTCTGCTTGTAGACCCTGGTTAACCTGTCATCTCCAAATTTTTCTTTAATATGATTTAGCTCCTGTTTAATTACCTTCAAGATTTTTTCTGGATGGGCCAGCAAATCCTCCAAATAAGTAATGGTTTCTCTGACAAGCTTGAGCTCATCTTCAAGTTTTTGCCTTTCTAGAGCTGCCAGACGCCTAAGCTGCATATCCAAAATAGCCACGGCTTGAATTTCCGTTAATTTAAATTTCTTCATTAAGTTGTTTTTGGCATCATCAGCATCTTTACTCTTTTTAATTGTTTCAATCACCGCATCAATATTTTTGACAGCAATCATCAAGCCTTCCAGAATGTGTTTCCTGCCCTTTGCTTCCGCCAGCTCAAACTCCGATCTTCTTCTGAGGACCACCTGCCTGTGGCGGACAAATTCTTCCAAAATATGTTTGAGGGTCAAAAGATGCGGCACTCCATCTGAGAGAGCTACTAAATTGACATTAAAGACAGACTGCATGGTCGTATACTTATATAAATTATTTAAAATAGATTTTGGTTTGGCATCCCTTTTTAAATCAATGACAATCCTAACCATCTGTTTTCTGTCTGACTCATCCCTTAAATCGGAAATTCCTTCCAATTTTTTATCCCTGACCAGATCGGCCATTCTGGCAATCAAAGTGGCCTTGTTGACCTGATACGGAATCTCGGTGACGATGATTTGCATTTTGCCTGATTTGGCTTCTTCAATCTCCGCTTTGGCTCTCATCACAATTCTACCTTTGCCTGTAGCATAGGCTGCTAAAATTTCCGTCTGGTCATAAATGGAAGCTCCGGTGGGAAAATCAGGGCCTTTGATGAATTTTATTAAGTCTTCAACAACTGTATCAGGGTGGTCGATTATATGAATGAGAGCATCACATACTTCTGATAAATTATGGGGAGGGATCTGGGTGGCCATGCCTACGGCAATACCCGAGGCGCCATTAAGCAGTAGGTTTGGTATAACTGAAGGTAGTACCACCGGTTCTTGAGTAGTGCCGGAATAATTATCCACAAAATCAACAGTATTTTTGGAAATGTCCCTTAATAGTTCATCCGAGATGGCAGCCAGCCTGGCCTCAGTATATCTCATGGCAGCAGGTGAGTCCCCGTCAATTGAGCCGTAATTTCCCTGGCCGTCAACTAACATATACCTTAAGGAGAAGTTTTGAGCCATCCTGACCATGGCTTCGTAAACCGGAGCGTCTCCATGGGGGTGGAAGTTTTTTAATACCTCACCGACAACTGCTGCGCTTTTTTGATATCTGGAGGTATGGTGTAGGTTTTGCTGGTGCATGGCATAGATAATTCTTCGCTGAACTGGTTTAAGTCCGTCCCTGACATCGGGTAAAGCTCTGGAGACTATCACAGACATGGCATAGTCCAGATAGGACTTCTGCATTTCTTCCACAATAGGAGCCGGTTGTATTTTACCAATATTTTTATCCATGAGGATTTAAAAAAGAGCTTGAAGCTCTTGTTTATTATATCTCTTTTGGCTGATCTTAGGCAAGGGCTTTTAATGATATGGTATACTTGGTGGCTATGACACAAATTCCATCATCAGAAGGTGGTTCACCGGAAAGGATATTAGCTTCAACAGCAAGTGAGGGTGAAGAGACACTCGAGCAGCTACATCTTGAGATTTATCGTAAAGCTTTACAGCTTCTGAATGGTGTTAACCCTCAGAATCCTTTTGAACAGATTTTTGCAGATAAATCTGAAAGCAGGATCGTCAGGAGAGCTGTTGAAAATTTGATGGAAACTGTGCCGATGCCGAAGAGACCAATTGTTTTACAATCACCTCAGGAGATAATAGAAAGAGGAGGAAGAGAGGAAAAAATAAAAAAGTATATTGCTGAATTTTCTGGAGATATCATGTTCAACTATGGATTTCGTCAGATTAGGATATTTTTTAACAGTCTGGGGCCTTATCTTGAGGGAACAGAAGAGCCAAAGGTTGATAATGGTAGGGTCTAGACAAGATTAACCGCCTTTAGGTGGTAAAATAGATTGTCTAGACAATGAGAAACAGGTATTTAAAACATACACATATTTCTGAGGTTAAATTTAAACAGATTT
>Ga0209542_10004907_pt1 | contig 27142 bp, 19 predicted proteins | sample RifCSPhighO2_01_FD_184028 | JGI IMG/M metagenome (GOLD analysis project Ga0209542, IMG submission 184028) | Soil microbial communities from Rifle, Colorado - Rifle CSP2_plank highO2_0.1 (SPAdes) (version 2) | ecosystem: Environmental > Terrestrial > Deep subsurface > Rock core/Sediment ...
CCGACCTATTAGTGCGCATGGAAAAGGGGCGGGAGATTTTTCCGTTGGTCAAGAACTTAAGATATAAACGGTAATTGTCCAAGGAAATTAGGTCCTGCCTCGTAAACTCGGGGCCGAATTGGGTTTCAAGAAACTCGGCATCTTCCGCACCGATGCGAAACGCCCCCATCGAGCCGACATTGCCAAATACCGCTTTTTTGATTTCCTCCTCCAGCTGGCCGATAAATTGGTGCGTTATTGTGAGACTCAAGCGATATTTCCGCGCCTCGGAAAGAATCGTGGCGATTGATTTGGTTGTTACATTTTGGAACTCGTCAATATACACATAAAAATCTTTGCGCTCATTCTCGTCGGCAATATCGGTGCGCGAAAAAGATGCCAAAAGCAATTTCCCGACCAAAATCAGGCCGAGCAGATTAGAGCTAATCTCGCCCAGTCTCCCCTTGGAAAGATTGATCAGAAGAATTTTTTTCTGGTCCATCACTTCACGAAAATTAATTGTCGAGTGCTGTTGAGCGATTATCGGGCGCAAAATATCGCTCGAAAGAAATACGTCGAACTTGTTCGTAATATAGGGGGCGTAATTGGCGAGAGACTGCTCGCCGGTTGAGCGTTCAGCAATCTCCGTCCAGAAACTTTTAACCAGTGGATTGGTAGTGCGGGAAAGTTTATATTCGCGAAATGCCTTGTCTTTAAAAATCCGCGCCACATCAATCAATGTATTGCCCGATTCCGGATCGTCCATCACAAGCTGGGTCGCGTTGCGGAAGTATTGCTCAAAGGCCGGCCCGCCGGCAACCGACATATTAAAGAGTTTTTCAAAGATCGCCAAAAGCTCGTTGATTAAAAGGGTTTTTTGCTCGGGGTAGCGCGGATCGTATTCGAGCATATTCATCGCCATGGGACGGGCCGTGTCCCCCGGATCAAAATAAATCACATCATCCATCCGATGCTCCGGCACAAAACCCAAAGCGTATTCGGGCAGATCGCCATGCGGGTCTATAACGCAAACGCCCTCCCCGTTTTGAATGTCTTGCGCAATTAAAGTTTTCAAAAGGTTCGACTTCCCGGTTCCGGTCTGGCCGATTAAATAGAGATGCCGCCTCCGGTCTTCCCGACCGATGCGAATCGGCGTCTCGACTCCCCGAAAAATGTTAAAACCAAGCAAAAGTCCGGTTGAGGCGGCGTCACTCGGCGGAGCGGACTCGCGCGAGCGGACATTCTCAACTCCCGGAACTTCAATCGGCGTATTCGGAAAGTGATAAATGCTGGTGAGCTCCGCCGGCGACAAAATCATGAGCTTCGATGAATCGAACAAGCGAAAAGCATATCGAAAAACCGCTTTTTTTACGCGCCTTTCTTTTTCTCGCGAAAAAACTAAACTGTTCAAATTTGGATCAGCGAACTGCAAAAAGGCTTGCTCCAGCGATTGCAAAATTGCGCTAGCCCGCTCGCGGGTCTGGGCGGAAGCCACGAGGCGCATATTGGTCTCAAAAAGGGGCTTCGACGCTTTATCCTCCAGCGACTTCCCGCGCGCTTCGTCAATCGGCGTGCGCTTAGCGGATTTGGGCTCTTCGGCTTCTTTCTTTTTTTTGTCATCGGCGCCGACAAATGCGGTTTTCAGAATCGCCCCTACCCCGTCGTCTTTATGTTTTTCTCCTTTATAGTAACGCTCGGCCTCCGCCATAATTTGCTTATGCCACTTCTTGGGAGCGGGACGGAACAGAAGTTGAAAAGACGCGCCCTCGTTTTCCGAGTGAAGCTTGGTAAACACCGAAGCGATGGCGCGCAATGGGTCGGATTCAAGATTGCGATAGGTGCGAAGAGACAGAAGCTGGCCATTTTTCAAAGAAGCGCTTGAGTATGCGACTTGTCCCGTCGGGCTGAAAATATTGTAATCATTAGTATGCTCAACAATCGCGTCTGGATAATAAGCGTGCACCAATTTTTCCATGCCATCCGCCGACTGGCGCGGTGCGGCTATATAAAACGCAAGCTCGTTGCCTGACGCTGAAACCGCCAGTTCGCACGCAAGCCAGGGTTTAGCGGCAAAAAAACTTTTGGGCTTCCAAGAAGAAAAACTTGAATATAGCTGTTCCATGACAGCGATTTTTTCCCGCATCCGCTCAACACTTGCAGTTTCTTCTTTGCCGGCGACAGCCAAAGGCAGGCGAACCGCTAAAAGACCGAGATTCATGGCTTTCCCGATTTCGCGCCGGCGCTGCGTCCCGCGCCACAAAAGCATCCCTGCCATAGCGACCGCAAGAAAAAAGATGCCGGAAATATATATGGAAAGAAGAATCAGCGAATCATTCATTTTGGGGAAATAAAAATAAAACCCATCTCAAAATAGCTTTGGTGCGGATTCGAGTGAATTCCAAATCGCATCTCACTTCCATACTCTAGAGTATCATAGTGGAGGCCGCCGCGGGAGTAATCCGCATGGGAAATACAATAAGTTCCTATAAGTTGGCCGCAGTCGAAATGCGCCGATGGAAGCCCGATTGCATTTTTGAGATGGATTTTAGACATTATGTTTTACGCGTCAGCCGAGATTTTGCCGAGCGCCAGTAATTTATCGTAATAGTGATCAGCCAATTCGTCATGGAGCGCGTCAATTAAATAGGGCGTTTCGGCTTGGGCCTTGGCGATAGCCTCGAGAATGCCTTTTTCTAGAGCGAGACTAACAAGATCTTTTAATTCTGTTTTGTCGCCGGACGAAATATCCGAACTTGGCTTGGGTGAAGCAACTGGGATAGTACCCGCAACCGAAGCTGATTGCGAAATTTGCGGAGCCACATGCTCGCGAAAAGCCTCGCGAAAAACGTCCCGCGCCTCGGACTTTAAGCCAGTATTCTCCAATAGTTTCTTTTTTTCTTCAAATCGGCGCGCCAATTCCTCGGCGTTAATTTCTGGCGAATTCGGCGCATTGGAAAGTTCCGGCATTGAGATTAGACCTGTTACTTAATAATTTTCGTGTCAAGACGCGAGGCGCATTTCGCAGCAGTGAAATCGCCCCGTCTCCGAAATTTTCAGATTTCGAGCGAGGCGAAGAAAAAATTTTGAAGCATATACGGCGTATATGTTGAGAAATTTTTGCAAAGCCGTAGCCGAAATATGGAAATTGCAGCAGAAAGGTTATTAAGCAATAGGTTTATTAGATTAAAAAATTAATCGACGGCTTTGGCTTGTTCCTGAAGCTCCGATTTTAAGCGCGCGACTTCTTCAAGCAACCACTCTTCCACATTAATTCCATGACCTGCAAGCCACGCGAAGATTTTTTCCGAATCGCCCTCGGTCATTAGATTGCTGAACTCGGCCCGCTCGGCCTCGGAAAGTTTCTCGCCAACCCGAATCATCAAACGAGTTTCAGCAAGTGATGCCATTTTGTCCAAAAGCCGGAGCTTTTGCTCGTCCGGTAAAATCTCAAGACCCAGCTCTTCAATAATATTCGTGCGGAACGCGTCTGTAATTTTTGCGATATCCATATAAGTATTACTCTCAAATTATACGTAATCCAGAACTCATCTCAAAACCCTCTTTCTGCTGCAACCTCTGATTTTTGACTGCGACTGCGTCAGATTTCGTAAAATGTCCTCATCGTAGCTATTGCTACGTTTCTGGGCATTTTACTCATCTTCCTTGTCTCGCCTAAAAATCAGAGGTTTCGCTACGAAAAGGATTTTGAGATGAGTTCCAGACTATTTTTTTGATATGTACTTCCGAACAAACTCATCGACCGAGAGTTTTCTCGCCTCTATTTGCTCGGAACGCCCTAATGGGCCCAGAACCGCTTTGATACTATCCTGAAAATTTCCGTAACGAGCGAGATCGCGGTGATTAGGCTTAATGCCCTGCGGCATCGGCCAGCTGTTTTCCTCCGACCAGCCCCAAAAACGTTTATCTAAAACTTTCCCGATAGATAATCCCTTGACCGAGTCGTAATAGGGTTTTTCAAGACCCGTCAGTTTTGTAAGCATAAAAGAACGCGCGGCTTCGGAGAATAACGGCGGCGTCTTGGGAATATCCTCCGACAGCACGCCACCATCCGATGGCGCCGCAGTCGTTTCAATAACCGTATTACCGCCATCGTTCCACGAGAGAAGATCAGAAGCTTGCGAGGGATCAGTGTTAAGAGGCTGACGCGTAACTTCTGTCATACGACTGCCGCCAGGATGACCAGCAATATCTTCTAAATTGGAACCTGTGATCCGCGCTTTGACTCCGCCGTCGCCTTCCCAAACGCCGCGCCCCCCTGCCGCAAAATACCTCGGCCAATTCACGCGGCCGATAGCTTCTTTGTATTGATCGGCAAGTTTATCCGCGTTTTGCCCTTTCAGGTCTTGCAAAACTTTCTCAATAGCATCGCGCCGAAAAGTCAGCTGTTTTCCTATCTGCCAATGATGATCGTCAGGCACGGAACCTGCGGCTTTGAGCTCTGCCTTGGTTGTATCCCACAAACGCTCTTCGGCCCACAGACGCTGTGCACGCGTCAAATTCTTGAACTCCGGCTTATCGGTTTCGGCCATGTAAAGCGCAATGGCTTTGCGCGCCTCATGCAGTGGCGCCTCACCCGGTTGGAAAACCGTGGGGAAAAATTGGCGCGGTCCAGCGCGCGGCGATTCAACGACATCGGGCATTACGCCAGCGGGCGCACCGCTCACACGCGCAACCGCCGCCGGGCTGGGACTTCCAGGTTGTGGCTCTGGGACACTTGATATTTTCTGTAAACGCCCTGTTTGAGCATTCTCGGTCGGGCTAAATAGCCCCCGGAATCTGCCTAACCAGCTTTTTGAACCACCGCCCGCGACTGGGCCCGCAGATGATCCGCCCAACCAACTCTCAATCTTTGCCGTCGCAAATGATGAACCTACAGGCAAAGCCAGACTAACTCCCAAACTTACCCCCAACCCCACCAAAAGCCGTTTTTGATCGCGTACTCGCTCTGCGCCAAAAAGTTTATTTAATTTCTCTTTTTCCGTCGCATAACTTTCATCAATGTGCGCTTCGAAAACTCCAGCTTGTGACTGAAGCTCCTGCAATTGCACCAAATATCGATCGCGCACTTTCTGATACGTCGGCAATACCGTCTCCCAAGAACCTTGCAAGCGCGCTAGAACTGAAAGCTGACGTAATCGATCTTCGGAGTCTGAAACACTAAACTTCTGCAATTCCTCATCCGAGATTTTCAAAATTTTTCTCGTGCTCCGTTGTTGCGCGGCTTCAAAGACTCCAAAAGTGGTTGCCGCAGCGCCTAGCAGGCGACGCGTGGCAAAATACCCCAACGCCCCGACACCCACGGGAGCAGCAAGCCCAAGCACGCCCGCGCCAATACCCGCAACGCCAATGGCAAGCCCCACGGTTGTATTACGCAATGCTTTTTTATAAATAGCCTCGCGCTTAAGACCAAGCCATTTCCCCCAACTCTCCGCAAAGTCGTTTCTCCAGTGTGCCGCAAACTCCCTCATACCCCCGCGCGATTCACCCTCGGCGCGCCCAAGAGCCAGAGCTTCCTGCTCATCAACAAAACGCTCAACTATATTCCCTACATATTCGGCGCGAGCTTTTTCATAACGCTCTCGCGTGCTTCTCAAATTAAATACGTCTGTGCTCGGATCGTTTTCCATTGTCAAAAAAGACTTGCGCGCTGAATCTAGAATTTCTTTTAACCTAACTGGGTCTTCTAACTTCACTGGTGTCTCCACCTCCGCGCCTTCGAGCGCGGGCGATGTTTCCGGCGCCGGCGCTTCAGCTTCAGACCTAGATCTGGGCGCTCCACCCTCAACAGCAACCCTATCAATTTTATTCTCTTCTTTAAGCTGTTCCCCCGCCACCCGCCACAATTCATCCGTATTCATACCCGCTTTAATAGCTTCAAGTTGCAGACGGTTGCTACGAGCAATAACGTCATCATTCATTTCCCCGCCTTCTTCCGTGCTACGTTTGCCTTCGCGCAAATACTCGACAAAAGCCCCTATAACGTCCTCTTGCAATTGTTTCATCTGTTCCTCGCGCAATTTATCGGGGTCAACCTCCTCACCGTCAGTTGTTATATCTGGAGTAACTGGCGAGGGCACTACTGGCGCAACCGGTGCTACGGCAGGAGAAACCGGGGGTTTAGATACTCGAGGAGAGAGCCCCAATTTCCTCGCAAGCTTATTTGAGGCTTTGTCCCTAATTCGTTGGGCCTCGGGGCTATCAGCATCAACCGTATCAGTAACGCGATGCATTGATTGCCGCCCGCCCCTACCTACACTAACAGCCTCGCTGGAATCATCATCTGCATCTCTGGTTAAACGCTCCATCGCCGCCCTGGCACCTTCCTGTTTCTGCTGAAATATTTTATCCACAGAGGCCTTACTCTTTCCTTCCCTCACCGCTTCGGCCTGGGCTTTTAATTTTCCCAAATCAAATCTTTTGCTCATCAGGAGCTCGTTTTCGGTCGCCCGTATGACGGCGTCAAGATTTTCATCGCCTGAATCAAGGCGCTGACGTATCTGCTCTTCAATCTCTTTTACTTTCGGATCTTCCAAAGGATTACTCGGATCCTCGCCTTTTTTTGCCGCCACTTCAGCGGCGTGAATTGCCGCAGACAAAGCCAGCCCCAATTTAATTTCTAGGCTCCCCGCTTCATGAGAAGTACGGAGACTCACTTTCTTTTCTCCTGATAGAACAGGAACCGCGGGATCTGGCGCTGGAGAAATTGTCGGAGATAATTTCGCCGCGGCTTGTTTTTTAAGTTCTTTGATATTAAATCCTGTTTTGCGCGCGATCTCTTCAATCCAACCTGAAATTGTCTGGGCTGGAATTGGCTTACCATTTATTTTTTCTTTAAACGCTTGTTCCTCCAAATCTTTATATTCCTGATTTTCCCCAAGATCTGAAAGAACCGACCCGCCCGCGTCGGCTTGGTCTTTAAGTCGCGCTAGGATTTCTCCTAGACGATGCTTGAATTTCTCCTCATAAGGAAGACGGGAGGTCTCGGAGCTAGAAAACATCTCCTCCGCGATACCCGCCTCTTTCGCAATTTCATTTACAAGAAGATCTACCGATTTTCTGCCCGCTAATCGAGAGAGTTCATCTTGCGCTTCGGCAAAAGGTTCAAATAATTTTGTATTGGATTCTGAAACTCGCCGAGCCTTACGACCTCCTTCTGTTTGATTTTTTATGTTTGCATAGTACTCCGCTCCGCGCCTGCGAAGCTCATCTTCCCAATAGGTCATCTTTTCCTCCTTAGAACTATCAGCTGATGGAAGAGAGGGGGGCAAATTTTCTATAACTGACGGCGGAGGCGTTGGCTCCACTGCAGAAACTGCCGCGGGTTCGACAACCGGAACTATACCGGGGTCTTGTGAATCGGATGCTTTTTTCTTTGTTGTCTTTTTTCGGGGAGACGGTACCGGTTCGCCTTCTGAATCGTCCTTGCCTCTTTTTTTTCTTGTCTGCCCTTTTGGTTTTCTTTCTACCCCACCAACATCATCGCCCGTAATTCTAGAATCTCTCTTTCTACGCCTACGCAGTATGTTACTTGACTCTGTATCCGCTTGGTCAGGCGTTAACGGAGATGGCTCCTCTACTTTAGGCGGATCAGGTTCACGAACAGTTTCTGTCTTGCCACCACGCTTGCCGGATTTTGGAGGCTTATCTTTTTTGGCTCCTTCCTGGCGAAGAGGAGCGCCGCGGAGACCGCTAATGAACTTTTCTACTTCTGTTTCATCAGAGATAATCACCGTTCTTTGCGAAGTAGGAACATCAATTTCAGCACCATCTTCTTTGAAAATAAAACATTTCTTGACCTCCCCAGTTACAGTCAGCTTTGCTCCCCGCTCAACTCCAATCATCGTATTATTAATAGCACCGACAATCCAATGCTCACCAGCCGGAACATACCGAAATTCTTTTTTTATTTCATTTACCTGACGTTCTATCAATGGCGCTCCTTCCTGCGCACCATCCTTACCCGGATCATTCAACCCAACTCCGCCAGGATCGTCCGCGCCGCCACTTATTGGTTGCCGCGCCTCTAACGCCGCTTTGAAATTAGCTAAGTCACCCTTAACACGGACACCCCCTTTGGTCTTGAATTCTGATTTATCACTATTTGCGTCTGGGGATCTTTCTGCCATTAACTCTAGACTACAAAAATATTGGTTAAAAGACAATTTAAAAGCCCCGTGCGGATGGAACATCCTCCGCACGGGGTAGGTCTCTTCGATCGAACTTCTAAAGAACTTGGCCGGAACCGGAGCGTTGTGCCACGGTTGCGGCCGATATGGTCAAACGGCCACCGATGACCCAGCGGTTTCGAAAACTACCGTTGCCACCCGTTGCCCCCCGGGAGAAACGCCGAATTGAATATCCCGAGGCGCGAACCGTTGCCCGTTGATCTGGGCTCCATCGCCCTTGAAGAATTGGGCTAAGGCCCCATTCAGCGAATCCTTCAGCATCTCCTCCACAAAGGCGAGGCTGAAGGTGATCACCGCAATCAACTGCCCCTCCGTCGCCAAGCTTACCTCGACTTGGTCAACGGAACTGAAGAAACTCCGAAGGGACTTGTATAGCTTGCGTCGGAAAACATCCAGCGCTTCTTGGCTACGCCGTTCAGAGCCAAGATACTCGGGCTTGACAAAGTGTGCCCACATCTCTCTCGGATCGGGTGGATCCTCATGGAGAGTGGCAGGCCCCATCCAGTCCTTGATACGCTCCGACAGACGCTCGTACAGACCAGCTACGATGACCCAGTAACGGACGAGTAAGCCGGCTATACGTGCTGGGCACCCCTCTTGCTCTTCCCTTTGTGGGGGCACATTCCCAGAACCCCTACGATAGAGCAGCAAGAAAGGGAAACCCGCTAAGATTGAGAACAGAATAGCCCAGATAGCATACCCAGCCTTCGAGAGCGATACTTCCTCTCTCCGGTCTGCTTCGGCTTGCTCATTCAGCATAGCCGCATTGTGTCGAAGTCGCTCTGCCCCCTGCCTACCCAGCATGATTGACTGCGGTACCGAAGGCGGAGGGTTCTCCGCGGCCGGCTTGGTTGGCTCCATTTTCGGTATGGGAAGCACGAAAGCCGCTTTGTATGTCGTTGGCGGCTTGGCTTGGGTCGCCTTCTGGGCAACCCTTGCGGGCGGCATGACCGGAGCGATCGCAACAATCTTGCGATCTCCCGCCGGAGTCTTCGATTCAACTCCGACAGAGCCCTTTGAGCGGCTCGAAAGCAATTCATGAGCGATCACCATGCGCGTACCCACAGGGTAACGGCGCGTGGCTTCATCAGTCTTGGCGAACTCCTCATCCCGCGCGGGATGGAGGAAGCGAACACCCGCGAGACTCCAGGCCGACGCATCACCCAGCTCTTCAAGAGCCAGCGCGTGCGGCACATCGCCGGACTTGAATACTACGATCTTGTCGGCGGGAGCCGCGGGCTCGGCCACTTTGATGATGGCCTTCGGCGCGGGCTTCGACTTCGTGATGATCACGAGATCGCCCGTCTGTAGGCCCAGCATGGTCTCGTCGGTCTTGGCGTATGCCTTGCCTGTGCGCGTGCTGTAAACCTGCACGCGCGGGTCAGTCTTCCAGTCGACACCCTTTCCAAGAGTGTCAACCGTGTAGCCATAGACGCCCTTGAAATCAGGGCCCCACGGCTTGATCGCGAACGTGCAGACAGTCTTCTCGCCCTGCTCAACGCAGGTGGTGGCCACGCCGGAAATCTGCTCCGGGGCGGCCGAGACAAACGTGGAGAAACCCAGGATGCCAATGGCGATCCCGAGCCCCAGAAGCCAGCTGCTGATTCGCTTCATGGCTTGTTGCCTCCCTTGCTTACTATTTGTGATTTGAAAGAGCGTTTATTTCGTTATAACCCGTTACCCGACCATTTCTAACCGGGCGTGGGCTGTTTTGATGCCCTAAATGCCTTTAGAACAATGCTATATTACTAGCTCATATCTCCCAATAAGTCAAGCTTGTGTGGTATACACTATTCCCGCGATCGCGAGAATAGTGTATAGTGCATGATGGTTTAATAGCTTGGCGCCATAATGATTCAATACCCCTGCATCTTTTCACGCTTTTCTTATTCGTCAATTCGCGCGAATTGGTGAATAAGAAATTTAGATAAAAAGATACAAGTAAAAAGTTGCGCCAGGGACGTATTTGGCATTCTAGCGTATAAAAAGAAACAGGCCGGCGTGTGGCATCACACCGACCTAGTAGTCGCAGTCGCATAGCTTGCCACCGCAGTGGTGTCCCTCTTGGCACCCTGCGCACTCTTGGCTACAAGCCGGCAACTTCCGATACAACGGCGATGGAGGAAATGTGACGATAGCCACCGTCTTGATGGCCTTTCGTGCAAGTGCGGCTTTTTCTCGTTCACGCTTAGCGCGCTTCTCGGCGCGCCGCCGCTTGATGAGATGCGTACGGAACATCTTCTCGAGGCTCATCCTCGATCACCTCCTTTCTTTTTTTGATATTACCATTAAATACATTCCAAGTCAAATACGCACAATGTGATTTCTACTAAATATCGTGATGTTTTCAACACGCCAGCAATTATAATGAGCCCAACCGATATATAATGAACCCATGATGGAATTCGCAAAAACTTGGAAAATCCCCGCCGCACTTCTTGCGGTGATGTTTGCTTTGATGCTCGGAAGTTCTCTTGGGGATTCCCTGACAACCGATGAAGACGCCCATATCCCCGCGGGATATTCTTACGTCCGGTATCTGGATTTCCGGCTAAACCCGGAACACCCACCGCTGGTAAAAGCGCTCGCCGGATTACCTTTGCTTTTTCTTAACCTCAACTTCCCGACAGACATCGCCTCATGGACAACGGATGTCAACGGCCAATGGGATCAAGGACGGAAATTTATTTTCGGATCAGGCAACAACCCCGATCAAATTATTTTTTGGGCGCGCCTCCCCATGATTCTCTTAACGATTCTCCTCGGGATATTGTTCTATTGGTGGACGCAAAAAAACTTCGGCAGGCGCACGGCGAGTCTCGCGATTCTTCTATTCGCCTTCTCCCCGACCTTGATTGCTCACGGCCGATTAGTCACCACTGATATCGGCGCCTCCATCGGTTTTCTTATCGGCATCGCGACGTTTCTTAAATTCCTCGAACGCCCTACTTGGAAGAATACACTTATTGCCGGAGCGGCACTTGGGATCGCCGCACTCTTAAAATATTCTACGTTTCTATTGGTCCCGATTTATGGAGTCTTGCTTTTAGTTTGGGCTGCCTCGCAACTCGATATTGATTGGAAATCGCGCGCGCGGCTGGCGCTTTATCTCATCGGAAAAACTATCGTCATCGGCGCCATCGCCGTTGTTGCGATCTCTCTGGTTTACGGCGTTTTCACTTGGAACTACCCACAGGCGCGCCAAGAGTCCGATTCGCAATATATTTTGCGTTCTTTTGGCAACCGCGCGCTCGTAAATATTCAAGACCAATTAGTTTCATATCCCATGACGCGGCCCTTCGGCCATTATTTCTTGGGGCTTCTCATGGTTGTCCAGCGCTCCGCGGGCGGCAATACCAATTATTTCTTGGGGGAAGTAACAAACGGCGGATCATACCTATATTTCCCGATTGTTTATCTTGCCAAAGAAACACTGGCATTCCACATCTTGACGCTAATGGCTATGGGACTCGCGCTAATGCGCTTGCGAAGGGCGCGGCCGTGGGGATTCAAGAGAATCGGCTATTGGGTCCGAAACAACTTTGCGCTTTTTGCGTCGGCCTTTTTTATAATTTTTTACTGGGCTTACAGCATGAAATCGCCCTTAAACATTGGCGTGCGGCACGTTCTGCCAACATTCCCGTTTATCTATATCTTGGTCTCGCGCGAAATCGCCTCTTGGCTACGAGGGGTTCAATCTCCCGCGCCGGCCGATTGGCGAATGGCGATCTCTGCGATTTACCGGAATTTCATTGCTCCCATCCCGCGCTACCTTGTCGTAGGAATTTTGCTTCTATGGCTGATTGCCGAGACGCTTTTGGTTTATCCTAACTTCCTCTCCTACTACAACGAGCTCGCCGGCGGTACGGCTAATGGATATAAAATCGCGACCGATTCTAACTACGACTGGGGACAGGATCTAAAACGTCTGGATAAATACCTGCGAACGCATGGCATCGAGAAAATCAGTCTGGAATATTTCGGCGGCGGCGAGCCAAGCTACTACTTAGGCGACAAGTTCACGCCTTGGTGGTCATCGCGCGGTCCGGCATTAGGATATTTCGCAATCTCGGCAACTTTATTGGAGGGTGCCACCGAGCCAACGGGGCCGGGATTTTCCCGCAAACCCGAAGATTCTTATCTCTGGTTGAAAAACTATCAACCGGTAGGACGCGCCGGGTATTCGATATTTATATATCAGCTTCCATAAACCCTCACGCCCTGACAAGCGTGGCGGTACCCCATGCGCATTTCGCGTGACACTACGCCATTCACCCCCACATTTGTACATAAGCGTTGGGGTGAATCTTAAAAAGGAGATCCGCTCACATGCAAGCGATCGCTTGCATGTGAGCGGATGACTATTTATAAAACCCCAGTTTCCCAAAATCACGGGCGGAGTTTGTAATAGACCCGCGTGCCGAACCTTGCGTCAATATATTCGAGCGCGTTCCGGCGATCGCGAATCTGATTGTCTAAAACTGTTTTTACGGTCTTGAGTGCTTCGCGATAATCAGAGCCTCGCGTTAAAACAACGCGGAAGCGCTCGGGAGCTTCAAACCAAACATCCTTGGGAGAATTTTTATGGAGTTCAAAAGCCGAAACTCCAAAACCGAGAACCTCGCGGGTTTCATCGGAAAGAAGCGCAAGATTTACAATAAGGCCCGGGTCTAAAGACTTAACCCCCAAAAGATCATTGGATGACGGGAATTCGTCACTCCGCACTTGTAAAAGAAGTGAGCCCTCAACCGAAGGAGCGGGCTGGTATAAAACTCCGTCGCGATCGAGCATGTAGCAATTGGAGAAATCGCTTTCTGTGGGCCGCCCGTTGGCAAGCCCAGCTATTTCTACGGGAGACGCGACCGCCAATGTGCTAGTTGAGACAATTTCGATCGCGTATTCCCCTGCGCAATAAATTGCCCAAAGTTCGCGCTCGCGGATGGTAACATCGAGTGCGCGCGGAAAAACTTTTTTGATATGAACCTCTGCGATTGTAGGGACTGATGACTTAAGCGTCTTTTCCAGTGATGCCGTGGAAATGAAAAAAATATTGCGGCGCGGCACGAGATGCCATCGGTCTCCCGCAATCAATGATTCAAGACTGGATTGAATGTCATTCTGGCTAAGTGTTTCTGTTCCACTAACTTCAATCGAGACGACCTGCACAGCGCTAAGATGCAAAAGAAGATAAAGACCCCACCAGAGAAACCCCGCAAGTATCAGAGAAAGCAATGCTAAAATTCGATTTTTGTTGAATAAAGCCCGCCGCGTATGAGCTTTGCGGCGCATCACAACGCGGTCCGGTTTCCAATAATCTCTGTCAGTTGGCATTATTCATATCCTACCACAGAATAGCCAAAAAATGGCTTAAATATTAGACAATAATGCCTGTGTATTGACAAGTTTTGGGGCATCTGCTAAATTGTTAGTAACGTAGTTCCCTTCATAGGCGAGCAACAAACTCGCCCCGAACGTCCCCCGGTAGTGGGATAAGAGGAGGAGTCTCAAATGAGGGGGTTCACCTAGTGCGCGCCCACAAGGGCGAAGAATTTTTCTTCACCGGCACCATGACCACCACCCGGGCGACCGCCACGATCTGGCCAGGGTCCTGAGACCGGCTTCACGCCGTCACGCCCTGCGAACTGCGCCGCTTCACCCCACGTCGTCGAGATGTGGAGATGAGAAGCCACGCGGGCTCCCACACGAATTGGGCTGACGGTGCTTGTCTGCCGCGTGCATGCGGCGGATCCAACCACATCGAACCAAAGGAAGGAGGTGAAACCGCTAGGCACCTGACCCGCCCGCGAGCCATACGGCTTACTGGCAAATGGGTCAGGCTGGCATCCAAATAGATTGATCTCGAGGAGGCGGGCACTTAGAAGCACCATCGCTCTCCCCGCCTCCTCCATCCAGTCCCGCCAGCCCCGCCAACGAGCGGAGACACAGATGGCGCCGCATAATGCGGCGCCTGGGACAGGCCGATATCGGCCGGAGTATGCGGGAGCGCCAAGCGGCCACCTCCCTAAAAAACTCCGAGCCCTTGGCCAAACCCAAACTGGCACAGACTCACCGGCCCTGCCGCGCTTCTCGCGGCAGGGTCTCATTTTTTGTTTTAGATGTTATCCAGCTTAATTTATGGAGGTTGAACCTCCATAAATTAGATCACGGTTCTAAAAATCAGCGGATTAATTCGCGTGAGAACCTCATACGAAATCGTCCCTATTTTTTTTGCCATCTCATCCGCCCCGATAAATTCTTTCCCCTGCCGTCCGATCAACACCACTTCATCTCCAATTTTTACTTTTTCATTTTTAATTTTTAATTTGCGGCTGATGTCCGTGATATCAACAACGATCATGTCCATCGAAACTCGCCCCAAAACGCGGCAGCGCTTTCCATGAATTAAAACTTCGCCGATTGAAGATAATCCGCGGTCAAACCCGTGCCAGTAACCGATGGGGAGTACGGCGATTGTTGAATCGCGTTTGAGACGCTCGGTCGTGTCATAACCGATATGCTCGCCCTTGTTCACGCGCTTCACTTCACCGACAATCGTTTTCCAAGTTAAAACCGGCCGCACAATGCCCTTCCGCTGATCCGGCAGGTAGCCGTAAAGGCCCAAACCAAGCCGCGCGATATTCACCCCGTTAGAACGCTGCCAATTCCCGTCGGCGGTAAGATTAGAAATAGCCAATTGGGACGTAATGCTTCCATTGGCCAAATGCGAGGCGCTCGTTCTAATGGGGTTTGTAAACGGCAAGCGATATTTAATTATTCCCCCCGTTGCGGCGATATGAGTAAACTTTGGCGCAATTCCGGCCGAGCGCAAAGTTTCAACTACGCGAGTAAACGCAATGATCTGTTTATTCGAAAACTGCCTATTCTCGGCAGAGGCAAGATGCGAATAGACGCCTTCGGGCATAAGATGCTCTTTTCGCAACTCTCGAATCAGCCGCGGCAAGTCATCTTCCTGAAATCCTTGCCGATGCATGCCGGTATCGAGCTTGATATGGAACTGTGGACATTTTTTAGCTCGCGCCAGATTTTCCAGCGCCTCAAAATGAGAAACTGTAACCGTAATATTGTTTTTGGCGGCCTCGGCTAGACGCGCCGGCAAGGTGTAGCCCAAAACCAAAATCGGATTTTTTATCCCCTCGCGCCGCAACCGTAGTGCTTCCGTAACCGAATCCACCCCCAACCACATCCGTTTGTCTTTCGTCGTTAAGCATTTAGCAATTAAAGCTAGTCCATGCCCGTAAGCGTTCGATTTTACCACCGCCATAACCGAGGCCCTGCCCGCGAGCTTTTGAAATTTACGCAGATTGAAAAATAGAGACCGCCGGTCGATCTCTATCCAAGTACGTACAAAATCTTGGGGACGTGATTTAGAACTCATAACAGCAGTGGATAATTAAGTTTGACAACATCGGGCCCTTTATAATATAGTTAGTAAATACACACAGAAAGGGAGGTGAGGCGTTACCCGCAAAGCATACGGGAGCAAGATCACGGACGGAAGCACCGTGTTGTGAACCGGTCGATGAGGGGGAGGACCCCAATCATGCACATCACCAGCACGGCCACGCGAGGGCAGCCCGCCATTCATCTCGATCAGTGGGCGGCGATCACCTGCTCGCAGACGACCTGGACCTGCACGTCGTAACCCACAAGAAGAAACACCGGGGCTACAGGGATGGTGGGCGCCACATCGGTGGCGCCCACCGTCGAACCCAAAGTCCACGAAGGTTACTGGAAGTCCAGTGCCTTTTTCATTTATGCAACAGAACCCTATTTATGGTTGTGCGCGGGAAATCCGGTCTAAACCCGCTGGCATATACGGCCGCAAGACTTCTGGAATCCGCACATTGCCGTCTTTATCCTGATAATTTTCTAGAATCGCGATAATTGCACGCGAAGTCGCAACGGCCGTGCCGTTTAAAGTATGGACAAATTCATTCCCGCCGTCTTTTTTGCGGTAGCGGATACCCAAGTTTCTCGCCTGATAGTCGGTGGTGTTCGAAGTCGAGGTTACCTCCCCCCAATCCGCACGCCCCGGCATCCAAGCTTCAAGATCAAACTTACGCGCCGCCTGCGCCCCCAAATCCCCGGCGCACATCTCCACCACGCGGTAGGGTATTTTAAGACCCTGCCAAAGCGCCTCCTCTATCCCAAGAAGCTCCTCATGCATGGCAGCGGATTCCTCGGGCCTAACGAACGCGAACATTTCAATTTTGGTGAATTGATGCACGCGATATAGCCCCTTGGAATACTTACCATAACTCCCCGCCTCCTGCCTGAAGCAATGCGAATAGCCAGCGTAGCGCATAGGCAACCGCTCCTCGGCTAAAATTTCATCCGCATGAATGCCGGCTAGCGTTACCTCGGCAGTGGCAATAAGCCCCAAGTCGCTTTCTTTTATTTCATAAATCTGGGCCTCTGGTCCGCGCGGCAGATAACCTGTGCCTATATAAAACCGCTCCCGCGCCAAGTCCGGCGTCAGCCAAAGCGAAAACCCGCGCTGTCTTAACAAATCAAGCACGTAGTGCGCCAGGGCCAATTCCAATAGGACTCCTTCGTTCTTTAGATAATAAAACCCCGCCCCGGCGACTTTGGACCCGCTCTCGAAATCAAGAATGCCGAGATCAATCCCTAGTGCCGCGTGATCTTTCGGCTCAAAGTCAAAGGCGGGTTTATCGCCGACTTCGCGAAGTATCGTGTTATCTTTTTCAGAAACTCCCGCGGGGACTTCAGTTAAGGGCAAGTTGGGAATTTGTTTTAGCAATTCATTTACTTCGTCTTCCAGCGTTTTCAACTCGAACTCCTTATGCCCAATGCGATCTTTCAGTTCTTTAGACTTTGCTATCGCCTCATTGCGCAGAGCACCAGACTTTTTGGCAATCGCATCCGAAGCGTTGTTGTGCTCGGCGCGCATCTCTTCAAGCTCCCCCAAAGCCGTAAGCCGTTTTGCATCCACCTCGCGTAAATAGTCAACATCAATAACCGCGCCGCGTTTTTCGAGCGCTCCTTTGACAATCTCAGGATTTTTGCGAATGAGTTCGATGTCAACCATATAAAATTAAAATGTAAAAATCAAAGTTAAAAATTAAGGTATCGCTCCACCGAGCCGGACTCGACTCCGCGATGGATTATAAAATTTTAAATTTTAAATTATCATTTTGCATTTTGATTTTTGAATTTTGATTTTGAGCAGCAGTGCTCGGCCGCATCAGCGGGAAAAATACCGTCTCGCGCACCGGTCGATTCATAATGACCGAGAATAATCTTTCCGACAGACCGAACCCGGCGGTCGGCGGCATGCCATATTCCAGAGCCTCTATAAAATCTTCGTCTAGCCTTTGGGCTTCGGTGTCCCCGGCCGCGCGAAGCTTCATTTGTTCTTCAAACCGCGTGCGTTGATCCACCGGATCATTAAGTTCGGAAAATCCTTTGCCGAGTTCAGTGGCGCAAGCGACAACTTGAAAACGCTCAACCTTATCAGGACTAGCGCGATGGCGTTTAGCTAGGGGCTCAATCTCAACTGGCGGGTTTACCAAAAACGACGGCCGGATAAGAGTCGGCAGAACCATCTTTTTAAAAATAAGATCGATGAGACGACCCTTGCCCTGATGCGCCTCCGGGGCAAGATGCTCCGTTTTGGCGTATGATTTTAGCTGACCTTCGGTCGCCGTCACAGGATCAAGACCGGTTTGGGTTTTAAAAATATCGGCATATTCAATTATCGGCCAGTTGCCGTCCCAATTAATATTCTCCCCGTTCCATTCGTGTTGGAGCGAACCGAGAGCCGCCGAAATCATTTGTTTATACATCCGCGCGACCAATTCCATCATCTGGTTATAATCGGCGTAGGCCCAATAACACTCGAGCTGGGTATAGTCTTGCAGATGCTCGCGGTCAATCCCCTCATTTCTGAAAATACGGCCGATCTCAAAAACTTTTTCGTATCCGCCGACGATCAAGCGTTTCAATGGCAACTCCAAAGAAATTCGAAGATATAAATCGATATTGAGCGCATTCAAATGCGTGGCAAACGGCTCCGCATCCGCCCCGCCCGGAATTTGCTCAAGAACTGGTGTCTCAACCTCAAGGAAGTTTTCTGAAAGCATGAACTCGCGCGCCGCCTGCCAGAACTTAGACTTCTTAATGAAAATCTCTCGCTCCTCGGCGCTCATCAACAAATCGAGGTATCGCCGCCGCAAGCGTTCTTCAATATCCACCAAACCGTGCCATTTCTCCGGAAGAGGCCGCAGAGATTTTGAAATCATCCGCCACTCCGAAACTTTGACTGTCGGCTCGCCGCGCTTAGTGACGTAAGCAGCCCCGGTTACTTCGAGGAAGTCGCCGATATCCACCAACTCGATAGCTTCGTCATACGCGTCCCGAAGATCCTCTTTGGAAAAATAAATTTGTATAGTTCCGGAACCATCGCGTAAATCGCCAAAAGTTGCTCCCCCGTGTTCGCGCCACGCCATAAGGCGCCCGACAATGGATATTTCTTTTTTGCTCTCCACCAAAACCGAAAAGCCCTTGACGGCATCGTCAATCACAAAAGTCCGCTTTACCGAAGCGGGGTATGCCTCGCGGCCCAAGGCCTTGAGACGCTCCAGTTTCTTAATGCGCCCGGCGCGAATATCTTCCAGCGGCATCGTAAACCCCGTTACAAGATGACCACAAGCTTACGCTCTTACGCTTATGGCATCTTATCTATGTTATTTGATACTATCATACAATCCATCCACGGACTCACGCCCGTGGCTTTCTTGTAACGGGGTAAATCTATTCTAGAAGATTGCGCCTAATGGGTCAAAAGAGTCTGAACTGCGCACCCCGTTAGCTTATAGCGCGAATTGTGAATTGGTTCGTGCCCGCGGGAATCCGAACATCCACTCTGTCGCCGATTTTCTTGCCGAGAAACGCGCTACCCAAGGGAGACTCGTTGGAAATCTTGCCGTTTATCGGATCGGCCTCTTCGGACCCGACAATTGTGTAGTTTATCTTCCCCGCGCTGTCTGATTCCACCTCGACGGTTGACCCAATATCAACCACATCCGTGCGATGCTTGGCGGAAATTAAAACGGCATCGCGCAAAATGTCTTCGAGCTCGGCGATCCGAGCTTCATTTTGCGATTGAGCGTCCTTGGCTTCTTGATATTCAGCGTTTTCTGAAAGATCCCCGAGTGATTTAGCCGATTCAATGCGATCCGCAACCGAACGCCGGACGGTTGTTTTCAAATCGGCCATTTCGTTCTTCAGTTTTTCAAGCCCTTCTGGGGAAAGATATTGAGACATATGGTTGTTCAACCTCGAATATATACGAATTTTATCGCGAATCGTTACGAACACTGACGACTTACCCACACATTCGTATGCAGTCGTGTCGTAATTTGTGAGATATTTGTGATTTCTTGAATACAGTTATCCAAGTATACACATCAGCCCCGAGAGGGCAAGCCCCGTTAGAAGTTCGTCTAAAATCTTTCTTGCAAGATTTACCCCGTTAGAACGCCGCCGACAGAGTCGGCGGTAGAGAGAGAAATAGCTGATGGGATTACAATGCTCTCATCAGCCAGTCGCGAAGCCAAATCAGACTTGGCGAAACACCCGTTCTAACGGGGTTTACGGCAAGGCGAAGCCGCCCTTACGGCTTAGGCTATCTTCAAAGAAGGTCGACCTTTAAACTTCTAACGGGGGCAAGCTCGGCATCCACGCAGATAGGTAGCCACCCTATGGGGTTGTGCTAGTGGCAGCTTTTATGACCCCCGAAGCCGAGCGTGGTTTTTTGCCCTCGGTGAAATACCAATACAGGATATCACGCGTGACTGGAGTCGAAATTGCGGTATTGGCAATCACATTTTCGGCCACGACCACAACTACCACTTCCGGATCGTTGTAAGGCGCGAAAGCTGTAAACCATCCATGCGCATTTTTTTCAGACCCGGTTTGGGCTGTGCCGGTTTTCCCCGCCACCGGAACTATAAAGTCGGCGAAATACGCCCTAGCCGTTCCTTCGGTAGCGACCAATCTCATGCCCTCACGAACAACTTTGAAAGACGCTGGATCCCCAAGCTGCGTCCGAATCGCTTCCGGCCGGACACTCTCGAGAATCCCCCCGTTCTCATCAAGAATCTGATTGACAATTTGCGGACGCCACAATGTTCCGCCATTGGCAACCGCCGCTGTCATTACGGCAATTTGGAGGGGTGTCGCCAGAAAATCGCCCTGGCCGATGGAAACATGATAAGTGTCGCCGACGCGCCATATGGGATCACGCGGCCTGGTTTTTGCGAGAGTCTCTGGCCCCGGCACGAGCCCCGGCATTTCCCCCGGAAGGTCAATCCCAAGAATGCTCCCAAATCCGAATTTTTTCATGTATTCGCCAAGTTTCGTTATGCCGAGTCCTTTGATGTCTTTGTACCCGCCGCCGATGATATAAAAGTAGACATTGGCGGACCACTGAATGGCGCTTCGCATGTTAACAAACCCCTGTACTCGCCAATCGACGAATTTTGTTTCAACGCCCGGCTGGTAAGGATTGGGCACGGTAATATAGCCCGGGTCGTAGATCTCCCGCGCCGGATCAATCACATGTTCTTCGAGAGCCGCCACCGCCACCATAGGCTTGATCACCGATCCCGATGGATAAACTCCGGAAACTGCCCGATTGAAAAAGGGCTTGTCAGAAGAAAGAAAAATCTTTTGATATTCGGACGAGCTAAGACGCTGACGAAAAATATTCGCATCAAATCCGGGGATCGAGACCAGCGCCCGTACCGCTCCGTTCTGCGGGTCAAGGACCACAACACTCCCGGCTGATTTATCGTGAGCCTGCAACTCACGCCGTAGAGCATCATATGCTGTCTGTTGCAAACCAGCATCGAGATTTAAAACCAAGCTATGCCCGATCACCGGATCTTTTTGAGGTAATTCACCCAAGCGAATATTTTTCGAATTGACCTCAATAATTTGTTCACCGTTTTCCCCGCGCAACTTATCATCATAGAAAAGTTCAAGTCCGTCCTTTCCCACAATGTCCGACAAACTGTAATTAGAACTTTCAGAAATATTTTCCTTGCCGACTTTACCCGCGTATCCAATAATATGCGAAAAAGCCGGCCCGGGATAAAGACGGAGCTCACGGCTGCGCACAAACACTCCCGGTAAACTCTCGGAGTGCGATTCGATATCGACGACTTGCTCGCGCGAAACGTCAGACGCCACAACTAACTCCGTGGGCAAATTTTCAGGCGATGCATCGGGATCGAATCCCGCCTCATAGAGATCCGCAACAGACATCCCCAGCGCCTCGCCAAGATTTTTTGCAAGCTCCATGCGGACAGCGGTTTCCGTCGGGAGCTCACCGCGCTTCAAAAACACCTCGAAACTCGGGGTATTTTGGACAAGCGCTTCGCGATACTGGTCATAAATTATCCCTCTCGGTGCTGGCATAGTGATATTCAAAAGACGGTTATCTTCGGCCATAGTTCGGAAATCAGACCCATGAACAATCTGCAGATAAACTGCCCGACCCAAAAGAAGAGCGAGACCCAGAAAAACAATCAAAAGCCCGAAAACAAACGGCGTCCGCCCGATTGCGGCTTCAATTCTGCCCTCAAGACGATCCGTGTCGAAAGCTTCAAGATTGATAGCATCCAATAGAACGTCTTCTGGCCCGATCTCACCGCCTCGGGGGGCTGATCCCGAAAAAAGCCCGCGCCGCCTAAACCACATAAAGTCCGCCTTCTGTTTCGGGACGGCGCCGATAAACCCATCGGATCCATAAAAAACTAAAGGCCCCAAAAAAAATCAATGCTTGCGCCTGGTTAAGAAAAATGCCGGTCAAGTCAAACCCGACGAAAGTATTATAAGTATAGGAAAGAAATTCCGAAGCTAGCCCCGCGATAATTAAACCGATCCAAACAATCGCAATATCCCCCCACGCGTAGCGGCGCTTGAAATATTTTTTGAGCAATGCAAACACAATCCCTAAAAAAACAAACGTAGCCGCGTGTGCCCCGAAACGAACCGGACTCACCGCGTCAATCACTAGCCCGCCTAATGCCCCCACAAAAAGCGACCGAGCGGTTGGCGCCTGGCTCGCCCACAGCGCATAAAAAACCACGGGCAAACTGATGCCGAAAAATCCCAGCGGGAACACGCCCGCGACATAACAAAAGACAGCCCCGAAAAAACATACAACAGTGGCAAAAAATTTCATAATGCCGCAGAAACGTTTATCAATGAAGACGTATAACTAATACGCGATCCAAACTTCCCAAAGGCGCGGTTGTTTTGACGCGAATGTCTTGAAAAGCTTCCGCGGCTCGGTGCTCGACGTTAACGACTGATCCAATCGGCAAGCCCGAGGGCACACTTTCGTTTTTTCCTCCGCTTTCTACAATATCTCCGACATTAACGGCGCTTTTCTCCGGAACAAGAGAAACGACATATTCTCCATTATTGTCGCCGCGAAGAATCGCAGAAATTCCGGAGGGCATTATTATAACCGCGATACTCTCGGAAGAACTGGAAAGCAACCTAAGAGTCGCAACTGTCTCGGCAACCGTCCTAATAGTCCCTATCAGAACCCCGTTCGGCGAAACAACAACATCTCCCTCACTGACCCCATCCCGGGCGCCGCGATCAATGAGCCAGTATTCATCCCGGCCCTCATTGAATTCTCCGCTGATCTCGGCCGCGATCACCGGCCTACGCAACGCTTCTTTCAGACCGAGCGCGGTACGCAATGCGGCATTCTCCGTTTTAAGTCTTTCGAACTCCACGCGATCGAGAGAAATATTTTCAAGCTGGAAATGCAATTCCTCATTTTCCGCTATGGCCTGAATGGGATGTTTTAAAGTCCTGCTGATTGCGGCGAGGCGCCCAAGCGGCTTGAATAAAATATTAAGCGCCGTAGCGCTTGCAGAGCGAGAACGGCCTCCGAACCTCTCTGCCGCCACAAGAAAAACAAGTATCCCCACAAGTATGACACCGACAATGACCTTAAACCAAAAACGACGCCGTGCTTGCATAGATCCTTATCTTGTTATGTAACGAATGCATCCAATTACGCTTGAAATACCTAGAACCCATTTCAAAAATCTCGAAAATGGATTTGACGCGGGTTCAAGCGAATTCCAAATCGTACCTCACTTCCATACTCTAGAGTATCATAGTGGAAACTGCCAGCAGGAGCGACTCATATTGGAAATACGATGAGTGACGAGAAGGCGGCCGTAGCTGAAATTCGCCGATTGGAATCCAAATGCATTTTTTAGATGGGTTCTAGATCGCGGTCGGTACTTTCTCGAAACGCGTCGCAATCAGGACGTTCCTTAGTGCGTCTAATTCCTCCAAAATAATTCCCGTGCCCCGAACAACGGCAGTCAACGGGTCCTCGGCGACATGCGTCGGGATCCGGGTTTCCGCCGCGACCAACCGATCAAGACCGCGCAACAATGCTCCCCCACCAACTAAAGTAATTCCATTATGCATGATATCGGCAACCAGCTCCGGCGGCGTTTCTTCAATTGCCGTTTTTATCACATTCACAATTGTCGTCACCGATTGGCGCGTAGCGCGGCGAATGTCGCTATCATCAATTAAAACTTCCTTGGGAAGACCGGTAATTACATCACGCCCGCGCATGGTTGCTTCCAGCGGCTGGGAAAGTTCAATCGCCGAACCAATTGCAATTTTTATATTTTCCGCTGTTCTCTCTCCAAGAACAAGTTTATATTCTTCGCGCGCAAAACGAATGATATCATCATTCAATTTATCGCCCGCAATACGGAGATTTTTGGAAGTCACGATGCCGCCTAACGAAATCACCGCAATGTCCGTAGTGCCGCCTCCAATATCCACTATCACCGAGCCAACCGCTTCCTGCACCGGCAGGCGGATCCCAATGGCGGCGGCCATCGGCTCCTCGACTAAATAAACTTCCCTGGCGCCCGCGTTTCTCGCCGCATCTTCCACGGCTCTCCGTTCAACTTCTGTAACTCCCGATGGAATTCCGATGGCAACCCGCGGACGCGGGAAAAAACTGAATGTTTCATCGTGAACTTTTTGAATAAAACGGCGCAACATTTCCTCGGTTACGTCAAAATCGGAAATCACGCCTTGCACCAAAGGGCGAGTCGCCACAATATGCGCCGGTGTTCTCCCCACCATGCGTTTGGCCTCTGTTCCAATCGCCAGAATCTGTCCTGTCTTTTGATTGACCGCAACCACCGAGGGCTCGTTAATCACGATCCCCTTGCCGCGGACATAAACCAGCGTGTTGGCTGTTCCTAAATCAATCCCAATATCCTTTGAAAAATATCCTAAGATGCGCCCAATCATATCAGTGCAGAGACATCATACTCCAATACCGATAAAAGAATCTAGCTCACGCATTCCTTGACTCAACTCGTAGAAGTTATATAAAGATAAAGACTGCAAGAGCGGTCTAGCTCTTGGAAATCTGACAAGGCTGTCAACCAAACTAGGAGGCCATCATGATTGTCGGACTGTGCCGTTGGATCGCAGGAAAACTCGGCTATATCGCTTGGCGCCTGCAAGCCGCCGCCGAGATACGGGAGCGGTGGTGGCAGACTCTCGGGGTCGGAGATCGGAGGATGGTTCGGCTATCCGCGCTCGCTTTCGCAATGGGCATAGCCGGCTTTGTGGCATACAGCCTGGGAGTCGCCCTTGGTGGATCGGCATGGGGAGCGCTGGGGTTTTTGATTCCTTTCTATGCCGTCTGTCTTTTTTTCAGCGCGTTCTGGCTTACAGCGCTAAGCGGGACAAGCCTAAACCGACGCCTCCGCGACCTCCGCAATTTCTACTACGCCATGGGCGGCTTACCGCCCACAACCGAGACTGGGCGGGAGATTTTCCAGCGGAGGTTTGAGCAACAGCTGGGCCGCTGGGAGAATGTAGTCAAGAATGTTTGGGGAAGTATGGCCGCTATAACCCAGCGCCTCGAGAACCTGCGCGAGGTCGAAACCGACAACCTACCCGACGCGATTGAGCGGGTCGGCGAAGCTGAAGCTGAACTGCGAATTGAGCAGGAGAAGCTCGGGCGCATCAAGCGGCGCCTAGAACAGCACATCTCGGCGGCCACCTCCCCGCATCTGTACTTTGGGATCGGCGTGGGTCTGCGAGTGCCCGAGAACATCGAAGGACTTATCATCGGCCTCACAAGCCCTCTGAAGAAGTGAAGCTCGGCGAAGCCCGCCAGCACAACCAATGGCGTGTCCCCAACGGGGCACGCCGTTTTTCATCATTTATAAATATGCAAACTGGAGCTCATTCATTGATATCAACACCACCAGAGCCCTGCGGTTGTGATACAATAGAGTTAATGATGGGTTATTACGGCTACGGTGGCTCGATGATGGGATGGGGCGGCGGCCTGGCGGGAAGCCTTGGGCTTCTTACTTGGCTTGTCTTCCTAGTCGCGGGAGTGCTTCTCTGCATCTGGCTCTGGCAGCAAATTACAAAAAAAATAAGCGTATAACATCCTCACCGCTTACCTCGCTATGACGAGGTAGTTTTGTTATACGAAACACAAAAAACACGGCAATAGATCAAATACACACATCATACACGATCGTGTATGATGTGTGTATTTGAGTAATAAGGTTGCGAAATCTTACGAGGTTGACCTCGTAAAACTCGTAAGAATAATCAGATAAGATAAGCCCCCCGGAGACGCTTTGGAAATCGTTCGATCGCGTACCGAAGCATTGTGCGCGGCATCGTTTTATAATGCTTCTTCAGAAATTGCTCCTCGGCAGTTTGCGATTGTTTCCCTACCTCCCGCAGCATCCAACCCACAGCTTTATGAATTAAATCGTGTGGATCGTTCAAGAGAATCCGCGAAATCGCCAAGGTGTCTTTAAATTCACCGACCTTGAGAAAGGTATAAGTTGCCAGAATACCAATCCGCCGTTCCCAGATGCTATCTGACCGAGCAAGTTTATAAAGTACATTTCTCGGCCTATGCATAAGATAAGTGCCGACAATTTTAGGAGCCGTGAGATCAACTAGATCCCAATTATTGATGTACTTCGTATGTTTCAGATAAAAGTCAAAGATATGCTTTTGGCTCCGACTGTTACCCTTCTCGAATTTGTGGACCAAGATTAAAAGTGCCAAAAGCCGTTCCTCGTGAATTCCGGACCGGATTAATTTAGCGATATCAGCTAGTGAAGGGTCGCTAAATCTTTGCGCGATCTTTCGCGTCTCCGGGACCGTAACTCCGAGAAATACGTCTCCTTCGCCATACTCCCCTTCCCCAGTCTTAAAAAACCCGGCAAGAATCTTCGCTCTTTTGGGGCTCGCGCGCGCCCGCAATTCTTTTCTTAGCTCGCCAACCGAATATGGCATGGCTTTAACTCTCCTTATTGAGAGATTCAAGTAGAGGTTGATTTTGAAGGATTAGACACGACACGATCTAAGCCTAGTTCCGAATAACTGATTCCATTCTCCACGTTTTCTGTCACTTCTTTTACATGATGCATCATATTTTCGGGTAGTGCGTCTATGGCAAACCACCGGATATCATCGCACTTGTGCGGTTCTGTGTTAGTGATTTCTCCAACCCATTTTGTGGCCGTGAAAAATAAGTCTAACCTATCACCCGTCTCATCATGCTTGGTTCTGTACATAGTATGGACAAGATGAACGTCGCCCCTATCAAGGACTATGCCTAATTCTTCTTTTATCTCGCGTATAAGGGCATCCATCGGCAATTCTCCAGCCTCAACATGACCTGCTGGGACCGAGTACCAGCCGTCATAATAGCCGGAACCCTTCCGCCACATAAGCAAAATTTCCTTGCCTTTTCTAAGAAGGAGGTAAGAAGCGGGGACTGATTTGTTTCTTTCTTTCGACATAATTTGACGTACTTCAATCTCATCGAGTGACCAGCTGTCCGGAACATTAGATTACAA
>Ga0209542_10004909_pt1 | contig 27137 bp, 25 predicted proteins | sample RifCSPhighO2_01_FD_184028 | JGI IMG/M metagenome (GOLD analysis project Ga0209542, IMG submission 184028) | Soil microbial communities from Rifle, Colorado - Rifle CSP2_plank highO2_0.1 (SPAdes) (version 2) | ecosystem: Environmental > Terrestrial > Deep subsurface > Rock core/Sediment ...
CGCCGTACGACTCCCACTTCTGTTGGAGCGCGTACGCGGTTCGTATAAGAAAATCAACCTCCGGTACAATAAGTTCGAACTGAAGACCGCTTAAAACATCTGACTGAAATTCAACATCCAAAGATTCGCTAAAAGGCAATGGTCCGTAAGAAGGAAGGGCGTAGTTATCAAAAATATCGGAAACAAGTTGGTCACGATCCAAAACACCCGAAAGAGCATGTCGAATTTCCGGATCCTTAAATTGTTCTGCGACACTCTGGTTTAAGAAAATCGCGTAATAACGAGGAACTTGCATTTCAAAAAGCTGATGGCGAAGCCTAAGTTTTGAAATAAGTTGTGCGTTTGAAGTTCCAAACCCATCAATAAGGCCATCGTTGTAAGCTTGAAGGAGATCGTCCTCGTCTTGGTAAAATTTGAAGACAATAGAATCAATAAAAGGTCGTTCCCCGGCGTAATAATCGTTTGCGACAAGCCGGTACTCGGTTATGAAACCGTCTTTCTGCTTCTTAAAAGACTCATAGCGATAGGGTCCGCTTCCGACAGGTTCAAGGCCATAGATCGAAAGTCGGAAATTCGCGCTCGGAATATTGCCAAAAATGTGACGAGGAATAATAAAAAGACCTTGAAGATTATCGTCAAAAAAAGCATACGGCAAGCGAAGAATAAAACGAAGCTCTAACTCGCTCTCACGCTCAACGCGTACTCCTTGCCAGCTTGAAGCAAGCGGCGAAAAACTATCTGGATCTTGAATTGTTCTGATTGTAAAAATAATATCATCACTCGTAAGCCGTTCTCCATCAGACCAAAAGAGGTTGTCATGAAGACGTACCGTCCAAACAAGTCCGTCCTCATCGCTCTTGACCTGTTCGGCGACTTGCTGAACATCACTAAAAATAAGTCGGGAAATGTCTCGGTCAGCGTCATTGCTCGAAACAACGGGATTTATAAAAATAGGTTGGCCAACAACACCTTCATGGTAAGTGCCGCCCTGAAGAGGAACCGCGATAGTAACTTGGTTGAAGAAAAAAAGTGCGAGAAAAAATCCCGAGAGAAGAGTCGAGGCAAGCGCTCCCCAGAAAATAAGACGTTCCCGCGCTGTGAGGGCCTTGAAAATGTTCCGAGTGTTATAAAACAAGGATTGCGAGTGATAACCCGGCAAAGACAATGAGAAAGATAATCGTAAGCACGAATACGATCTTCTCGAATCCTCGCCGCTTCTGGTAAAAGCCGGCCTCCCCCCCCGCGCCGCCAAAAACATTTGAAACCCCTCCCGATGAACGCTCCTGAAGAAGAACAAGAATGATAAGAAATACTGAAACGGCAACAAGGCCGATGGTAAGAAATGATGTCATTGCTTTGAATCTCGATGGTTAATAATGGAGTGAAGAACGCCGTTCACAACAGCGATGAGTAAAGTCGCGTAAAGGAGCGGCAAAGTTCCACTTATCATAACGACGTCTGAAATAATGTCAAGAAATTTAAGAACAATAACATTAACAAGAATCGTGGCAAGTCCGAGCGTAAGAATGATAAGCGGCGTAAAAAGAAGCTTGAGAAGCGGGCGTACGGTAATGTTGACGACGCCAAAAACAAGCGCCGCTATAAAGAAGCTTTGAAACTGAGGAGGGTAAACAGCAAACCCGTCGATAAAGCGATCGGCAAGATAAAGCGCGGCACCATTGGAGAGAATTACGAAAATGAGTTTTGGAATCATAAGAAAAAATTAGCGTAAATATTGGAAAAGGCTCCGTCCCGTCATCTCCGGAGGCTGGGGAATGTCCATAAGCTGAAGAAACGTCGGGGCTACATCAGAAAGAATGCCAGTATTTTCTTGCTCAATCAAGTCAACATCATAATCATCCTTTGTTCGTTCAAGGTCTTTGCCGACAAGATAAATCGGCACCGGATTCGAATCATGTTTTGTCTCAGGAAGCGCTGTAATAGGATCAAGCATCCGCTCGATATTGCCGTGATCAGCCGTAATAAGCATAATCGCGTTCCGTGCGAGCACGGACTTCAAAAGTTCTCCAATACTGCGATCAATTGCCGCGATCGCCTTAAGCCCCGCCTCATAGTTGCCGGTATGCGCCACCATATCGGCGTTCGCGTAATTAACAAGAATGAAATCAAATACCCCTTCATCAATTGAAGCGACAACGCGCGTTGTAATTTCCGCCGCCATCATTTCTGGAAAATCGTCGTGTTTCGGGGTGTTACGCGAAGGAATAAGAATCCGATATTCGTTTTTAAATGGTTCTTCCTGAAGACCGTTGAAAAAATAAGTAACGTGAGCGTATTTTTCCGTTTCCGCGACCCGAAGTTGACTGCGCCCATTTTTCGCAAGAACCTCACCAAGACATTGAGGGACAGAATCGGGAAGGAAAGCAACGGGGACGCCAGCAAATTGCCGTCCATAGGGGGTAAACGTCGCGACAAAAAGGTTTTTAAACTGACGAGCAGGAAACTTATTGAAGTCTTTTTCAACAAAAGTTGAAACCATTTGCCGCATGCTATCTTCTCGGAAGTTGAAAAAAACAACGGCATCGTTGTCGCCAATCCCGCGGCCTTCGGAAACAACAGTCGGTTCAACAAACTCATCGCTCAATCCTCGTTCGTACGTTGATTCGATAAGTCGTATTGGGTCTGCGACAACACTCGTGTTGTTTGTAAGAATCTGGTACGCCTTCTCCGTTCGATCCCAATGGTTATCGCGTTCCATACCGTAATATCGCCCGCAAAGCGTCCGCACCCGTTTAAGAGGTAATTGATGGAGTAGTTCAAGAGCCGCCTTAAGAGGCCCGTCTTTGCCATCGGTAAAAAGATGAAGTTGATAAGCAATTTTTTCTCGTTCGGCGAGTTTTACAAGAGCGAGAAGGTGTTCAAAAGCGCTATGAACAGTTCCTTTTGTAAGGATACCGACAAGATGAAGTATCGAATTATTGCTTCGAGCATGATTGATTGCTTGTAAAAGAGTAGGATTTTTAAAAAATTGCCCGCTTGTTATATCCGCGTTAATACGTGGGTAGTGCTGATAAATAACGCGCCCCGCGCCAATCGTCAGGTGACCAACCTCGCTATTACCTTCTTCTTGCCACGGAAGCCCGACGGCAACGCCAGACGCCTGGAGTGTCCCCGCAGGGAAGTGGTGTTGGATGTAGCTAAGCGTCGGGGGATTAAAAACATGGATCGGATTTGAGTCATCCTTCCGTCCAATACCCCAACCGTCGAGAACAACAAGAACAAAAGTTCGTTTCACGGTCTAAGTATAAGAAAATACGCTCTTTTTGACAAAAAAACGCGCCTCAAGCTATGATTGATAGTAGAAAAAGTCAAATTTGTTCTAATGAACCAATTAGTAATTCATATCTTAAACAATGACAGAAATCAGCCCAATTGTAGCGGGTGGAGTTTTGCTTATCTTAGGAACAGCAGTAGGCTACGTTATTCGAGAAGTCCTGGCGGTCAAACGAGCTAACTCGGTTGACAGAAAAATCCAGACCGAACTCCTCTCCGCAAAGTCGGAAGCCAAACAAGTAGTCCTCGACGCGCAAAATAAAGCCGCGGCGCTTCTGGATGAAACAATGAAGGAAGAACGCGAAAGGAAAACGAGTCTCGCGCGCCTCGAAGAAAGAACGATTAAAAAAGAAGAATCGCTCGACGAAAGAGAGGACGAATTAAGAAATAAAACAAAAACAGTTGAAAGTGAGATTGAAAAACTCAAAGTCGCGAAAGCTCAAATCGACGAAATAAAAACAAAGACAGAAGCAGAACTTGCCGAAGTTGCTGGCCTTTCAACCGAAGAGGCGAAGGACAGACTATTAAAAGAAACAGAGAAGCGACATAAGGACGATCTCGTTCTGCTTATGCAAAAGCTCGATAAGGAACGCAGAGAAGAAATTGAAAAGAAAAGTGTTGATATTATGACAACCGCTATCCAACGGTATGCTCGCTCGAGTGTTTCGGAGATCACAACGTCCGCGTTTGATTTGCCCGAAGAAGATATTAAAGGAAAAATAATTGGCCGAGAGGGACGGAATATCCGTACGCTTGAAAGACTCACGGGCGCTGAATTCATTATCGATGAGGTGCCGGGCACGATTATCATTTCTTCGTTCGATCCGCTCCGCCGCGAAGTTGCGCGCCTGACGCTTGAAAAACTCATCAAAGATGGCCGCATCCAACCGGCAAAAATTGAGGAAAAAGTAGATGAAGCGAAAGCTGAACTCGATAAACGTATGGAAGAAATCGGTGAAGCCGCGATCTATGAAGTCGGCGTCCTGGATCTTCCGAAAGAAATTGTGAAACTCTTAGGCAGGCTTCATTTTCGTACAAGTTTTGGTCAGAACGTCTTAAATCATTCAATTGAAATGGCTCATATTGCGGGAATGATCGCGACCGAACTTGGCCTGAATGTTGAAATTACAAAAAAAGGAGCGCTCGTGCACGATATTGGTAAAGCAATTGACCATGAAGTGCAGGGAACGCACGTCGAACTGGGAATTAAAATTCTGAAAAAATACGGCGTAAGCGAAGATGTCATCAAAGCGATGCAATCGCATCATGATGATTATCCATTCGCGAGCCCGGAAGCATATGTCGTTACCGCCGCGGACATCTTATCAGCGGCTCGTCCGGGCGCTCGTCGCGGCACACTCGAAAATTACATCAAGCGGCTTGGAGATCTGGAAAAAATTGCAAATAGCTTTGTGGGTGTTAAAAATTCATACGCTGTTTCAGCTGGTAGAGAACTTCGCATTTTCGTAGTTCCCGAAAAGATAGACGACTTCGGAGCGCTCCAATTAGCCCGTGATGTTGCCGCGAAAATCCAATCTGAGCTAAAATATCCGGGCGAAATCAAGGTTAATGTAATTCGCGAGGTCCGAGCCGTGGAATACGCAAAATAATCTCCTGGTTTTGCCCTAAAAGGCCAATTTGCTATAATAGAACGGTCAAAAGGTCGAGCGTAGATAAAGGAATTTAAAGTAATAATCAATGAAAAAACCAGAATTCGTCGAAGCGGTAATGAAAGCAGCCGGCTTTGAAACAAAGAAAATGGCTGAAACAGCGGTTGAAGCAGTCTTTGACACAATTACGAAATCATTAAGCCGTGGGGAAGAAATAGCTCTTACAGGTTTTGGTGTGTTTAAAGTCGCGAAACGGGCCGCTCGAATGGGCGTAAACCCAAAGACTGGCGAGAAAATCCAAATCGCGGCCTCGACTGTTCCCAAGTTTAGAGCTGGGAAAACGTTGAAAGAAGCTGTCAAATAAACTTTTCTTATATAGAGATAGTACGTAATAAAATACTCCGCCGTGCGCGGAGTATTTTATATCATTGTAAAGGTACCTCCTACTAAAGATTTAGAGCTTTTTTAACACTCGTACTGATCTCGATAAAAACACCATATGTTACTTTGATCTGGTTAAGCCCCCTCTGAACAAAATCTCGTGGCGTCGGTTGCGGCGGGGTTAATGACTCATCTTCTAAAGAGGAAGAAACGTCTGGGGTAGGTTGCGAAATTTCCGGTTCATCCAACTCTGGGGGTAAAGACTGCAATGGTTGGGATGATACGTTGTCTAAAGGAATCTCTAGTTGTTTATTTGATTCATCAGAAGCCTCAGGTTGAGGGGTGTTTTTTAGAAGAACAAGAGAATGAGCCTCGCTAAATGAGGTATCGGCTGATTCAAGATTTGCTGTAGCGGTCTTGAGAGCCTCATTAAATCGGCCACTCTCAAGAAAACCGGCTTTTTCGAGTTTCTGGATATCTATGGAAATCTTTTGAAGTCGAGTAAGTGCGACGCCCAAAAAATCTTCGCCCTGAAGAACAATAATAAAATCTGCCACCTCTTTGACGGTGGGATCATAAATTCCTTCTCGCCAATCTTTTATTGTCTTCGCGAGTTCCTTAACTGAATCGAGCGTTATGGCCGCCTCGAGTTGTTTCTGAAAATCTTGGTAACTAAGAAGATATGTCTGAAAAGTTTCTGAGAAGCGATCACGAAGCTCAAGGTCTGACGTTTCAAGATCTTTAAAAGCCACAAGCTTGGTGCTCAAATCCTCAATCTCTTTAAGTGAAAGATCAAGAACCTGTTGAAGCACTTTTTTGCGCGCATCCAATTCTCCAATAAGCCGCCCTTCTTCGCTAAGCTCAGTATCTTTAACAGTAAGAAGCTCATCAACGCTAGTTTGGACATCGTCTGCTGCCTGCTGAACCTTTTGAGAAGCTACGGCAAAAACAGAAGAAGCCCCTACGACAAAAAGTAAGACACTGAGTAAAGTTGCAAAAATGATAGAAAGACGGTTCATAGGGTAGCTTGTTCTAAAAGTCTGTTAATTTCTTCATTAGTCGGATCCTCGATAGTAAAAGCCCTCATTTCTCGTTCGATAACCGAAGCATTTAAATGACCGGGGCTCGTAACGAATGCCTCCTGAAGGGCAGCTGCGACGGTTCGACGAGAATCCTTGGTATAATAATCAGCCTCTTGAAGGTTGATATCAATATCATTTTGAAGAAGGTTTGCTTCGGTAAGAAGCTCGCTGTTATTAAGACCAACAAAAGTTTTCGGAATAAAAGCTTGTTTTAAATAATGAGAACCGCCGAAAACTGCAGTAACCAAAAGTGCCGTGGCGGTAAGCGCTGCGGCAACATGAAACGTTTGAAGAAAACTAAGTCGCGGGTATGTAAAAATACCCATGCGTGAAGAAGTGGTAAAAAGGAGGCGTGTCCGAGTTCGAAATTCATCACTCGGTTGGATCGCCCGCAACTCCCTGATTGTTTTAAGAATTGGTTCCATCTCGAAGTAATTTCTTCAGATTCATAAGCGCTCGGTGTTGAAGAAGCTTAACCGCGCCCTCGCTTTTATGGATTGCCGCGGCTGTTTCTTTAAGAGAAAGCTCATCGACAAATCGCATGATAATAACGTCCTGCTGGCTAGGAGTAAGCTTTTGAATTGCTCGAAAAACAGCCGCTTGCTCTTGCTCTAAATCAAGCCGCGCCGCGTTCGAGGGTTCGTAAGAAAGTACTCGCTCTTCTGAGACTTCAATCGTCTCAATACTGACTGTCGGTTTCGACTTACGGTAATGGTCAATAACCAAATTCCGCGCAATCCGATAAAGCCAGCTTGAAAAGGGAAAGTCTCCGTGGACATACGTTCCAATCTTTTCCCAAGCCTGCATAAAGGTCTGGTGGGTGAGGTCTTCAGCCTCCTCACGATGGTTTACCTTAAAAAGGACGAAGCGATATATCTTTGGTAGATATAGGTCGTAAAGCAAACCAAAGGCTTCGCCCTCACCCTCCTTTGATCGTTGTATAAGTTCGCGCTCGTCCTGCATAATAAAACGGGATAAAGACCCCAAAGTTACGGCTAAGCCTGTAAAAAAGAGGCTTAATTAATTGGATTCGACCCTTGCGATTCAGATGACTCTAGAGAAGTATCAAGTGCGTCAAGCGACTCAAGTTCTTCTGAAAGTCCCTCAAACGATAAGGGAAAAAGGGATTGAGGTTCAGATGCTTGCTCTTCTGCCGGCAAAGACTCCGGTTGGGAAGTGGGCTTGAGTTCGGAAGCACTCTTCGATACAGTTGCGGTAAGATTGTTATCTGAAGGAGTCTCTGGTGGAGCAAAAAAATTCTGGTAAATAATAGTAAAAACAATAACAACACCAACAATAACAAGAATTCCGAACATTGATCTTCTGCCAATCTGCATACTGTAATCGTATCAAAAAGAAGAAAGACAGGCAAAAGGTTATGAGAAAAGGTTACGGGTCAAGAACAAAAAGGTTACGGTTATAAATGAATATAGCAAAGAAAATTGAAGAATCAAGAAAGTATAAACCGCTCTATAAAGGAACAATCGAACGGATTGTAGATAACGCAGTTACAAAATACGGCGAAAAAAACGCTGAAAAGGAGGCTCGAAATATGCTCCACCAGATATGGGACGCGTATTACGGTATTCGACCAAATCTTAAAAAAGCACTTACAAGGTTGAAGGGTGATTTAAAAGAAGGGAAAAACGAAAAAGAAGCAATTAAGAAAATTCTCGCTCTTCACAGTTCGACGAATGAACGCCTTGAGGTACTCGACAGGTTTTATAAAGATATTTTTGAAATAACGGGAGTTCCGAACTCAATTATTGATTGTGCCTGCGGCCTAAACCCGCTTACGGTCTTTTGGATGAACCTCCCGAAAGAGACGATATATCAAGCATTTGATATAGACGAAGAAGAGGTAAGCTTTCTGAAAAAGGCGTTTACAGTTCTAAAACCTATTCCCGTGCCGAAAGTGCAAGTCGGAGACGTGATTAATAAAAATGAATTTCCGAAAGCTGACGTCGCTTTATTCCTCAAAACCTATCCTGTACTCGAAATGCAGGAAAAAGGGGCGGGAATTACCGCAATTGAGAAGCAAAAATGTAAATACGCCGTAGTCTCATTCCCAACAAAAACAATCAGCGGCAAAGAAAAAGGAATGACTGACTTTTATACGAAACAATTCGAAATCGCCGCCCAATCAAAAAAGTGGGAATACAAAAAACTGCATTTCCCAACCGAACTGGTCTTTGTAATATTATGGAGCGGGTAGGGGGAATCGAACCCCCTTCATCAGCTTGGAAAGCTGAGGTAATACCAGTATACGATACCCGCGTTGCTTATTTATATTTAACCGTTGTGCCTTACTTTTTGCAAGCAAAACCCCGCTCGTAAGAACGGGGTAAAGGCGAGTGATTAAGAAGTAACACGCAAAAGTTCTTGAATATCTTCTGCGATTTTCTTATCAAGCTTGCTCGGGTTCACGAAAAAGTATTCTTTTCCGAAAATAATTCGAACGCCCGCTTTTTCGCGAATTGACTCATCTGCCCGAAGAAGTGCTTGTTTATTCACTTCTTCCTTAACACGAAGAAAGTGTCTTTGTTCCTTCTGTGAGAAATAACGCTTAATTCGCGATAAGACATTCTTCCAACTTGAATCTGTCTCGAGTCGCGAAAAACTTTTTTTCCATCCGATACTTCCATGTTTGGAAAAGAGAATCGTCTTCCGTTCTCCATGATGAGTGAGTTCATCACGGTTCTTAGATGCGTATGCATGGATGATTAATCCAAATTCCTTGATTTTCTCTTTCCAGGACTCAATTTCTTCCTGCTTTTCAGACTCGAGTTGGGCAATATTTTGCGCGTACTCCCTCTCAGCTCGAAGAATTTCCTCAGAGCAAAGTCTTATGGAAAAAACAAGCTTCTCGAGATCTTGAAAAGACTGGGGAGAGCCGAGAGTCCCAAATTCCAAAAGAGTACTTCCAATTTCGCTTTGAGTAGGGGTTAGGGGGTATGGACGAGAGCCACGAGACATAGGCATAAAAACAAAGCAACGCTTTGTATAAATTAAAAGGAGTAAAATATCAAAGGACCTTTAAGTTACTAGAACCATAACAGCAAATAAACAAAAAAACGTCAAGAAAAAGCTTAGGTCAATAAACTAGTAAATCCTCGCCTTAATCTGTCGGTCTACTTCCTCGTAGACTCCGTGCGAAATATATGAGATAGCTTCTTCAAGATGATTAAAGTTCTTTCCTCGAGTCATAATACAAAGAAGATAGGGGCGAAGCGGATGATAAATAATCCCGCAATCGTGAAGTTGCATACCTGTCGAAGTCTCCCGTTCCCCGAATTTATGAGCAACAACAACACCAAAAGGAACACCGGCTGATAGGCCGCCAACGAAGTCAACATTCGATAAGATAGAAAGCGCTATATTAGAAAAAGCACGATTAAGGTAGGAGGCATTGTAAAGGATTCGGAAAAAACCAGCGTACTCTTTAACAGAAAGAATATCAGTCTCTCGATCGGGATCTGGTAGATGATCAACCTGAATATCAAGATCTATAAAAGTCCGTTCAAGAACCTTTTCCCCCGTTCCGAATTCTAAAAGAAGATCCATAGCGCGATTGTCAGAAAAGGTAATCATCCGTTCAATAAGGTCTTGAATGGTATAGGAATTCCCTGGAATAAGAGTTTCTCTCGGTTCGACATTCTGAACAGAATCTTTAAAGGATGTAGGATTATAAACAAGCTTCTTTTGAAGTAAGTCTGGATCGGCTTCAGCCTCTTTTAAGTAGGCCATCATAATAGGCACCTTCACAAGGCTTGCGGGGGTAAAAAGTTCGCGTTCATTAACACCAAGCCATTTTCCTGTGTCTAAATCTCGAAAATAAACAGCCGCCTCAGTAACCCCATGCTCTCTTTGAACATCCCGGACAAGTTGAGCAATAACATCTTCAAAAGGACGAAGCTCTTGTGCCCTATCGGAAGTGCATTCAAGTAAGGGGTTGATAAGATCGTAGCCCCCCTCTCGGTGTTCCAAAGAGGTCTGGGGCGCGTCCTTGTGTTGATTCAGGAAAAAACCAAGTAAAAAACCAGAAGAGAAAAGAACAAAAATAATAACGAATCGTTTCATAAAAATTATATCCCCTTAATCTAAGTGCTCTCGAGAGGAATCGAACCTCTATTGCAAGATCCGCAATCTTGCGTCCTATCCGTTGAACGACGAGAGCTTTTTTGCGCCTGAGCCATTGCCCAAGCTTCGGAAGAACAGGAAGTAAAAAATTACTACCCCTTGCCCTTTCGAAGCTCGAGTACGCGAGAGCGGAGAAGGGAACGACGAGAGCATAATGTCAAAACCCGATAAGTCGCAAAAGAACATCGCTTAAAGACTCCTCGTATTCTATCCGCTTCAGGAAATTAGTCAAAAATTCCTCAACCTTATGATCGGTATCCTCCGGCGGCAGAGGAATCTTCAAATACGGTTTTGCTTTTTGTTTTGGCTGTAAAACAAGCAAACGAGAAGAGGGAAGTTCAAGTATCGCAAATCCTCGAAAGTCTGCGTAAAGGTACGATTTTTTTCCTTCAATAAGAATCCCATCTTGATTAACCTCAAAAAGGACAGTACGCGGTGTCCGATTCCACGCGTACATAAGAAGCGTGTATGAAAGAAAAAGGATTACAACGAACAAGTAATTCTCTTGCGTAAAAGCGAAATAAATGCCCCCAAGCGCGATAAGAAACGCGATCGCGTACCACGAAAACCCCCGCGCCCGTAGCGGCATCTCCTCGACATCCCACGTGATTCGACTTGTTGCCATATATCTATTGTACCTCGTCCAAATTAATTTTTAACGGGCAACACAAACCAACTAATATACCTAAGCGCGTTACTCGATAAACATATAGTCATAATGCACAACAGGTCGGCCACCCTTCTTTCCTACCATCTCTTTAATCTTGTCTGAGTCGTAAGCGCTAATACCAAAGCCAATTTTTTTGTTGCATATATCTCGTATCTCGATAACGTCGCCTTTTTTGAAATCCCCCTCGATTTTAGTGATGCCAACTGGCAACAAACTCATCGAATGTTCTTTGGAGATAAGCATGTCGCCCGCGCGTTTATTGACGACAAGAGCACCCGCTGTTAAACCCTCCGAGTACGCGAGACGCCGCTTAACACTACTTGTCTTTTTAAGCGGAACAAATTTTGTGCCGACTGCGCGATTAGTAACAATATTACGCAAAACATTTTTTCGTGTACCGCGAGCAATATGTACCGTGATCCCAGAAGAAACAAGCTTCTTTGCGATTGCGAATTTCGTCGTCATACCTCCGCGCCCGACATCTGTTTTCTCTTGTACGACATATCTTTGAAACGAGGTGATGTTTTTGAAATCAATCTCAGGAATAGTTTTTGAAGATGGGTTTGAAGGACTGCCATCCAAAACGCCATCAACGCTAGTAAGAATAATAAGCGCGTCTGCCTCTAACTGCGCCGCAATAAGTCCCGCTAGTTCGTCGTTGTCGGTAAAAACGAGTTCTTTAATAGCAACGACATCATTCTCGTTGACAATCGGCACAACGCCATCGCGAAGCAAATTAAGAAAACAACGACGCATATTGTGGTAGTGGCCGCGATCCCTAAAATCTTCCTTGGTTACGAGAATTTGAGCGCAAAGATAATTTCGCTTTTCAAAAAGTTTCGCATATATCTCCATCAATTTCACTTGGCCAATCGCGGCAAAAACCTGCTTGTCCGTAACCGTCTCTATTTTGCCCGCTAGTTTGAAAAGACCGCGGCCAGAGGCAACGGCACCAGAGGTAATAAGAACAATCTCAACTCCGCTCTTTTTAAGGTCGGAAATTTGCCCGACAATATTTTCAAGGACAGACTCATTGATATGACCATTCTCCCGTGAAAGTACTTTCGTGCCTATTTTTACAACAATGCGCTTATACATAGGTACTCTATATATACAACAAAAAAAGTATACCATCACGGTATGTCTTATATGCCTAAATGATGAAATCTTGTACTACCACTCGCAGAACTTCCAAAGTAAAATAGCGTCGATACCTTAAAACAAAAACTAAAAACCCACGAAATTTTCGTGGGTTTTTGATATTCATAAAGAAAAATTAAGCCTCAGAGGTTTTACGAACTCCAGTCATCCGCCATGCAGTTACGACAGCAAGTACAACCCAGAGAATATCATAACCGCCCAAGATCGTTGTGATGTTTTCAACAAACACTCGAATCATGGCAATCGAGAAGGCAGAAACCGCTTGAGCGATTTCAACCCCAAGTTCTGTCTCTGCGACATCCTTAAAAATAGAAACAAATGCAAAATATTTTCCAATGAGAATCCCAAGAATACTCGAAATGCTAGCAATAATCTGGAAAGGCAACCCTCTCGCGCCCTTTGCTGTAAAAACAACCGTGAATCCAACAAGAAGCCCAAGACCCCACGCCGCGTAGCCAAGTTCATATCCCGTCCATGAAACAATAAGCCCCCAAAGAACGCCTCCAACAATTCCCGCCCCAAGCCCTCCAAAAAGAGCAGGCGTAAGACGAAAAGATGGTGGTGCCGATTCCAAAGGAGTGACAGTCTCCTGAGAAACGGGCTGATTTGAAATAGTATCCATGAAAGTTAAGCGTATAATCCGACCTTTAATACTTTTCTATCCTTCACCAAACCTCCAAGCGGAGAGGGTGGGATTCGAACCCACGAAGGGGTTTCCCCCTTAACACGTTAGCACCGTGTCCTATTCGGCCACTCTAGCACCTCTCCTTTATCTCGCCGTAGTCCTGAATTTCACCAAAGGACGAAGGCGGTAAAACGATCTCTAATCTAGAAGTATAATACCGATGAATCTTGCCTTTGTCCATTGTTTCTGCTAATGTTCAAGCACACTTTCTTCGGTTCGAGAGAGTATATAACCCTCCTTTCCTACGATGACACAAAGCAAAGAAAAAGCTGGTAACTTAGAAGTGCGCCCTCCGATCGTCGTCGTTATGGGACACGTTGACCACGGTAAAACTACGCTCCTCGACTACATTAGGAAAACTTCAATAGCCGAACGCGAAGCTGGCGGCATCACGCAATCAATCGGCGCGTATGAGGTGCTTCATAATGACAAAAAAATCACCTTCATTGATACTCCTGGTCACGAAGCATTTTCAAAAATGCGTGCTCGCGGCGCGACAGTTGCCGATATCGCAGTTCTTGTTATTGCCGCTGACGACGGAGTAAAAGATCAAACAAAAGAAGCGATTAAAATTTTAAAGGAGTCCGAGACTCCTTTTGTTGTCGCGATCACGAAGGTTGATAAAAATAACGCCGATATCGAAAAAGCGAAATCTCAATTGATGACGGAAGGAATTATCCTTGAAGGATACGGCGGTGATGTGAGTTGGCAAGCGGTAAATAGCAAAAGTGGACAAGGTATCAATGAACTCCTTGATTTAATTCTTCTTCACGCTGAAGTCGAAGGATATACGTACGACCCAGAAACGCCCGCAACAGGATATGTAATCGAAGCGGAACGGGACAATCGCCGTGGCGCCACCGCAACACTCATCATAAAAAACGGAACACTCAGGGAAGGTGATGAAATAAAAACCCCAAGTATAAAAGGGAAAGTAAAAATCCTCGAGAATTTTCTTGGAGAAAAGGTAAAAGAATTAAAACCCTGCGCTCCGGCATTAATCATCGGCCTACCTGATTTAGCGAAGGCCGGTGAAAAATTCGTAACGGGTGACCTTGAGATTGCTGAAGAAAAAGACGCGGCAGGAAAAATAATGAGTGAAATGACGCCCGATATGCTCCCAGTGGTATTAAAGGCTGATGTTGCCGGCTCGCTTGAGGCCCTAACTCAGATCATCGAGGCGCTCGAAATCGAAAATAAAAAAGTAAAAATCATACACGCTTCAGTCGGTGAAGTAACAGATGGAGACGTAAAGGCAGTTATTTCTTTAAAAGCTCCAATCATTGTATTTCGAACAAAAGTAAACAAAGCCGCGGAAAGTCTGGCGCGCGCTCAAGGAGTTCGAATCTTCTCATCAGAAATCATCTATGAACTCATAAAACTTCTCGAAGAATATTTCGAAAAGGAATATGGAAAGCATGTTGTCGCGGAACTCGAGGTTCTAAAAACATTCGGCACAAAAGAAAAATGCCAAGTTGTCGGCGGTAAAGTTGTAAAAGGTGTGTTAAAAGCAAACATCCCAGTTGAAATTAAACGCGGCGAAGAAGTAATCGGTACGGGAAAAATTTTGAACCTTCAGGAAGAGAAAAAAGACGTGCGCGAAGTATGTGAGGGAAATGAATGCGGAATGCTCTGTGAAGCAACAACAGAAGTGAAGCCCGGCGATCACCTTGTAATGTATTAAGATTAAAGAAATGGAACACCGTCGTGAGCGGCTCGACAGTTTAATCCAGGAAGAATTAAGTAAGCTCATCATAAGAGAGCTCGACTTTAGGGGCGCGCTGGTGACAATAACAGGCGTTGAAGTTTCAAGAAAGCTTGAAACTGCTGAAATAAAAATCGGCGTCGTGCCGCAGGAAAAAGAAAAGAGCGTGATGAGGATATTAGAAAGAATGAGAAGTCAGCTTCAATTTTTATTGTTGAGAAAATTGAATATTAAACCGATGCCGCAGATTCATTTCGGCCTTGATACAGGCGCCGCGAAAGCCGCGAACATTGAAAAGTTGCTCGAGAGCCAATAAACTCCATAAGTAAGGCCACGTGGCGAAGAAGTTAACGCGGCGGTCTGCAAAACCGCTATGCGTGGGTGCGAATCCCACCGTGGCCTCCAATGCCCGGGTGGCGGAATGGTATACGCGCAACACTTAAAATGTTGTGAGCGCAAGCTCATGTGGGTTCGACTCCCACCTCGGGCACAAAACAAAAACAGCCATGTGGCTGTTTTTTAATCTCAAAGACCCCTACTGCAAAACCTCAAGCAACTTACTAACCTTAATACTTGCGACCCCAACCACTTTATCGCCACCGCCGTAATAAATAAATAAACGGTCTTTGATAATCACGTTTCCGCACGGAAACACGACGTTCGCAACTTCACCACTCTGTTCGTAGGGCATATCAGGCTCAAGAAGGGGATGATCAGTACGCCCGATGATCTTCGTCGGATCTTTAAGATCAAGAAGAAGTGCTCCCACCCGATACATACCATCATCGTCAGAAACACCGTGATAAATAAGAATCCAGCCCTTTTTTGTTTTAACAGGCGGCGCCGCGATACCCACTTTTCTACTATCCCACATACCCTTCCGAGGGTAAAGCCAGCGCTGTTCTTCAAGCCACGTCGTGCCGTCGAATTTAAGTGACGGCACAACTGCGATATCAACATCAACGCCCATACGATGAAAAATAATATATTTCCCTTTTACTTTTTCGGGGAAAATACACGCGTCTTTATTATCGAAATCAGGCGGAGAAAGAGGAATAGGTTTCGCCCAGTCCCATTCACGCTTCAAGAATTTCTTAAGAGGTATCGAAGTAAGAGCAATCCGTGGCGGATGCTGACTATCATACGCGGTATAACACATATAAAGTGTTGTCCCAATCTTTGTAATCCTAGGATCCTCACATCCTGAATAACCGTTTTCAGCAAGTTTTTGTTCAAAAGGCTCGCGTGGTACATAAATCGGTTCAGAAAATTGTTCGTCAAAATGAGTACCATCACGACTTGTTGCGTAACCAAGAACAGAAGTATTGTCAGGAGACATCGCGCGGTACACAAGGTGAACTTTGTTACCTTCATAAAAAGCCGCTGGATTAAAAACCGCCCGCGCCTTCCATGGACGGTCGTTCTGTGGAGTAAGAATCGGATTATCAAGCGCCCGCTCAAATCGTACGAGCGGCGCTTCAATCCGCATCATATCTTTAAGAAGATGAGAAAGGCTGACGGTTGCAACGCAACACGTTGCGTCCGCCGCCCCATAATAAATATGAAGCGTATCGTTGTGCAGGAGTGTGCCGGAAGGGAAAACAATATTCGGAATCAAACCATATCGCTCATATTCTTCTTCCGGAGTGAGAAGCGGAGCCGTCGTGCGGCCAATAACCTTTGATGGATTTTTAAGATCAAGAAGCACCGCTTCAATCGTAAAAAGGTGCTGTGGGGAGTAGTAATTACGAATATACGAATACACAAGAAGCCATCCGTATTTAGTCTTAATCGGCGGCGCGCCTACTTCAACATGATCATCGCTCCGTCGTTGCAGATGAATTGCGTGAGAGTCGATTTCTTTATGCCACTTTTCCCAATAAGCTTTCGACCAAAGATCCGTTTCTGAATTGAATGAAGCAAGCGCTATCTTCGATGGCGGCGTGTCGGTATGCGCCGTAAGGATCGCGTACATCTTGCCGTTAATGCGCTCCGGAAAAAGCGCCATTGCTTTCGCGTTAAACGGTGTTACAAGATGTTTCGCGGTAACGCGTTTCAGATCAGGGCTGAGAGCTACGCCAACTCGAATTCCATCTGGAGTAAAAGGATATTGTCCAAGAGCGGTGTAAAAAATATAGTAAGTATCATCAAGTTTTGTAACACGCGGATCTTCACATCCATAGCGTTCCCACGAATACTCAGGAACAATAAATCGTTTCCGATCACGAAAATGGAGTCCATCACGGCTGACAGCGATGCCGATATCAGAAACCTGCATCTGCGTGTCTGCCCCGCTATGGTAGTGATAAGGAGAAAGCGCGCGGTAAAGAAGATGAATATTATTTCCACGCTTCACCGGACAACCGTTAAAAACCGCCTCGGATTCCCAAGATTGTTCTTTATTCGGCTTAAGGATCGGATTTTCAGCGGATCGTTTGACGATAACCATGCGTTACACGAATTTTCCGGAAGAATTTAATCGTACCTGTTTCAGTTTCGGAGTTCCTCCTTTTTGAATCAAAGCGAGAAACGGTTCAAGGTCGGCATACGCGGCGCACACGACAGTATCGGCGCCTCCATAATAAACAATAAGTCGCCCGTCGTGGATAACTGCGCCACAAGCGTATACAACGCCTCCTTTCACGCCGTTGTTTTCATAATGTAAATCAGGTTCAAGAATCGGCTCAGGAGAACGATACACAACCTTAAGGGGATTTTTCTTATCAAGAATAAGCGCGCCGAGTTTATATTTACCCGGGTCACGTCGGTCCATCGCGTGATACAAGACAAGCCAACCAAGAGGCGTATCAAGTGGCGGCGGTCCAACGCCGCGTACCCAATTATCCCACCGGTCTTCGCCATCGTCCGGTGTGTAGTAACTGCGAATGTACGTCTTGCCGTCGAAATTAAGCGTATCGAAATAATCAACAAGAACCTGCGGCGAAATGCTGTGAAGGATGGCGTACTTGCCATTGATCTTCGCGGGAAATATTACCCAATTCTTATGAAGCTGCCCGGGCGGAGAGATTGGAACAGGAGCTTTCCATCTCCATGTCTTATTAACGAAATCCTCGATCTTGATAGAGGTTAGGGTCATACGTGGATCGCCGTCGAATGAAAGGTAGGTCATATAAGCAGTATCGCCGATACGAACAAGTCGCGGATCTTCAACGCCGCCAAATCCGCCTCCCGAGAAAAACGAGGCAAAATGAAATTTCGGTTGATTGCCATGAACGTACACAGGATGAGGTAGTCGTTCATGGATGGTAAAGTCGTCATCGGTCTTCGCGTAACCGATTCGAGAAACGCCATCTTCGCCAAGCGCGCGATAAAGAAGATAAATCTTTCCATCAACAGAAAGCGCCGCCGGGTTAAATGTTTGCCACGACTCCCACGGATGTTCGCGAATAGGCGCGAGAATTGGATTTGTTTCAACTCGCGTAAGAACAGAAGGAGTCTTTTTACGAAGCGGCGGTTTACGTTTTGAAACAATCGATCGTTTCCGAAGTTTTGTAGAAAGGCGTCGTGCGGAGGATCGTTTTAAAGCTTTCTTCGATTTTGTTTCTCCTATTTTTGGTTCCAAAGAACGCCGCTTCGTTTTTAAAGAGGTGTGTAGAGATTTCTTAGAAGGAGAACGACGTTTGTCCATAAAAATAAAAGTAATTAACTACAAGAAACACCCCCGGGATAATCGTTTCTCGGGCTTACTTCTATTATTATACATCCTAAAGTTACAAAAAATCTAAACTTCAAAAGGGGAAAACCAACAAGAATTAATAGGTAAGATTTGTCAAAAGTAAGAAAACCGGGGTAAACTTCAAAAAGTGAAAAAATTACAGTCAAAAGAACAAAAAGGAGGTTCTATCTGTTGTGTATATTTGACACGGCAAAAAACAGCCGGAACTCCGTGTCGGAATTGAATTAGAGATTAAAGTTATAGTAACTAAACCCGGCAAGTCCGGGATTTTTATTTCTTAGAAACAATGAAAAATACAACAAAAAGTCAAAAACTCGACATACTCGCCTTCGGCCCGCATCCCGATGATGTTGAAGCTGGCGCCGCAGGGATGCTCATTAAATACGTCCGCGCTGGCAAAAAAGTTGGTATCATCGATCTAAGTCGTGCTGAACGTTCTTCAAACGGAACAAAGGAATTAAGAATAAAAGAAGCAAAACGCGCGACAAAAATTATGGGCGTCGCTGTACGAGAGAATCTAAATCTTCCCGATGCGTTACTATTTGACAGTCAGGAAGTACGAATGAAAGTATTTGAAGTAGTACGCCGCTATCGTCCGAATATTGTTCTTATCCCATATTGGCACGATCGTCATCCCGATCACGCAACAACTGGAGATGCAGTTTTCAAAGCGCTTTTTACAGCCGGCTTAACAAAAATAAAGTCAAAGTATAGACCCCACCGTCCTTCGTATGTGTTTTTCTATCGTCTCTGGTACGATTTTCGCCCGACATTCATTCTTGATATCTCAGAAGAATTCGAAACAAAAATGCGTGCCATAAAAGCCTATAAGTCGCAGTTCTTAAAATCAGAAGGGTATATCTCAACAAAAAATACCGAAAACGATTTTCTCGGCTATTGGCGTGCTCGACATAAAAACTACGGCTATGAAATTGGCGTCGAATATGGTGAGCCGTACTTGAGTGTGACACCGCTTGGCGTAAAAGACCTTGACTCAATATTGCCTAACTACTCGTAGGGGAATACAATTTGTTTAAAGGCCGTGAGCGTCTTGTTTAATATAAAACTATGTCAAAAAATCATGTAGTTATAGTGTGTGGTGCGCTGGTCGTAGGTTTTATGATGTTAGGAAATATCGCGGTTGCCGCTGATCCAAAGGGCGTTTTTGATGCTGTTGAAAGTGGAAATTGTAGTGTCCGCGGCTGGGTCTATGACCCGGACAGTCCTTCAAGTAATAGCGCCTACGAAGTGTGGCGCGATGGAGGTGTAAGCGGCGGAACAAAGCTTGGCCGTTTCACGACCGACGTCAATCGTACTGACGTAAATAACGCTTTTGGTATTTCCGGTAATCATGGCTTTAATCTTTCGCTTGCCGATTCAAGTTATGGATTGCGAAATGGATCAACGCATTCGTTATGGATCTACGCCATCAATCTTTCAGGTACCGGAGGAAGTATCGTAGTTGATTCGTCTCCAAAAACAATTGGGTGCGCGATGGTTGCTACAACAACACCCTCTTCATCAACATCAGTTCCTCAAGTGACGTTTAATACTGACAAGACCTCAATGACGCTTGGTCAGTCAGTAACACTTTCATATACAAGCACGGGATCGACTTCGTGCTCAGGGTCAGGCGCCTGGAGTGGATCAAAAAACACAACATCAAGTTGGGCGTACGAAGGCGCAACCCCACTAAGCGTTGGCACGTATACGTACAATTTAACGTGTAAAAATAATACGGGAGAAACAACAAAAAGTGTTTCAGTAACAGTAAATCAAGCAAATTCAACTTCAACAACAACCCCACCTCCAACAACGACAACTGTAAATCCGCCCTATACAGCTTTAAATATTAGTAACAACGCCTCAGCAGAAATCACCCAGGGCCAATCAGTAACTCTTTCTTGGTCATCGACAAACAACGCGACTTCCTGTGAGGCATCTGGCGCCTGGAGTGGTAATAAAACAGCTTCATCAACGTGGTTGAACGAAACAGTCACCCCTCCATCGAGCGGTACGTTTACCTATTCATTAAAATGCGCGAACAGCGGCGGATACGGCAATACCGTAAATGTAACGGTAAAAGTAAATCCGACACCAACAAGCACCCCAATTCCTTCTTCTGGATCTCAACAAACCCAAACGTCCGCCCCGTATGTAGCTTTAAATATTGGCAATCAGTCATCAGTAACGGTAAGCGTGCCTTCGGGCGGAACCTCAACAACACTCTCATGGTCAGCAACAAATAGTCCGACAAGTTGCGAAGCGTCCGGCGATTGGAACGGAAATAAAAACGCGAGTTCAAGCTGGATAAACGAAACAGTCCCAATCGCGCAAGGCGGCAAAATGTACACTTACTCGCTTCGCTGTAAAAATAACGCCGGATACGGCAATACTGCGACAGTAATGGTATACGCGCTCGTCTCTGCCGAGCCGAACATCCCTCAAATTACATTAAGCGCGAGCCCGACAAGTATTTCCCTAGGCGAATCGTCAACGCTTTCTTATAAAGTTGTAAGCAGCACACCCGCTTCATGCTCTGGTTCTGAATGGTGGCCGGGAGCAAAATCCGCGACAGGAGGTTGGGCATATGAAGGAATAAAACCCTTAAGCAAAGGTACGTATAACTACACGTTAAAATGCAAGAACAATTCAGGAGAAAGCACAAAGACAGTAACAGTAACTGTCGGAACTCCCTCAGCCGTATCAACGCCTACTCCATCGTCAACAACACAAACTCAAAGCTATCTTCCTGATGGATCAACATATGTATCAAATCCTGATTACCTGAAGTATTACTCAGAAAGCGAACTTATTCGTCAATCGGACGGAAAGATATATCTGAAGCCAGGAGTTCCTGTCCGCTGGCAAACAGAAACCATCTACAAACCCTACACGGTTTTAAAGGTAAGTAAAAACTCCATAACACTCGGCGATTCAATAGTGCTCTCATGGTACGCGACTAACAACGCGACTTCCTGCGAAGCCTGGGGGGACTGGTCTGGTTCTAAAACAGCTTCAAGTTCAGTAACTGAACAAACAATCACGCCAACAAGAGCTAGTTCGCACGCCTACAAACTTACGTGCAAAAATAACGCTGGCCAAGGAACAGCTCCAATCGAAGTAATAGTCTACGCGGCGGGAACTCAACCGACAACTCAAACCCAGACGCCACAGACAACCCCATCACAACCGTCAACAGCCCCAACCCAAACAACCCCGCAAGTTCAAACAACCTATCCATCGCAGTCTTTGCAGGGAAGTACACCCTTTCTTCAAGGTAGTGGGCAGGCAGTCCCACCAAGCAGTAGTCAAGGAATAAATCAAAGCACACCAATGATCTCAAGTCTCTGCGCCGAACTTACAAGAGAACTCGATGAAGGAAATCAGAATGACGAAGTTCGAAAACTTCAGGAAAAACTAAAAAATCTCGGGACAGACATTTATCCTGAAGGACTCGTAACAGGATACTACGGCCCGCTCACGACACGCGCCGTTGGACGCGCTCAATTGAAATACGGTGTGGTAAGTAGAGTAGGCGATTCTGGTTATGGTCGTGTCGGTCCAAGAACAAGGGTAGTATTAAACGGAGTCTGTGGCGGATCGAACGGCACGCTTGAAGTACAATCACAAACTCAAACGTATCCAGAGCTCAAAGTTCAATCAGCAGCGCCATCAGCAACAATAGTTGTTCCACCAGCTCCAACGCCGACCCAAACCTCCACATCACAAAACATCTTCCCATTGAACGTTGGAGATAATATTCTGGACGTAACATTAAATCCTAATTCTTTAGGATACGCGAATATGACCGTAATTAGTTCATCAAATCAGGTAGTTGCCCTTTTTGATATCAAAAATAAAACAAATCTTGCGCCAACACTCACAACACTCACACTGAGACGAAGTGGTAACATCAATACTCGAGTGCCGGTAACACAGAAGCCGATTGTAAGAGCGCTAACTCCAAGCGGTTTAAGCGACATTATCGGAGTTGGTACGGATTGGTCAGGTACCACGGCCGGCGCCACATCAGTCATTACATTTAACCCGCCATACCAAATGGTTGCTGGTCAAAAGCTAACAATTGCTGTAGAAGTAGATACGTCAAAAGCAATCTCGAACGATACATTCCAAGTCTATCTCGACGACGGCACGCAGTCCGTCTACGGAAATCTCTTGAAGTACTAAGGAAAAATTTCTAACTATGCGCAAACCCCAAAAAAAGCTCATCGCTGAGCTCGGTGAACCCGTCCTCCACAAGAAAGCGAAACCCATTGAAAACATAAACGACCCAAAAATCCAGGAGCTTATTGACGATATGGTTATAACAATGCAAGAGGCAAACGGCATTGGTCTTGCCGCCCCGCAAGTATATGAATCGCTTCGTCTGTTTCTTATTAACTCCTATAAAGACCGAGACAATCCCGATATTCCAGAAACAAAACTTCGTGTTGTTATAAATCCCGCAATCATCGAAGTTTCCGAAGAAACCGAAAAAGGTTGGGAAGGGTGCCTCAGTATTCCAAAGCTTGCAGGAAAAGTTTCACGTCACACATCAATCAAGGTTGAATATACAAATCGTGTCGGAAAAAAAGTAAAAGAAACATTAGAAAATCTAGGCGCTCGAGTGTTCCAGCATGAACACGATCATATTGAAGGCATCCTCTTTCTTGATCGCGTAAAAAACAGTAAAGATTTAGCTACTGATACAGCGATTGAAAGACGCATCGCCGAGCGAGATCGTAAAAGAAAGAACGAAGACAAGGAGAAAAAATAAAACCGGCTTTTCACCGGTTTTATTATTAGCAATTCATAGTTTTATTCCATCTTTACCTTAAGTTTTTTATTTTTGTCCCGAACAAGCTTCGGCAAAACAATCTTCAAAACCCCATTCTTCAAAGACGCGTCAGCTTTTTCAGCGTCAATTTCTTGAGGCAATATAATCGAACGTGAAAACTTTCCCCAATAGCACTCCTGATAAAAATAATCTCCCTCGGTTACCTCTTCCATCTTTCGTCGTTCGCCCTTGATAGTAACTGATTCGCTGGTAATTGAAATATCAAGATCATCAGGATTCACTCCCGCGATTGTCGATTCGATAACAAGCTCACTTGGTGTCTGGTACACATCAACAGTAAGCTGTCCTTCGCCGACATCAAAAAGATCTTCCGACGGTGCGGGATCGTCGATATGAAGATGTTCGACAAGTTCTCCCTCCGAATTATCCTTGTGTAATTTCATGTGATTGTTCCTCGTGTTTTATTTTCTCGAAATCAGCAAAAACAAAGAAGGCGACGAAAACCAAAAGTAATGTTGCGTAAATCTTCTGATCAAAGTTAATTATAAAATAATTAAAAAGAGTGTGCAAAGTAGTGCCAACAAGAAGTCCAAAAAAAATGAATGAACCAAGCCGCTTTTTAATCATACCGTGCGCCCAGTAGTAACCAACAAAGGCAGAGGCAAGGGCGTGAAGCAATGTCGAGCCGATAAAACGAAGTGTAACAATGCCGATTGGATCAATTGCTTGCGCGACATTAAGAATATTTTCAACTGCCGCGAATCCTAAGGCCGCCGTAATCATGTAAATCATCGCATCGAGCGGCTCGTCAAAAATCTTTTTATTGCGGGCAATAAGAAGGTAGATAATCCCAAACTTCGCGACTTCCTCGATAAAAGCGGCGCCGACAAGCGAAAGAGGGGAAAGCTGGCTGATTTCAAGTCCGGAAAGACGTATATTTAAAACAATTTGAAGTAAAAGGGCGAAAAACGTAACAACTGCCCCACCAAGAAACGCGAGAAAAATATACCGCTTCGGTTCGGGATGCTCATCTTCTTGTAAAAAGAAAATAAGCCAGGCCAAACTCGGCAAAGTGCCAAGTCCGAAAATAATGGGAATCGAATCGTAGTTTACCATTGTTCCACAAGGAGCATTGGCCGCGATTTTGCTTTTCTAAAAGGCAAATCTTGATAAATAGTCTCGGTCACAAAGGGGATAAATGGATGCAACATCGTAAGCGATGTAAGAAGAATGGTTGAAAGTACTTCAAATGCTGCCTTTTTATCCGCCTTGTTTTCACTCTTAAGCCGCGACTTTGCGCTTTCAATAATCTTATCAGCAAATGTATGCCAGAAGTAGTGGTATAAGGTATCTGCCGCCGAATGAAGTTTGAATGACTCAATATCTCTTGTAACCTGTACTTTGATTTTCTTCAATTCAAGAAGATCTTTCTTGTCAGCAGCGGTAAATTTCGGTTTCACCTTCGCGAACTTCGGATCATAATTCATTGTCACAAAATGTGCCGCGTTCCAAATCTTTGTCGTGAAATTACGATAGCCGCGCACCTTATCTTCTGAAAGCTTTACATCATTTCCCGGTGCGGCACCGATGATAAGTGAAAGTCGAGTCGCGTCCGCTCCATACTTCGCGATCAAATCAAGTGGATCAACTATATTACCAAGCGACTTTGACATCTTCCGTCCCTGTCCATCTCGCACGAGTCCGTGAAGGTAAACGGTTTCAAACGGAATCTCGCCAAGATTGTAACCGCTCATTAAGATCATTCGGGCAATCCAAAAGAAAAGAATATCGTAACCTGTTTCCAAAACATTCGTCGGATGGTAGTTCGCGAAATCATTTTTTGGACCGGGCTCGCCCCGCGTAGCCGTTTCGGCGAAGTGGGGCCAGCCAAGCGTCGAAAACGTCCAAAGACCAGACGAAAACCATGTGTCTAAGGTGTCTGAATCTTGCTTAAGCTTTGTACCGCCACACGCCGGACATATTTTTGGCTTATTGAGAGGGGCGATTATCTGACCACACCCATCACTAGAGTCTTGTTTTGAAAACTTATGAAACTCATACGCATAAAGATAAGCCTTTGACTGCGCTGTTACTACCTTGTCAGGATTCCAAAGCTTAAACGCAGTAATAAGTTCTTGAAGATTCTTATATGTCTTATAATGCGTTGCGTCCGCGTAGTCGATTTTATCGACTCGTGTTTCTTCGATCTTGGTTATAATAGCGTAGCCAAAAAGTGTTCTTGTTTGTGAATTCTCAAAAAGGACCTTGTCACCAACCTTAAAACCATAATCTCGCAGACGATAAGTCTTTGTTTTTCCATCAAAAACCTGAGGAACAACGTCCTTATGAAATCCCATTCTAAGCTGGCTCGATTTTTCAACTCCACCGCAGTACCAAGCAGGCACCTGATGTCCGTACCAAATCTGCCGAGAAATGCACCAGTCGCGGAGATTATCAATCCAATGAAAATAAATCTTTTCAAATCGCTTCGGCAAGATCTTGGTTTGCCCATTCTTTACTGTCGCCCGCATAATTTCTTTCAGGGTCGTCTCGCTTCCACTCTTAATTCCTTTGATTTTCGAATTTTTAAGTTTAAATTTCTTGTTGACTGCGATAAACCACTGAAGTTTTGGCAATGGTTCGACAACAGCGCCCGTTCGTTCGGCCGTACCGATGTTGTGAGTAATCTCCTCTTCTTTAATAAGAAGATTTTCTTCTTTGAGCCACGCGACAATTATTTCTCGTGCTTCAAGAACTTTTTTACCAAGCAATCGTTCATCACCAACCATCATTCGCGCCTTCTCATCAATTACTTGCGAGCGGGGAAGGTTGTGTCGCTCGGCAATTTCCCAGTCGATAGTACTATGCGCCGGCGTCACACCAACAGCACCCGTCCCGAATGTCTTGTCGATTTCCTTGTCTGCAACAACTTTTACCGTAAGCGGTACGCCACAAAACGTGAGCTTGTATTCTTGCCCAATATATTTTTTGTAACGTGTATCATCTGGATGAACCGCGACAGCCGTATCACCAACTTTTGTTTCAGGCCGTGTTGTTGCAATGGCGATCGGAAAATCCTTTGAATATTTAAAGGTATAAAGCTTTGTTTTCTGTTCTTGATACACAATCTCATCGTCAGAAATCGTTGTCTGTCCTTTCGGATCCCAATTCACAATGCGGTGCCCGCGATAAATAAGTCCGTCGTCATACATATTTTTAAACGCAGTATAGACCGCGAGGTAGCGCGGCTCATCAAGTGTATACGCCTCACGACTCCAATCAAGTGACGAGCCCATGCTTTTAACCTGGTGAACAATGGTATCGTGACTCTCCTGTGCGTACTGTTCTACACGCTTCAAAAATACCTCTCGTCCCAAGTCATACCGGCTCTTTCCCTCTTCTTTGTAAATAATCTTTTCTACTTTCGACTGTGTAGCGATCGCCGCGTGATCGGTACCGGGAATCCACAATGTTTTCTTACCGCGCATCCGATTGAAACGCACAAGAATATCTTCAATCGCGAGCATTGCCGCGTGCCCCATATGAAGTCGTCCAGTTACGTTCGGCGGCGGCAAAACAATTGTAAACGGTTCCGCTGTTTTCTTCGTCACTCCCTTCTTAACGCAAACATCCGGATTGAAATATCCGGATTCCTCCCATTGTTTATAAATTTTCGGTTCGCTTTCCTGTGGATTATAGGACATAAAATTATATCTTCCGTTCCTGTTTTTCTACTACCTTCTACATTCTACTTCCTACATACTAAAGACTCAGGTTTGCCTGGGCAGTAATCCGTCGCTTCTTCTTAAATAGATAACTAAGATATCCTGCGACCGCGATCATCGCTCCATTATCAGTATTATAGATAAAATCTGGCACAAAAAAGTGAAAACCGCTAGTCCTCGCTGTTT
>Ga0209542_10004910_pt1 | contig 27135 bp, 30 predicted proteins | sample RifCSPhighO2_01_FD_184028 | JGI IMG/M metagenome (GOLD analysis project Ga0209542, IMG submission 184028) | Soil microbial communities from Rifle, Colorado - Rifle CSP2_plank highO2_0.1 (SPAdes) (version 2) | ecosystem: Environmental > Terrestrial > Deep subsurface > Rock core/Sediment ...
TAAATGAGCCAGAAGAGCTTATGAGGGTTTTTTGGGGCATATAACGACTGGATTGAAAAGATTCAAAGAGAAAAAGGACATTGGAAAAAGAAAAGAGCATGGAATTTATTACACGCCACCTTATATTGTAAATTATATCCTACAAAACACAGTACATGAATATTTGAAGACGCATAACGAAAAAGAGATCAATAATATAAGAATCTTAGACCCCGCCTGTGGTTCTGGCTCGTTTCTGATTAAGGCTTATGATTTGCTAGAAAATTATTACAAGATCAAAAACAAGTCCCAAATAACTCAAGAACAGAAGAACAAAATTCTAATGAATAATATAAAAGGAGTTGATTTAGACGAAAGAGCATGTGAAGTGGCAAAACTAAATCTGATGTTAAAAGCTGTGAGTAAAGGAGATAAATTACCTGAATTAAAAAATACAATAAAAAACGGGAATAGCTTAATTGACGATGACTCTTTTCCTAACTCCTTTAAATGGGACGATGATTTTAAAGAAGGCAGCTTTGACATAGTCATCGGCAATCCACCATATATACGATCTGAAATAGAAGATGCAGACTACCAAAAACAAAGAAAATGGATGGAACATTCTGGCAAATATAAGACACTTTATGAAAAATGGGATTACTTTGTTGGATTCATAGAAAAAGGATTAAACCTTCTAAAAGAAGGGGGATACCTCTCCCTTATTGTTTCAAACTCTTTTAATACGTCAAAATATGCAAACAAAATCAAAGAGCACATAATTAAGCATTATACGTTAAAACAAATAGACTTCTTTAAAGAGATAACGGTATTCAAGGGAGTTGGTGTAGAAAGCGTTATTATACTCATACAAAAGAAGGCACAACACCAAAAAACTAGAAGAATCTTACATACTGGAAGTTTTGATAAAATAAGCGAACTAGAACCTAGCGATGATATTGACACTATCTTTAGAATTTCTACGAGCATAGACTTTAATAAAAAGTTTAACAATACTGAACTCCTAGGCAATATTTGTTTCATAAGTAAAGGAATGGTCATACATTCAGAAGAAACAAATTACAAAGGGCAATTCACAAAAGACGATTTAATATCAGATAAACCTTCAAGAATCCACACGAGAAAATATGTGGAAGGTAAGGATTTAGAACGCTACAGAATAAGACAAATAAAGTATTTGGAATGGAACACAAACAGGGTTCCCAAAAAGTTGAGTCGCCCTACATTTGAAGAATTATATACTCACCCAAAAATCATAAGGGGAAGAACAACAGAAGGAACGTATGATGATGGGGGATTGTTATGTAATGAAAGTGCCTGTGTTTTTGTTCCCTATATCGATTTGAAGAATGTTTCAAATAGAAGCATAGATACCAGTATTAAAAAATGGAACAATAAGAACAGAAAAGATCTAGAAACAATATCCTTAAAGTTTGAGATAAAATATGTCTTAGCTATCCTAAATTCAAAGTTTGGTAAATTCTTTTTGAACACTATTAGACGACATAGGATTGAATATTATTTTTATTCGGATGATTTCAAAAAGTTGCCAATAAAAATTATCCCCGTTACCGAACAAAGAAAATTTGTAGTCTTAGTAGATAAAATGCTATCGTTGTGCAAAAAACTCAATGAGTTAAATGATAAACACATCTCGCAAATAGAAAAAATGAAGGAAGAAATCAGAAAGGTCGATAATGAAATAGACGATTTAGTGTATGATTTGTATACTCTTTCAAAAGAAGAAAGGGGAATAATCGAAGAAAGTTTAGAATGAATCCTATTAAGATTTTCTCAGTTTTGTTTTTGTATTTTTTTATTGAGTGATTGTAATGTGTTTTTTCCTATTTTGCGTAGTTTTTTCTTGTTCTTTATTAATTCTTTAGGTATTTTGAATCCGAGGGTTTGCTCGTATTGTTGTTCATTAATGCGTCCTAGCAGGTATTCATTTTCTGTGTTTTGAGCGATGCGGCAATGCTCTCTGAGTACTATCTCTGCGAGTTTAATTTTGATCCATTCGGTTTTGGAAACTTTAAGAATGCGAGCTATATCTTCAATTTCGATGAGTAGTTCTTTGTTTATTCTGAAATTTAGCTGTTCTGTATCCATGATAGTGTATAGTAGTAAATGATAGTATTTAAGCTTTTCTGAAAATCTAAATTTGAGGTAAGTATATACTCTAGTATACACATATTTATATACTGGGTAGTGCCTAATATATGTCGTAGTAGTAGTGCCCAAGTGACCTTCATTAGAAAAAAGGGAGAGTATTTTTATCTTGTAAAGAATAGAAAAGAAAATTCTAAAGTAATCCAAGATGTTGTATGCTATCTCGGTAGTAAAGAAGACGTTTTTTCTTTGTTTGAATCATTTAAAAAGAGGTTGATAAAATGAGCGTATTAGATAGAGAACTCTTGAAGGAAGCAGAAGCAAACTCAATTTTAACAAGATGTTTATTCTTTGAGTCGCATTGTAGGAAATGTATCGGTACATCATTGCAAGTGAGTAGGGATTGTTCCCTCTTGCGAGGGTATTCTAAGCCATGTTGCAGATTAATGGATAAAAATGTCGAGGAAGCAAATAAAGAGGTAAATGAGGAAATGTTAAAAAAAGCCCTGAATAAAATTTCAGGGTGCTTAAAGTTTGGCTAAAATGGTTGAGAAAATTGTCTTTGTCGCAACATATTGCGGAAAAGTACTTGCGACTACGCTTTGGTTTAACGCCCTCATTTCAGCATCAATACTTCCTAAATCTTGAAGTTGTTGCCCCCTCAACGAGTTTCCTCTAGTTTTTTCATAAAGGAGAGTTGCCCTTACAAAACCTAGTAAGATAAACCTCTTTGCCTTCCCTTTCTTCTTTGACATAATTTCTTCTCTGAAGTACTGGCTGTAAGAAGTAAATCCGTAAACTCTAGTCAGAAACTCTGTAGCAATGTTTTCAATGCCAAACATGCTTGTTTTTTTATTGACTAATACGAGATGCAGTTTTTTATCACTCTCAAGATGATCTTGGGCTACCATCCTAAATTTGTCAAGACTTCCGGTCAATCTCCGATACCGCACTTTCAACTTATGTATACCCTTGTCATTTTTTACTAAAGTGGACGCAAATTCGAGGTCGTTGCTGTTGAATTTAAAATCTGTTAGGAGAGCCACGTCGTCTGATTTGCTCTTAGCGTAATCAATACAGTGTTGTGTGTTTTGCGGATCGTTGTCAAGATTGGTAACAGTGACCTCATCAAACAGCCCAACTTGAAAATCAACCATTTCCTTTTGCTCCTTTAAAGGAATCTCCAACCTCGTTTCCATTACGAAAGAGCAGGTTGTTTTTTTGAAGCCATACTGCCGTATTCGTTCTCTTATATCCTTTCTCAAGATCGCTGCATTGCTCAGAATATCACGCAGTTGCTTCAATGATCTTATTCTAAACGTTTTTTCATATCCACAATTCTTTAAGTATGATGGCAAGGTTCCATTGTGGACAATATCCATTCCAACCAAGTACTTATCGTTTAGGTAAACGATGGGTTCGCTCACCTTATGTGTTTTTATCTCTGCTTTTGCAATTTCCATCTTTCGCACCTCCTAAGTGCATGTTTCTTCGAATCGTCTCTTTGCAATGTAGAACCAGTGAGATATACACTGAATCTATTTGTTTAGCGACAGTATGTCACCTTGAAGGGACAATTTATAAAGATTTGTATACTTGAGAATCATAATCAGAAAGTCCCCGCATGCGACACTATGCCTTGAGTCCCGAAACTGCGACAAGACCCGCCACCGAAATATTTAAATACGGGTCTTGTTAAACTGCCCATATGCGGAAGAGAATTATTCTCTATTGTTCGTTGGTTTTACTGCTTGTTCTTCTTCTGGCATGCAGTGTGAGTAAGAAAGGCAAAGGGGCAGCAACACCACAAACGGGGGAGACCTGGCCAGACGGAAGTGATTTCGACGATGGTTTGATCTGCGATGGCACTGAGTGTTGGGATCTTGCCACTGGCGCATGCATTCCCCAAGGCACAGGAGGAGGTTCCTGTTGTATAGGTGACTGGAGAGGCGATCCAACCACATGCGATCCGGGAACATTTGGCGGTCCGATCACAAGCGAAGCCAATTGTCGTGGGGAGGGAGCTGCGATAGGATGCGTCTGGGTTTGCGGCAATCAGTGCTAATGAGTTTTTTCTTCACAATCGTTTTAAGCAATCTTTATAAACCATCTTCCACTTCTCAGGCGTATGCAAACCGCGTATAGAACCCACACATGCGGAGCCCTGAAGAAGGCAGAAATTGGAAAAACAGTGAAGATCTGCGGCTGGAATCAGGCACGGAGGGATCATGGCGGCATTATCTTCATAGACCTCAGGGATAAGTATGGGCTTACGCAGATTGTTTTTGATCCAAAGCATACTCCAGACCTCTATAAGGAGGCAGAAAAGCTGAGGCGGGAAGATGTGTTGCAAGTTTCTGGCAAAGTCCGGGCGCGTCCTACAGGATTGGAAAATCCGAAGCTCATAACGGGCGAGATTGAAGTGCTCGTTGATACGTTAAGCATCATGAGCCGCTCACAGACGCCTCCTCTTGAGATCGAGGATCGCGTCGAGCCAAGCGAGGACATCCGGTTAAAGTATCGCTATCTTGACTTGAGAAGGCCAAAGATGCAGCGCAACCTCCTCATGCGCCATAATATCATTGCTGCCGCTCGAGATCATTTTTTCAAAAACGGTTTTATGGAGATTGAAACTCCGTTGCTCGTTAAGCCGACGCCTGAGGGAGCGCGCGATTACCTTGTTCCAAGCAGAGTGAATCCGGGAACATTCTATGCGCTGCCGCAGTCTCCTCAGCTCTACAAGCAGATTCTTATGGTAGCCGGATGCGACCGTTATTTCCAAGTCGCTCGGTGCTTAAGGGACGAGGATTTGCGGGAGGACAGACAGCCTGAGCACACTCAGTTTGATCTCGAAATGAGTTTTGTCTCATCTGAGGATGTCATGGCATTTGTCGAGAGCCTCTATCATCATATCTTCAAGGATGTCATGGGCATCACGCTCGAGAAATTCCCCGTGCTCACGTATAAAGAATCCATAGCCCGCTTTGGCTCTGACAAGCCGGATATGCGTTTTGGTCTTGAGGTAATTGACGTTACCGACATTGCAAAGAGCTCAGAGTTCAGCGTGTTTAAGGATGCGGAATCCATTAAGTGCATTAATCCCGAGACAGAGCTCTCGCGCAAAGACTTTGACAAATATATTGAATTTGTGCAGAAGTTTGGCGCGAAGGGCATGGCCTGGGCGCGCGTTACAAAGGATGGTCTCGACTCAAGTATTGTCAAGTATCTCTCACCGGAGATTCAGAAAAAACTGCTTGAGAGAACGAAAGCGAAGCCGGGCAGCGCGCTCATGTTCGTTGCGGACAAACCTAAGATTGTTGCGGATGCCATGGGAAGATTGAGGCTGCAGGTTGCTCAGGATCTTAATCTTATTCCGGAAGGAATATTCAAGTTTGCCTGGGTTAAGGACTTCCCGCTTTTTGCGTATAACGAGGAGGAAGCAAGATGGGAGCCCGAGCATCACATGTTTACGATGCCGAAGCAGGAGTTCGTTAAGGACTTCGAAAAAAGACCCGGCGAGGTTATTGGTGATCTTTATGATGTCACATTGAATGGCACAGAGCTTGGCTCAGGGAGCATTCGCGTCACAAATCCTGAGCTTCAGGGGAGAATCATGAACTTCATAGGCTTATCAAAAGACGAAGCGGAGCGTAAGTTCGGGTTTCTCCTGCATGCATACGAATACGGTGCTCCTGTGCATGGCGGCATGGGTCTTGGTGTCGATCGCCTTGTTGCGTTGATGATTGGCACAAAGGATATTCGTGAAGTCATCGCATTCCCAAAAAACAAGAATGCGCAATGCCCCATGGATGGCTGCCCGAGTGCTGCGGATGACAAGCAATTGAAAGATCTTCATCTGAAGCTTGAAGTAAAGAAATAGTTAATAATAACTAAGAGTATCTCATAAACGCTTCTTGAAGTTTTCTCAAAGCTTCCTGCTGCTCTGGTCCAACCGCGAATATCCTGAGCTCGAGCGGAATTCCCTGTCCTTCAAAAAGGAGGGCAAGCCCTAATGAACTCTGCGCTGGATTCCCAAAGTGGTGGCCATTCGATATGCGCATATGGGTTGGAGGCGCTTCGGAGTACGCATGCTCATATACGCGAGCGATGCGATGCAGCTCAGAGAGTAGTGTTGACACATTAGCTACGTTAGGAGTATATTGAAAAGCGACAGAAGCCGCGGTTCTCCAAATCTCATCTTCGCAGGGATTGTGTGCAGCCCGTACAGTATGCGTGTCTGGGCATTTCCATGCGGGGGTTATGCTTGCTGCGTTGTGTACCAGTGTCATGATGAGTAACCTCCGTGAATGCGTTTTGAAAGCCCAGCATCATTTATAAGTCTTTTGGCTAACAGAAACCTATAAATACACCTCTTACCTCCATCGTGGCATGCAGGATGAGGAGTTTAATGAGGAAGATGAATCTGATCATCCGATCCATGAGAAATTTGTGAAGCAAAAAAAGGTGAAGGTAATCAAATGAACAGGAAAATGCTCGAGATCAGAATGACGGATATCACGAGCGTTGACGCTGATGCTCTTGTAAACCCCGCGAATAGCCAGGGCACGATGGGGGGTGGAGTAGCTGGAGTGCTGAGGCGTGCAGGGGGTGTTGAGATAGAGCAGGAAGCAAAGAAAAAAGCGCCCATTCCATTAGGCTCAGCGGTCATCACAAAGGCGGGAACGCTGAAAGCAAAGCACATTATCCATGCTCCTACGATGGAGAAGCCCGTGGGAGAAACCAGCTTCGAAATTGTCGCGAGCGCGATGCTTGCCGCTCTTGAGCGCGCAGACGCCCATAAAGTCAAAGTCCTTGCAGTGCCCGGTATGGGAACGGGCGTTGGCAAATTGAACAAGGATAAAGCCGCGGCGGTGATGGTGAAGGCGATTCAGCAATTTCAGCCGCTCTACCTTCAGAAAATAATCCTCGTGGCCACAGACAAGGAGTTGTTTCATTCGTTATATCGCGCGATGGATACCGTGTATGGCAAAGAACCGCTGCCCAAGAGTAGATAATTTTTTATAGCACGTTCCGATTCTTGGAGTATGGAAATCAATGAGGAGTTAGTCAGGAAAGTAGCTTCACTCGCGCGGCTGAATTTGACCGATGAGGAGGTAAAAAAATTCACGCCGCAGTTGAAGGATATTCTCAACGCGTTTTCGCATCTGGACAGAGTGAACACCGACAATACGGATCCCAGTTTTCAGCCAATTCCGATCCGCAACAACACACGGCATGATGAGCCTCATGCAAGCCTTTCTCAGGAAATCGCGCTTAAAAACGCTCACCACACGAAAGATGGATACATTAAGGGGCCACGAGCAGTATGATCTCTGATTTTGTTAAGTCAGTGCAGCAGGGAAAAATCGATCCCGTACATCACATACGCTCAGCCCTTGAAGAAGTTAAAAATATCAACCAGCAATTCCACTATTGCACGACGATTCCGGAGCAATCCGCGCTTGCAGAATCTAAGGAAGCAAAAACTGGGAGACTCGCGGGTGTTGCCGTAAGCGTTAAGGATTGTATCTGTGTGAAGGATATTGAGTCTACTGCAGGCAGCGCGATCCTCAAAGGCTATCATCCCGTCATGGACGCCACGGCAGTGCAACGGCTCAAAGATGAAGGTGCGATTATCATCGCGAAGACAGCCCAGGATGAGTTTGGCTTTGGCAGTTTTGCCGTGAATGTGGGTATAGGAATGGAAATCCCGAAAAATCCCGTTGATCCCGAGAGGGCGTGTGGGGGAAGCTCCGGTGGTTCCGCAGGATTAACGCGTAAAGTTTCATTTCCGCACGTCAGCCTCGCTGAGAGTACAGGAGGCAGTATTGTGTGTCCTGCGTCATTTTGCGGCGTGTACGGTCTCTGTCCGACATATGGGGTTGTGTCAAGATATGGATTAATGGATTATGCGAATAGTCTGGACAAGATTGGGCCCATGGCGACATCCGTTGACGATCTGAAATTAGTCATGGACATCATCGGTCATATGGATCCGAGGGATTCGACGTGCACAGGACCTCAGCATGCCAAGGTCATTCAAAAACCGAGAATCGGGCTCCTCAAAAGCAGTTTTGCTCAGGGTGTTGATCCAAAGGTGCAGTCTGCTGTGAGGGAATTTGTTGAAAAATTGAAGCGCTCGGGCTTTTCTGTGTCTGAGGTTGAGCTTCCATTGACGGAGAAGTATGGTATCTCCTGTTATTATCTCATTTCCATGTGTGAGGCTTCCACAAATCTTGCAAAGTTCTGTGGCATGCGCTATGGGGCGCATGAGCCGTTGGATGGGAATTTTAATGAGTATTTTTCGAAAGTGCGGTCAAAATATTTTAATGAGGAGAGTAAGCGGCGAATTATCATCGGAACGTTCGCGCGCATGGCAGGGTACCGTGATGCGTATTATCTCAAGGCAATGCGTGTTCGCACGAAAATTATTGAGGAGTACAAAAAAATATTCACGAGCGTTGATATCCTGCTCAGCCCGACGATGCCGATTCTTCCTCCGCGGTTTGCAGACATTGGAAATCTCTCTCCGCTTCAGCAGTATATGATGGATATCATGACCGTTGGCCCGAATCTCGCGGGGCTCCCGCATCTCAATATCCCTGCAGGGAGTGTAGAGGGTCTTCCCGTTGGCATGTTGTTAATTGCAGATCATTATCAGGAGCAAACCCTTTTGGCGTGCGCAAAGGTGCTCGAATGATGCACACTGACGTGGTTATTGGTCTTGAAGTGCACGTTGAATTAGATACCATGACAAAGCTTTTCTGTTCGTGCCCAACGAAGGGAAGCGAGTCTCCCAATACGCGATGCTGTGATGTGTGCCTCGGTATGCCGGGAAGCAAGCCTGTGCTCAACAGCAAAGCATTGGAGTATGCTTTGCGGTTGTGCCTTGCGCTCAAGTGCAATGTCAGCAAAGAGCTTGTGTTTTCGAGGAAGAGCTATTTCTATCCGGATATGGCGAAGAATTATCAGATCTCTCAATATGAGCTTCCATTAGGTGCAAAGGGATCATTAACTCTGGGTGCAAAGGCCGTCAATATCAAGCGCGTGCATATGGAGGAGGATCCTGCGGCGCTCACGCATCCCTCAGGCATGCATACGTCCTCATTTGTTCTCGTGGATTATAATCGTTCTGGAAACCCACTTGTCGAGGTCGTGACGGAGCCCGATCTGGCGAGCCCTGAAGAAGCCCGGGAGTTCATGAAGAAGCTGATTACGATTCTCAGCTATTTAGGAATATTCGATGTGAAGCAGGGCATTATTAAGGCGGATGCGAACGTTTCTATTAAGGCGGGAAACTACCAGCGCGTTGAGGTCAAGAACATCACGGGATTTAAGGATATCGAGCGCGCGTTGCAGCATGAGGTTGAGCGCCAGAAGCGGGAAGTGAAGGAAGGAAAGAAAATCATGGCAGAGACACGCTCCTGGGATAGCGACGTAGGCATCACCCGGTCTTTGCGATTAAAAGAAACGGAGGAGGAGTATGGCTATATCTTTGACCCGGATCTCGTGCTGATTGACATTACTCCTGAGATGATAGCGAAGATCCAATCATCCATGCCGGAGCTTGCTGAGCAGCGTGTCGTGCGGTACATTAACGAATGGAAGATTGCACCGATTGACGCAGAGGTTATTGCGTCCGATAAACTGCTCTCAGATATTTTTGAGCATGTTGCTTCTCACGTCGATAAGCCTTATGCAGCAAAGTGGATCCGCCGCGAGTTAATTCGGGTGCTCAACTATCAGGGTAAGGAGATGCCTCAAAATCCCATTCGGGCTGAGGAACTCATAATGCTCATTACATTACTTCAGCAAAAGAAAATCACAGAGAACACAGGCCAAAAAATTATGGAACTGCTTATGGAAGGCCCATTTAACATTGTCGAGTATGTGCGTAAGAATAATCTTGAGGCCGTCTCGGACACAGGCGTGTTGGAGCGTCTGTGCAGGGAAGCGATTGCGGAACATCCCGCTGCAGTGGAGGATTTCCGCTCGGGAAGTGATAAATCACTCAATTTCTTGGTTGGAAAAGTGATGGCGAAGTCAAAGGGAAAAGCTTCTCCGAAGGAAGTGAACGAGATTATCAAAAAGTTAGTTCGCTAAATGAGCCGTTCTTGTTCTAGGATATGAATCGTGTCTTTTTTCACGCGTTGCTCGAACGTTGTCTGATTCTCCCCTTCTCCTTTTTCAATGGAGAGTCTCCGCATGAAAGCATGCACGAGAGCTTCAATGCGTTCGGGATCTATGGTTTTTATGTGCAACTGATCAGCATGTTCAGCAATAATGCGTTCTTCAACATCCTCTGTTCCCTCCCGGGCAACTGCAACTTCCTTGAACTCTGCCGAGCTCAGCTGGAGCGTGTTGCGCATGACGAAGTATGCGCCTTTCTCATAGAACTCCTTGATAATGCTTTGAAACGGAATATCCCCTGGAGACCCCGATCCAAGACATCCCGTAACTCGTATGGTCACGATCGTCTTGAAGAATTCCTTCCCTTGCAGATGCTCGCGCAGCGCCGCAGCTACCCATTCAGGGCTTTTATGCTGCGCGTCAATCATGATGCTGTGCACCGGATGAAGCAGGATGCGTTCATACGTGACATCCCCATCGAGATAGAGAAAGAACCCACCCCCTCCCAGTTCTTCAAGCTCGCTGAAATTTGCCGGAAAAACAGGGCCGGGGTATACAATTCTGCCGTAGGGTGCGTATTCTCTGTTGCGGATGATGTGCACATGGCCGCCCGCGTAGTAGTCAAATCCTTTGGGAAAAACGGAGAGGGGCAGCGTTGTTGAGAACTGCAGACCATGTTCCATGAGTTCGGCGATTGCACTGTGAAACATGAAGATTTTGAATCCTGGCTCATGTTCGAGCGCCTCAAGGTTGAGGTGTTCGTAATATGTTTTTTCTAGCGCCGCGCGCTTGCCCAGGAGTCCTGTGATCTTCACTCCCGTTTCTGCGTCAACAGTAAATGTCAGGTTGAGCGTTCCCTCTGCAACAGTTCCCTTCACAACGTTTATGAGCAATCCTGCGTGCTCCAGGACGTCAATAAGTGTTTTTCCCGAAGGAGAATAATCGTGTGATCCAGGTATGGCATACGTCCGGATTCCCTTTTCTTGTATCTGCTTGAGCTTTTGGACAACGCGGGATAAGCGGTCAATCGACGGGAGCGGTGTATTGAATAAATCCCCCGAGATTAAGATGAAGTCCACAGGGATCCGCATGCATCGTTCCATCGCCAGTTCGAAGGCCTGTGTTGAGAGATCGCTGAGCTTCGCGTCCCTCCAGCTGCCGATATGAACATCTGCAAGATGCGCGAATTTCATATGCGCACTTCCCGAAACGCAAGCTGCCCTGCTTGTCGTGAATTCTGTTTGATCCGCTCGTCAAATAACGGTATTTTTATTGGGATCGCAAACTTCGTAAATGTGCTTGTGATGATCGCCTCTCCTTTGTCGAGCGACGCGATCGTCCGGTGGTCCTGGCTGAGATCCTGCGGGCTGCTGTCGATAATCGCTTGGCGCTCAGCGCTCATTTCAATGCCGAGAATGATTTTTGTGTTCATGTTTGCGAGGATGCTTCTCGGGATAAGGCTGGGCATTTGCGTAATCGCCATGAGTCCAATCTTGAATTTCCTTCCCTCGCGGGCAAGTGTCGCGTAAATATTGCTACCGCGCTCGAGAACGTCAGCGCCAAGCACTCGCGGAGCTTCCTCGAGCACTATGGATACCACGGGTTTTTGTTGCAGTATTCCCTGTTTCTTATACTGTTTATAGCGGTCGAAAAGCTCCGTGCTGATCATGCTCCCGATGAGCAGCTCGACCTGGCCGGAAAAACCACTCGTGTCCACAATGACGCTTTTTCCCTCTTCAAGGGCTTTGCTAATATCGTGTATCGTGTGCTCCCCCGCATGAGTGCTAAACACGCCGCCGCAGAAAAGCTGCTGCCCATCCGTATCGACGTCAAGGAGGAGTTTGAGTTTTCTGCGCACGACCGCAAGGCTCATCTCGTGGAACTCATCCTGGAAGCTTTCTTTCATATCACGCACAAACACTTCCTTGATCCATTGCTTCCCAAAATATTTGTAGTATGCGAAGAGGAGCTGGCGCTGGGGAGGTGAGAAATCCATGAACGAAAAATGATGGGGTGTGAGGCTTCCTAGGTTGATGATGAGCGTGCGCTGTCCTTGCGGCACCGCGTGCGGCGTAAAATAGAGCACTCCACGGGCGTGCTGCCGCAATCCTAATGTAGTTCTCCCAAAATATTCATCATGCGGGTCGAGGACAAGGAATGAGCAGTATTCCTCGGAAAGGGCATCCCATATGATATTTTTGACAAGGACGCTTTTCCCCCTTCCGGTTGTTCCTATGATGAGGACGTGGTGAGCGAGCGCCTCATCGCCCTGAACAGCGACAGGCACCGGGATTTCAGATGATCCTGAGCGCAGCATCCCGAGCCGTAAGGGCTTTTTTGGCTGGCTGAGGAATGTGACATCTTCGGGAGTGACTTCACGAACCATCGTAAAAAGCTCAGGAAGGCTTTTATGCACTGCAGTGGAGGAAAGATCGAGTATATTTTTCGCCTTTGCAAGCGTATAGTTGCGCAATTCCGCGTCAAAAAACTCAAGCGCGTGCTGTTCCTCGAGCTGCATGCCCGCGATGAGTGCGCGCATCTGCTCTGCAAGCTGGGATCCGTACAATAAATCATACACTTGAAGCAATATTTTGGAATCTCCCTGTTCTGCGACAAGCAATTCACCGAGCTGCAGCTGAGCCTCTGATTTTTTCCTTATAAGGAGCTCTCCGTATCCGCCAGAAAAAATCTGCCCCTTTATCATGCGTTGCAACAACGATCATAACTTTATAAAGACTATGGAAGTAAAGAATGAGATGAAAAAACCCCCTCAATATCCGTGGTTCACGCTTTTTGTATTATTCTCGGACTATCGCGTATGCTAAAAGATATAAGAATGAAGTAAAGAGAAAAGAAAAAAAAGAATTTACCTTCTTTTCTTCTTCTTTCCGCCGCGTGCCATTTTAGCGGCAGAGATATCTCCTGATTTATCGATGAAATAGAGATAGCCTGACTTCTTCTTGACGCCCGCTTTTGCGACGACTTCTGGCTTTCCTCCCTTCATCTTCTTGCCGCGTGCCATCTTTGCTCGCGCGACGTTTCCATTCTTGTCAACGAAGTAGAGATAGCCGGACTGTTTCCGTACACCAACTTTCGCAACTTTTTCAGCCATTGTTTATTCACCCCAATTTTTTAGACGATAATCGTCTTTGGTTATCTGTTTGGAAACGTTGAAGTTTATAAATCTTTCGTGCCTGAAATTGACGATAAAACCCGTTATCCGAGGAGGGAGAGCAGCTCTTCGATCTCTTTTTCTGAAATGGCGCATCCGCTGAGTTTAACTCCCCACAGCAAGCCTTCTAAGAGGAGTGCTCTGCCGTTCGGAAGCTTCGGAATGTAGTCATCAAGGAGGCCAAGCTGATATGCCACGAGCACGATTTCAGCTGATCGTAGCACGTTTACCTTATGAGTTTCGCGCACGAGGTCATTAAGCTGGCCTTTATTCACTGCGACGGCAATATTCATCTTCCGCTGGAGGAGCTTTCGCACGTCCAGAGGGTTTTCAATGAGCAGCCGGGTCGTCCGCTCATCAATAGCGACGGCGTCGCATTGAAGATGCGTTGCAGCGGCGAGGCTTTCAATCTCACCACGCTGCGCAATGACTAAGGGGCGCCCTTGGCCTATGAATGACGAGTTTGCGAGCTCGAGATAATCATCGGCAATATTCTCAATTTCCGGGTCATTGATGACTGAGAGTGTACCCTCATTGAGCATTTTGAGGAGTTGCAGGGCTTCAAATTTGAAGCGCTTCGTCTGGAGCGCGTTATCGACGAGCTCGCGGTGCGCTGAGCTGACAATGTAAAACTCTCCCTTATAGTATTGCTTGAGCGGCTTAAGTATCCAGAGCAGATTGTTCATCGCAAGGGAAATAATTGGCCCCGAGTCAAATACTATTCCTTTTACCATCGCGAACTCCAAAAATATTCATCGCAGTGCGCAGCCTGTCTTTTGCCCGGATCGTTGCGGGCGTTGTTTGGTCGATGATCTGCGTGTGTCCGACGTAGCTCATAAGCTCCCACGTAGAAATGCCAAGCAGCTCAGCCGCTCTTCGGAGCGAAATCCCCTGCTCGAACAGCTTTGATCCTTTTTTGATGCGTGCTTGGCGTATGACTTCAACCACATGGGATGCAAGATGGTCATCGAGCTGGTCGATCTGAGCTAGGATGTCCCTCATTTTTTGCTTATAGCGCTCATAATCCTCTTTGCTGAGATACCATTGGGCACGTTCCATAAGCTCACTCACTTGATCATAGCGTTTGCTGCTTCGTTCGTCAACCTGCCGCTCTATGTTTTTTGAGAGCGCGAAGATGATCACGGCAAGCGAGACTACGTCTTCCTCCTGATGCATGCCTGAGTACTGTATTGCGTAATCGCTGAGTCTTCTGAGTTCAAGCACGTCACGGTTGCGCACGGCTATCGCGCTCTTGTTGAGGAGTTCAGAGAGAACATCAACATTTTCTTGGTTCATAGCTGTTTCCGAGCATTGCTGCATTATAAAGGTTTCGCGTTTGTATGTGCTGTAGAAAATAGTGCCTTGCCATGTATTCTGAGCACTTTCGTATCACGAGGGTGGAAGCGGAGGGGGGAAGTCCCTTACGGGGAGGTACCGCTCAAAGCATAATGATGGTTGGTGCGAAGCTGGCAAGGCCGAGCAGACGCGAGATTTTCTACAGCACTGCGTTTTCACCCAAAATGGAAAACTATTTAAATGCTCATCCTCCGCCTAAAAACCACTGGTGACACATGCTGCGGTACATGAAATCATTAATCAACAAGATTGTGCATAAGCTCTTTAAGCGCAAACAGCAAGTCAAGCTTGGTCTCTATGGTCCGCCGAACGGCGGGAAAACTACGCTTGCGAACAAAATCTGCCAGGATTGGCTTGGTGAGGATTTGGGAATCGCGAGCAACATCCCTCATGAGACCCGAGAGATTCAAATTAAGGAGCAAATTACGATCAAGAAGGATCGCAAGGAACTCACATTTAATCTTGTGGACACGCCCGGAATTGCCACGAAGATCGATTATGAGGATTTTATGAAAGCCGGGTTGTCTGAGAGCGAGTCCAAGAAGCGCGCAAAGGAAGCGACGAAGGGGGTTATAGATGCGATCAAATGGCTGGATGAAATGGACGCGGTCGTTGTCGTGCTCGACGGCACAAAAGACCCGTATACGCAAGTGAATATTACGATTGTAGGTAATCTTCAGGCGCGCAACACCCCCGTATTAATCGTGGCGAATAAGTCGGATTTGCGCAGGGCTAATGTCAAGCGTATCCAAAATGCCTTCCCGCAGTATGAGGTGTTAGGAATCTCGGCGAAGACGGGAAAAAACATCGAGAAGCTCTACTCTTCATTGTTTGAGATCGCGGGCTAACATGCTAACACTCCAGTACGTCCCCTATAAGGAAATCGAGCATTTGAGCTCGCTCGGACGAATCAGGAAACTGCTCAACCTGGCCAAAGAGAATAAAATTGTCCTGTTGCAGGGCCGCCTGACGAAGGAGGAAGAAGCCGAGATTATTAAGGCAACGATGGAGGAGATCAACGCTGATTTCAAAGGGATTGAGCTTACGGTGATATCGCCAACGAACGAGAAAGAGGGCATTGGAAAGCTCAAGGAAGGATTAATCAGCATGCTTTTGGGTGATCGGCAGGGCATGACTATAATTGGGCCTGCGACGATTGTGAAAGAAATTAAGCGTGATCCGGACAAAATACAATTGTATATGACCGAGCCGAAATCGAAAAGGAAGAAATCAAGCAAAAAGTATAAATAGGGAGTTCTCTTCATTCTCGCTATGCCCCACCAATGCGTCAGATGCAATAAATTCTATGATGATGGATCCACGGCCTTGCTGAAGGGCTGCGACTGCGGAGCAAAGTTGTTCTTCTATATTAAAAAAGAAAAGCTTGAGGCTAAGCAGCCAGTTGTCAAGCTTGAGAAAGAGCAGCGCGAGCAAATTGAAAACGACGTTATGGACCTTATAGGAGAAGACTTGGATCACCATGATCCTGTCGTCCTGGACCTTGAGTCCATACGGGTCACGAAACCTGGCACGTATGAGATTGATGTTGTTCATTTGTTTAGAGGAGATCCCGTCATCTTTAAGCTGGAGGAGGGGAAGTACATGATTGATCTCCTGCAGAGCTTGAAGTCTTCGAAGAAGGCTAAGTGAATGGATGCAGAACAGTGTGCCCGGCTGCTTGAGAAGATCGCGGCAATGCTCGAAATTCAGGGGAAGCGTTGGGAGCCCGTAGCGTACAGGAGGGCAGCTGCGTCATTAAGAGAAGTTTCTGAGCCTATTGAAGAAATCGCTAAGAAACGCAAGCTTGAGGAAATTCCAGGAATAGGACAGGGTATTGCGAAAAAACTCTATGAGTTCATTGAGACGGGAAAGCTGAACTATGTCGATCAGCTCAAGAAGGAGTTGCCTATGAATGTGGAGGAGCTTATGGCGATTCCGGGGCTCGGCCCGAAAAAAATCAAGCTGTTCTTTGAAGTATTGAAGATCAAGGATAAGGCTTCTCTCAAGCGCGCACTGGTACTGCGTAATATCCGAAGTCTTCCCGGATTTGGCGAAAAAAGTGAAGCCCGGCTGTTGCGGGGGATTCAGGACACGAAGGGAAAGCGGTATCCTCTTGAGGAAATTCTTCCTCTCGCGTCGAAGTTTGAGCAGGATGTGCGAAAGCTTCCGTATGTACGAAAGGTAATTGTTGCGGGAAGCATCCGCCGCCGCGAGAAAACCGTTGGTGACATTGATGTCCTTGTTGACAGCGGAGATCCTAAGCGGGTGATGCAGTATTTCACAAAGTATCCTTTGGTGAGGAAGGTACTAACCGCAGGAGCGAAAAAATCCTCTGTGATATGGAAGAATGGCATTCAGGTGGACATTCGCGTCGTTCCCGATGAAAGTTTTGGCGCAGCGCTCCAGTATTTTACAGGGAATAAGGCGCATAATGTCCGGCTTCGCATGCTTGCGATAAAAAAAGGTTTGAAGCTTAACGAGTATGGTCTGTTTAAGGGAAAGAAGCGAATAGCGGGAGAGTCTGAAGATGGGATTTACAAGGCGCTTGGATTGAAATGCCCGCCTCCAGAAAAACGATTAGCGTGAGGGCTGCGGTATAGGAAAGATATCGTCGTCACAATACGGCACGCCGTTCGGTTGCCAATGGCAGGTTCCCGTTGGACAGCAAATGTTGATCACATTTTCAAAATCGCCCTGTCCAAGGCAGAGTTGCTGTGTGGTCGCGTCGCAAGAGCCTGGATCGTCGCCAGATGGCGGATTGTCTCTGCAGAACTTAGTCCCCCCAGGACCGGTCGTGCATGTTTGATCACTTTCGCAGCAAAAGAAATCATCCCATTGTTCATCAGGTCCATAATTCTCATCGATTTGAAAGCAATATTTCGGACGGCCTGGAGGACAGCGGCCTTCTCCAGGACAGAACGGCTGGTTTTGACTCCCCCAGACATCTATTTCTCCGCAGTCAATAGTCCCTTGAGGACAGCAGATAGAAATATCACCGACGGTACATTTTGCAGTATACGTGGAAGGCTGTCCGGGCTGTGGGCATCGGAATAAAGGTCCGTCAATGCAGTAATTGACGGCAAATCCATCATCCGTTCCTGGGATTCCAATAAATGCGGATTCGCAAGCCTGTTGGGGACCACAGCATGCCGCAGGTGCTCTCGAGTCAAGCGTACAGCAGGTTGCTCCAGGAGGACAGCAATTCATCCCTTCTCCTGTCAATCCCGAATTGCATCGAGGCCATCCTAATTCGGTGCACATATTCCTGCTCGGTTGTACAGCCGTATAGCCGGACTTCGTAAACTCCGATGTTTTGGCAATGATGATAAGCACGAGAACAAGTAGCCCAACGAAAACAAGCATACGTTTATCCATCTAGTGCAATCAATGGTGATTATATATATAGCTTTCCTTAATATCTGATAATTGTAACCACTAACTGATGATAAAAATAATAAACTTTATATATAAGCTCCGTTTAGGGAGAAAACATGAGAGCCTTAAACGCAATTCTCGCGGGAACCGCAATCGGGTTGCTTACTGCGTGCTATCATCCCAGAATTAATGATAATGGTGAGGTAGTTCATCGTGCTGAATATCGCAGAGACCGTGATTTTGTGCATGATGCCGTAGAAAGTGAATTGAGAACGTTGCGCACTCAACCTTTCTCAGCCCTTGAATCAAGAGTAGTTGGCCAAGTGTCATTAGACGCATTTAGGCGAGATCTTCCGTATTTTACCGAGCAGTTTCTGCAGGCTTATCCAACCTACGATCAGACGCGTGAGGAAGATCGCCTCTTGCTGCTTCGAACGATGGAATCTGTAATGAGCCCTTCCGGCCTCAGCGCCATTCACTAATTTGTAACTACTCCAGAATACTATCAAAACACAAAGTTTATATATAAGTGATACTACTAGAGAGTATATACAGGAACTGGTTATCTGGGGGTAATCGGTGAGTTGGGGGGTGGATTTTCTTTTTTCATGAAAAATCCGCCATTAATTAATGCCCGTTAAGGAAAAGAAGGCAAAATAACGATCTATCACCTCTTTTCCCTGGTGAATCCGAGCAATCGGGTTTGCCAGGGTTTTCATGATCACCTCTTTTTCCTGGGCTGGGTTTCCTTCGGGAAATTCAGTCCAGGTTTGTAATCACTATCAGAAAGAATATTATTTCTTGCGCCTTCGCCTCTTTGGCGTTCGCTTCAGCGCTCTCTTCCCGTGCCACGCATACAATCCAAACGCAATCACGATGACTGCTCCTGCTCCGATACCCATTCCAATAAGCATATCCCCAGAAATCTTAGGGATCAGGGAAGGATGCGTTCCATTATTCTCAAAATAAATATCCAGGTTGCTTAATTCAAGCGCGTATTCTGCGTAGAGCAGAGCAGAGTAAATGTCGCTATCCTTCAAGCTTAGTGAATATTCGTAATAACTATAGCCAAGGAGCGGGAACACGCCTTTAGAGTATTGTTTCGCGATCAGCGTTCGTATGAGCGTATGCTTGCGCTCCAGAAGTTTCACCATGTCCTTTTCCTGAACGCCGAGAATACTGAGCACAAGGTCAACTTCTGCTTTGGTCTTTGCCGCTTTAAACAGGCACAGCGCATATTGTTTTTGAGCGAGATCTGCGTACGCTTCATCGAGCGCTCCCTTCTCAACCGCGAGGGATTTTGGAAAAAACAAAGTCACGTATTGATGCCGCTCTTCGACTTCTGCAATCTTATTCAGGCAGCTGCTTTTGAGTTCTTCTTCTTCGAGATTGAACTGCTTTCCAGGCATTCCGAAGAAGTGCGACCATGACTCCGCGCTGTACACACGCTCAAGCGTGTATGCGAGATCTCCGAAGCTGTGATCGCCTTGTTGCGCGAGGCTGAACGTTTTGTTCAGGCTCTCTGTGCTCTCGAGCACGCGCTCCTTCACGATCATGTACGTTTCAAGATCCGTGATCGTTGTTTTTTTTCTCGACTCAAGACCGTCGTCTATTTCCGTAATCTGCTGGCCAAGATCGTTTATCTTTGCGTACATCTTTTTCTTGTCAAACCGCTCGCTTTTCAGCAGTGCCTGCTGCGCCTGCACATTCGCGCCAAAACAGAATGACGCGGCGCTGTAATAGCTATATTCCGCATACGCCGCGGCGCTCTTATTTGTGAAATTGAGGATTTTCGACCGCTCATCTGAATAATTTCCAACGCGGGGGATGTTGGATGTTAATAGCGAAGTGCGATTACACAGCATGTCCGCGAGCCCATGCATGATCTTTTCATATTCAGGATTGACGATCAGCTCAGTATACGCATCGCTTTTTCGTTTCCCCATAAATACATGGTACACATCATCAATAGAACCTACTTCGATAACAGTAACTCCGCGTTCCTCTCCAAATTTGACAAGGTCAATCGTGCTGCAGTTCCCTGAGCAGTCGCTGTCGTTGTCCGGAGTATAATAGCGCTCCCCTTCAGGGATGAGCACCGTTGTTATGTCACCATCAGCCGCCGCCTGGATTTTGTGGTTTATGCCTCCAACAGGCCCGATTAGGCCGCCTGCATTGATTGAGCCAGTGAGACTTATGGAATTATCCAGGGAGATGTCTTCGAGAACAGCGATGGTGAGCATCGTTGCAGCGGCTCCTGCGCTCGGGCCCCCCACAAGGGTTGTGTCCGCCCGAATAGTATATATGAAATCAAACGCGCTGCAGTCTGCGTCAATGTAATCGCACGCTATTTCTTTGGCGAACCTCGTTGAAATCTGTGTGTCGAACTTCGTGAGTGGGAATGTGTCCAGAAACACCCGTCCTGAGCCGTCGCGAATCTCCAACGACATATCCGCGAGGTTGCCTTTCATTCCCTCTTCTGAGACGCTGACTGCAAGGAGCGGAATGTGCTGTTCAGCAGCAAGTGCGCTAGGCAAAACAAGCATGGCAACGAGCATCACCCATATACTCTTCATAAAAAAGCGAACTCCAAGAACTTTATAAGACTTGTGCATCTCTAGTGCGTTGGAAACTTGCATAGTTAAAAAACAATAATTCAGATTCATTCTCAATGGTTCGGAAATAGTTGCTAATTATTCTTGCGGGAGCTCAGCGTCTGGCGTTGTGTCCGCATTCTTTTGCGTATACCTGCATTTCGGATAGCGAGAACATCCAATAAATTGTCCGTAAATACTCTTTCGCAGCGTTAATTTTCCCTCGCCACATTTCGGGCAAGTTTTAGTGTCCATCTCTGATGATTGTTGCTTCGTCAGCTCCATCTTTTTTGACGGGCATGCCTGGTTAATGCAAAGTTCTTGAGGCCTTTTTCCTTTTCGAATTACGAGAATCATTGGATTCTTGCAATGTTCGCAAGCCTTGTCGCTGACTTTTGTGAGTGCGTTGCTCGGCAATGCGAATGTCGTCTTGCACTCAGGATATTGATCACATGCAACAAATCTTCCAAATTTGCCGCGTTTGATCACGAGCGTTCCTTTTTCGCAATTCTGGCATTTTCCCACCGTGCTTTCCTTTGCCCATGTATCCATGAGCGCCGTTGCAAGTTCCTCTCCAATTTCTTTCTCACGGTGCTTGAAGTCAGCGAGCACTGTTGTCAGCACTTGCCGCGCTTCCTCAAGCACTTCCTTCGGTTGCTTCTTATTCTCGCGAATCTCATCCATTTCCGCTTCAAAGTGGCTTGTGAGTTGATCATCTACAATCTTTGGCATGTGTTTTTCCAGCATCTCCTCTGTTTTCATGCCTATCTCTGTCGCCTCAATCGAGCCTCCGCCCGTGACATAATTGCGTTGGAATAACGTGTCCACAATCTGAGCCCGTGTAGCTTTTGTTCCCAATCCGCGCTTTTCCAATTCTTTGATTATCGAAGCAGGTGTAAATCGTTTGGGGGGAGAAGTCTCTTTAGCATGGAGGTCAATGGAAGAAATCGCAACGGAATCTCCCGGTGCAACTTTGGGAAGCGTAACTTCTTCAAGTCGGACATACGGCGCATAGAATACATGCCATCCGGGCTCTACAGTGCGCGTGCCTTTCGCAACGAATCCTTCTTGTTCAACTACAATGCGAACGTTCTGCGTTTCTCGTAGCGCATGAGTTGCAAATGTCGCGAAGAATCGTTTGACGATGAGATCATACACTTTATGTTTCCTTTCTTTAATTCCCCTGGGTTCAACGCCCGTGGGATATATGGCGGGATGCGCCGGATCCGTCTTCTTTCCATTGTTAGGAGTAAGTGTTCCTTTGATGAGCTTCTGCACAAGCGGAGCATATCCCTCTTGTTTTTGCAATGCCTTCATGATCTTTAGATAACCAATTTCGCTCGGCAGGATTTGAGAGCTCGTTCTTGGATAGCTGATCCAACCTCCCGTATAGAGCTCCTGCGCAATTTCAAGCGTCTCTTTCGGCTGGATTCCGAGTGCGCGATACGATTCTGTTTGCAACGTCGTGAGATCAAAAGGTGTGGGGGGAGCTTGCTTTGTCTCATTCCTGTTAACCGCATCAGTTTTGCCTTGCTTTTTCCCTTCAACCTTTTTCATGACCGCATTTGCTTCCCCTTGCTTCCAGAATTTGTCTTTCTCATGCCATGCCTCGAGCACTTCCTTGTGAACGTTTCCCTGCAATGAGATTTGCCAGAACGGCTCGGACTTGAACGCGCGAATTTCTTTTTCGCGATCCACAAGGATTTTTAGAGCGGGACCCTGTACGCGTCCTGCGCTCATGATTCTAAACCGTCCGCTTTTTTTAATGCTGCTCGTGAGCGCCCTGCTAATATTGATGCCATACATCCAATCCAGGAAATGCCGTGTTTCTCCCGCCTGAGCTTGGCCCCAATCGAGTGTTTTTGATTTATGCTCATACGCGTGAACCAAGTCTTCTTTCGTGAGCGTCGAGAATTTCATGCGCTGCGCGTCTTTTTGTTTGCACGCATACCTAACCACGTTAAGACCAATAACCTCACCTTCAATATCATAGTCGCATGCAACCGTAAACGTTTTTGCTTGTTTTGCGATTTTTTTGAGCACACTCAGATATTTCTTTGTGTGCTCCGATCCTTTTTTATCCCCTGATTCAATCCACATGAGGTCAAACACGGGATATTTCCATCCGTTTTTCTCCGTTTCACCCACAGTATACAAATGGCCAACAGCGCATCCCACAATAATGTCCTGCTTGCCGCGTGTGATCTCATAATACGGCACGCCTTTTTCCATTTTTTTGATCGGTTTTCCGTCGGCAAGCGCTTCCGCTATCTTCTTGCTTGCCTGCGGCTTTTCCGTGATGATGAGTTCAACCATCAGAATGAAAAAACGGACTGCCTTTAAAAAGGTAACGAACCAAGCCCCGAATTACGTCCGGCGTCATGTATTTATACTAGTGCATATCTCGACGATGCATGAGCGAATCTGTCTTGATTTTCATCATCCTTTTTTTGTGTGCGATACTTATCCTGCTCATCATGTATGTCGCACATTTGAGGCGAAACATTCAGCTTAAACAGTTCAAGCTCCAAAGCGCGAATGTCAGGCACGGTAAATCATGGGAGCAGTTTGTTCCCTTCATGCCGGAATTCGAAAAAATAGCGAGCAAAGACAACTTCATGTTTCTTGGCAATCCCATCGATGGCATTGCGTTCGATGAGGATGCGATCAAGTTTATTGAGTTCAAGACAGGAACCTCTCGTTTAAGCCCGAAGCAGCAGAGGATAAAGAAGCAAATCGAAGAGAAGAATGTGGAGTGGCATGAGCTCAGGTATTAAGCGTGAGTCTCATAATGATCTGATTCCTCATATTGCTCTCCCATAATCCTTAAGAATTCTGGATAACCGCTACGTCGTATGATCGGCAAGAAGATAGCTATTGTTGGGGTTCATGGCACGGGAAAAACCGCGTTGGTGTATGACGTTGCGGCGACTTTGAAAATGCATCATCATGTTAATGTGGGGGTTACGAGTGAGGGCGCTCGTTCCTGCCCGTATCTGCTCGCCCATGATTTTGTTCCAGAGGCTGAGACGAATATTTTTGCGCGGCAATTAGTGGCAGAGACCGATTCCATCCGATTGTATGACCTTGTTATATGCGATAAAAGCCCGGCAGAGGTTGTGATGTACGCTAACCTCTTCTTTCCCACACCTTCGCCAGCGCACGAGGCTCAATTTGCCGCTATTGAGGCATTCGCCCGCATGCATATGCGCTCATACGATGCCATATTTCGGACGACCACGCTTTTCGACCTCACACTAACCGATGATCCTATGCGCCCAACGGATCCAGATGTCCGTCTCCGCGCCCACAACTCATTAGGAGATCTGCTTGATGATTTTGAGCTCACATACGTTGATCTCCCCGCAAATAATCCTAAAGAATTCATTGTGCAATCTCTCATTAACCGTCATCTCGTTTAGCGGGACGCACTTTCATAACCCTTATAAATGATTGCCCACTCCAAAATATCATGGATTTGCGTCATGCCCTTGCCGAGTGGTTGCTGAATGCTGCTAATCTTCAGTATCGTGCGGGCCTTCATGCTGATGCCATTGAAGCTGTGGCGTTTGCGTATGGGCTTGTGCACCATGATCTCGCAGGAGAGCACATAGAACGCGCAGTCCTTTTGTCTCATGTCCTTCATGAGGCAGCAGGTCTGCCACCAGCGCATGCTCATATGGCGCTTGCTGAGGGGTGTGTGCGGGCTGAGCATCTCTGGAAAAATCCTGGTTTGATTGCTCAAATTCCTCTTTCACCGAAAACCTACTTGAGTTACCCCCTCCAGTAACGTTTATATAACCCTCGAGATTATCACTTTGGACCATGATTACAACCCAAAAACTCGTTTCCAAAGAGGACATTTTTCCTGATATTATTGGCCAGGATCCTACAAAGAATCAACTTCGTACTGCGCTGTTAACCCAGCGGCATATCGTTCTCATCGGTGCTCCCGGCATTGGGAAAACAACACTCGCGAAGAGCATTGCAAGGCTTCTGCCTGATGAGGAAGTAATGGATTGCGAGTTTCACTGCTCAATACATGCGCCCGCATGCCCGTTGTGCCGCGCTGGCAAGACCAAGCAGAAGAAAATACTGAAGGGAGAAGATCGTTTTGTGAGGGTGCAGGGAAGCCCGGATCTCACTGCAGAGGATCTTTTAGGGGATATCGATCCCATTAAAGCGCTGCAATTCGGCCCTCTGAGCCTTGAAGCGTTCACTCCCGGAAAAATATTTCGGGCAAATCAAGGAATCTTGTTCTTTGACGAGGTCAATAGATGCCCTGAGCGGCTTCAGAACGCGCTTCTGCAAGTGTTGGAAGAGGGCAAGGCGACGATTGGAAGTTACGTCCTTGAGTTTCCCGCGTCGTTTTTATTCATTGGAACAATGAATCCCGAGGATTCTTCTACTGAAAAATTGAGCGACGTCTTTCTGGACCGTTTTGACATGATCTATTTAGGATACCCGGAGTCCCTGGATATTGAGAAAGCCATCGTATTGAAGAAAGGAAAGAAGCTCGATGTCATCTGTTCTGACCATATGCTCGAGGTCATGATCTATTTTGTGCGAATGCTCCGCCAGGATGAGAATATCCAGAGGAAACCCTCCGTACGGGCAACATTGGGGTTGTATGAACGCTCGCAGGCGAATGCGCTCCTTAATGGCAGAGAGGTCACGCTTGAAGACATCCGTGAAGCGGTGATCTCTGTGCTCGCTCACCGAATTGAGCTCAAGCCATCTGTTAAGTATTTGCGTTCTTCGCTTGAATATTTGCGCGACGAGTTCAAGAAGTACTCTGAGGAGATCAGGCAGAATAAGCTCAGAAGTTTTAAACAAACGGATGAGCATGAAAGGGGGGATTTTCGGTAGCAGCCCTGTCCCCGTAGATCAAACATCTAATGTCGAGGAAAAGACAGGAAAGCTTGATCATCAGACCAATGAGCCGAAGCTCATGAGCACCGTTCTTCCCAATGATAAAAAAGCCGTTGACCAGGGCAGGTTAATCCGGGATTCAATCAATCAGGGGATTTCTTCATTTACTCCGGACTTATTTATGGAGCAGCTCGTGAAGAGCTATAGCCTGGCGAAGAAGATATACGGAGAAAGTCTTATCAGGCTCATCTCGGGCTATGATCCGAATTATCTTAAGCGCAACATTCATATTCCTGAATTCCAAAGGGAGCTGCAGAAGCAGATAATGAAGCACGTTGACGTGTTGAAGGAAGACCGCATTATTGATAACGATAACACGTTCACGGAACACGCATATGACCTCGCTGCTCTGGCATTATATACGGATGAGCTCGATAAGCTCACTCCGCAGGGAGTTACGGGAGAGAAAATCCATAAGAAGGCGTCTTTGTATGGGGAGAGGCAGGATACAAAGCCGTATCAGAAACATGACCGATACCGGGACATTGCCCTCAAGCGTTCTTTGAAAACCGCGATTCGCAGGGGACATACAAAGTTGAATGCAGGGGATTTGAAGTCATTCGAGCGTGAGTCCAAGGGCGCCGTGCATCTTTTGTACGCGCTTGACGCTTCCGGCTCAATGAAAGGAAAAAAGATTGAGATGTGCAAGCGCGCCGGTGTTGCCCTGGCGTATCGTGCCATTCAGCGAAAGGACAAAGTGGGCTTAATCGTTTTTGGGACAGAAGTGAGGGATATGATTCCCCCGACGAATGATTTTGTCATGCTCCTACGCCATATCACGAAAGTCCGGGCTTCGCGCGAGACAAATATCGCGGAGACGCTTCACAAAAGCATAGAGCTCTTTCCCGATGCGCACGTGACGAGGCACGTCATGCTTATTACGGACGCCCTGCCCACGATTGGAAAAGACCCGGAGCGTGATGTGCTTGATGCGGTTGCGATGGCGAGGAGCAGTAACATTTCGGTTTCCGTCATTGGCATTCAGCTTGATGCGCGGGGAGAGGAGCTCGCGAAGAAGATCGTCGAAATCGGTGACGGCAATCTGTTCATCTGCAAGAATGTTGAGCATTTAGACGCAATCATATTGGACGATTATTACGGATATCTCTAAGGGAAATTCTTATAAACCGCAGCATGACTCCCCAGCGTATGAGAATACTTGCGTTTGTTGATGTGCATGGTTCCAAAGCTGCGCTGAAAAAGCTGAGGGAGAAAGCGCAAAAAGCGGATCTGCTCATCTGCGCCGGGGATGTCTCCATCTTTGAGCATGGTATGTCCGCGATCATTGAGGAACTGGATCGTTTTGGCAAGCCCTTGCTGATTGTTCATGGCAACCATGAATCTGAGTCTTCCCTGAGGAGGGCGTGCAAGGGCTCGAAGAATATCCTCTGGCTTCATAATCGTATGTGCGTTGTTGAGGACTTCGCTTTTTTTGGGCATGGCGGCGGAGGCTTTTCTCTGGAGGAT